>Ga0065721_10049508_pt1 | contig 32650 bp, 22 predicted proteins | sample Mesricmetagenome_FD_59108 | JGI IMG/M metagenome (GOLD analysis project Ga0065721, IMG submission 59108) | Mesophilic microbial community from rice straw/compost enrichment Sample: eDNA_1 v2 (version 2) | ecosystem: Engineered > Solid waste > Grass > Composting > Bioreactor | place: USA: Davis... | reverse complement strand
TAGCGATTCAGACTATGAAGATATCGCTCAAATCTGGAAAGGATCCCACCCGTCCGACGGAGAGCGATTGGAAGTCGTCAGAGGAGTTCCCCAAGGAGGGGAAGTGCCCGATCTTGAAGAAGTGCCGGAACAATTTGCCCCTGGCATCTCGAATGAGGATTTTATGCAGATTGCCCAACGGCTGCAAAAGCTCGCCGGATTGTAAGGTGTTGCGTTCCTATACGGGTAAGGGTTGCTGCTTATATGGCATGTATACGAAACCTTTATTTATTTCTATTAGCCGTGCGCGACTCCCAGCGTGCGGCTCGTTACATGGTGGCGGTCAAGCACAAGCCTTTATTGGAATGGTTTCAATTGCCTATCCCTTAGTTCTTGAATTTTATTTTCTAAATATTTTTAGCAAATATAAACGTCTGTTGTACTGTCATGATCCAGGTCCAAACCATAATCCTGACTGTACGCTCCTTCCTTCAGAGCCCACACTTTGCCTTCCAGCAAGTTTACAAGCTCGCCGTTTCTGGACAGCGCCTCCATCTCATGCCGAAACAAGTTGATGGAGTACCGTTGCGCTTTGCGCAGCAACTTGCTCAGATCCTCAATAGACTCGTTGCCGTTTAGTTGCGCAATCAACTCCTGGCCTTCTGCATAAGGCACGAGGACGGTATCGGCATGGCTGTCGATGACTTCAAAATAACGAGCCGCCGTGCGATAGCTGTGTACGAGAAATAAAGGTACCCGATGATTAGGCGGATTATGGGTATTCTCATATTCGACATTGTACGGATGTTGTTTGCGGCCCGTACTGATCAATTCGGTCATATCCTTCCTTAGCTCTGGAATCGGATAATTTAGTTTCGTTTGCAGCTCCCCGTAAAACTCCAGAAAATATTTTTGCATCGCCTGCACAGACAGCACGTTTCCGCCATAAAGGCGCGGGTCGCGCCGCAAATCGATCAGTATGCGTCTGGCAATCTCTTTTCCCACTTTTATTTCACGCAAGCGGTCTAATTTTTCTTCTGCGTGATCGATCACATAAACATTCCGAATGCCCTGCTTGCCATGACGGTTGCATCGACCTGCGGCCTGTGCGATCGAATCCAATCCGGCCAACGAGCGTATTACGCATTCGAAGCTGATATCGACACCCGCTTCGATCAACTGTGTACTTACGCAAATTACTTGTTCCCCATGAACAAGCCGACTTTTGATCCGCTCCAGTATATCGTTACGATGCGATGCGCACATGGAGGTGCTTAGATGATAAACGGCAATCGAACTTCCGGCATATTGCTCGACTAATTGCCGGTACAACTTCTTGACGACCGATTTCGTGTTCAATATAACCAATGTGCTGTTCGCAATTTCCAACGTTTCCGTCACCAGTTCGGCCAATTCTTGCGTATCCATCGATCCGTCGGCGGTCCTGTCGACGATTTCAACCCGCTTAAAAGCTTGCTGCACATTGCCAAGCTCCCCAATCATTTCTGCGTCGGAAGAAAGCGCAAGCTTATATTTTTCAACCCTGTTCAAAGCCGGTTGGGTAGCCGTACACAGCACGATGCTGGATTTCGCGTCCTCTTTCATAAAGTTGACCGCCTGGTTAAAGAGAGAAACGCAGGATACCGGCACCTTCTGCACTTCGTCAAAGATGATAACCGCTTCGGCCAGGTTATGAAGTCGGCGAATATTTCGGCTGCCTTTAGCAAAGAACACATTTAAAAACTGCACCATCGTCGTAAAAATGATGGGGGAATCCCAGTTATCTTTGGCCAGTTTCAGCTTTTGTCCAATAACCGCCCGCCCTTCATCCATTTCATCGTCATCATCCAAATCGTCTACAACGTTAGAATGATGTTCCAGCAAATGGGCATCATCCTGAATCAAACGCCGAATCTCATCGGCATTTTGTTCTATAATTGTTGTATAGGGCACCACATAGACGATCCGTCTTTTGCCGTATTGTAGAGCATGCCGCAGCGCGTACCGGAAGCTGGCAAGTGTCTTGCCTCCGCCTGTCGGGATGGACAACTGGTATAAACCCGAAGGTTGAATGGCCTTCGCTTCGCATTGCTCCGACATATCGAGCCTCAAGTCATTAATCATGTTGGATTCGTCCGATTTGAAGGCTTCAATTTTGGCCATAAGCTTCGAATAATATTCTTCGAACAGCAAATCTGCGCGAGGAGCCTCCTCCGTCCTATTTTCTTCAAATTGCCTCGTATCCGTTCGATCGGCGTCTATCAAAGCGCTGAATATATATTTGGACAAAAACATCAATCGAGTTTCCGCGCTCATAGATGACGGTTGATTAATAAATTGCGCCAATTCCGAGACAGCGGCATCTACATACTGCCGGAATTCAGATTCACTCATCACTTCCCGGTAAAAGCAGGATTTAGCATCCTCATAATCTCCGATAGCCTTGTCTCTTACGCGTCTCAAGTAGTCCGACTCCAGATCGGGGTTCAGAAAATCGTGCAAATAGGAATGATGCGAGATGACTGCATTGCCGACAATCTCGGCTAAAATCCAAGCTATTGACGGATTGCCATTATGAATATAGTCAAAAATCAATTTGCCGCCCGCTGTCGAATGGTCAACGTCGCCACGCTTTTGAGAAAGTTCATGGGGCCGGTAAACGGCATTTCGCAAATAGGTTTGAAACTCATCCGTATATTTGCCCATATCGTGCAAGACGCCAGCAAGACCCGCAATATGTTTGACGCCCAACTTTTCTCCGATAATTTCGGCCAGTCTTTTTACGCCAAGCAAATGTGCTTTAGCGGTCTGTTCTTCGTTATCCGATTCTCTTATATGAGCAATATAAACCAGGACGTTCAACCCCTTTCGCTAGTTCTCAAACCCTATAATACACTCCCAATTTGTCCACGTATTGTCAGGAACGAATGTTCGAATATACATTTTTTCGCCAAAATTATAAGAACGCACGTTCCATGACAAAGGGCTGTCGCGGCAACCTGGTATGGTTGGGTTATCACAATATGTTGCAAGGAGGTAACGACGATGAACTACATCGTGATAGACTTAGAGTTTACGGTTATGAGGCAGAAGAAGCATTTGTCGGACATTATCGAAATCGGGTCCGTGAAATTGACCGTTGATGAAGGCGAGATTGCGATGACAGATCTGTTCCATTCCTACGTTCGGCCATCGACTTCTCCCGTGATTACCCCGCTCACTACAGCGTTTACCGGTATTACGCAGCGGCAGGTGGATTCAGCACCGCCGTTTCCGGAAGCCATTCAGAACTTTGCGAACTGGTTGGGCGAAGAACCTTATTATTTGCTGGCATGGGGACCCGACGACAAATTGATGTTGGTCAAGCAGTGCGAGCAGCATGGACTGGGGCTGGGTTGGATTCGCAACTACAATGATATTCAACTGCAGTTTACCTATCAGCAAGGAGGAAACAAGGGAGGCAGATGGGGACTGACCAAAGCATTGACGGCGCTGGACATTCCTTTCTTCGGTACGCAGCACCGGGCGCTGGATGACGCGTTTAATACCGCCAAGTTGTTTAAAGCGATTTTCCCGCTGCTGAAACTGCAAGAGAATAATGCCGCCGAGGAACGCTTGCAGGAACGCGCCATCGTCTATTCGACCGGTCGGGAAGCCAATCGGCCCTTCAGCCAGCTGGCCAAACTGCTCGAGACTGCGATATAAGCTGACGGCATTTTCGTGTTCAAGCAAATACGTCCCGTTCCGGATCGCATGCACTGTCTCTCGAAACAAGCTAGGCGCGAAGACCTTCGTCAAGATGCTGCAGTCGTCATTCCTCGTCCTCATACACCGATTTCCATCTTTCCAGTTTCTCTCGCATAATTTTCCGATAGGATTTCGGTTCCAAAATTTCGGCATCGGGACCGTACTGGCCGACCCAATTCAAAAACTCGCGGTCATGGTTCACCGTAACCTCAAACAACAGACTTCCATCCTTTTGCTCCGTCATTTTCGGCTTCAGGAACATCTCCTCTTCCTTAACATAACGCGCGATAGATGGAAGAAACCTTACCTTGAACCTAATCGTATCGTTGCCGCGTTCAATGGACCACGTATGTTTCATGTAAGCTTTCAAATTGAAATCGCCCTTGTCGAACTTCCGGTCAAGCAGTTCCACGCTCCGGAACCGGCTGATGCGGAACGTCCGAATCTCCTGTGCGAGGTGGCAGTAGCCGATGACGTAGAATCGGTAATCTCGGGGAACCAGGTAATAAGGATCGATCTCCCGCTCCGTCTCGGAATCGCGGGAACCGGTGTAGTAGACGGTCTTGATCGTTTGCTGCGCCAGCGCGGCTTGTATAATATCAAACAGGAAAGTGCCTCCTTCTTCGCGGTAGGCGGGGGAGCCGAGCTGGATGATGTCGGTGACGTGCTGAACGATTTCGACCCGTTTCCTCTTTTCTTTCTGGTGAGAGGACAACACCTTTTCGTAAGCTGAATCGAAGCCGGCCGGAACGAGCGAGGCAATCGGCTCCAGCACGGACGGCAGCAGCGAAAAGGCGACGGCCTCCTGTTCAGTCCAATCCAGCGGATACATTGTAAACCGGTTTAAAAATTCATAGCCTTTCCCGTGACCCGCATTAATAATCGGAATATTGGCAGCGTTCAAATCATCAATGTCGCGATAAATGTTGCGTTCCGACGTTTCCAGCCGCTCCGCCAACTCCCGGGCCAGAATCCCCGGCTTGGATTGCACCAGATTGACGATGCGCAGCATGCGAATCAATTTTCCGCTCACGAATACTGCTCCTCTCCTTGCGTCGTATCATGTTCAATTTATCGACAATTGTATAGTTATTTCGACCTTCAACCAACAAATTCCTCCCCTTCCATAGACCTAGTGAAAAAATTGCATCATCCGCCACTTCACCTTTCATTGCACTGCAGTTTATTTCTTCGAAATCAGCAAACTCGCATTCCCTTATCGAAGATAAAAAAATACTCCCCACCAGGTTGATCGGTTGTGGAAACCTTTCAACTTGTTGGGGAGTAAATTAGATAAATGCCATTACTTCGCCACGACCCGTTGATGCTCATCTACGTACGCATACTGCAAGGCGACCGCCTTCTCGATGCCGAGTCTAACCACTTTATCGAGAATCGTACCTGTTCGCGCATACCCAAGCTGCTTAGCCGTTTGCTTAACCAGCTCATCGTAAGGAAGGCTTATTTGGGACGCAAGCACATCTTTTACCGCTGCCGCAATTTCTTCCGGCGGCAAATCTTCCGCCGATCGTCTTTGCGCTTCGTCCGAAGCCACCCGGTAAATCGCGAATTGCTCCGGATCCGTACCGTCTGGCCAATAAAATATGTTCCCGTCCTGCGAATCGGTTTGTTTCGGACGCAGCATCGTAAGAAGTTCGTCGAAACGCTGATCGAGCTTGGCCCCCGTTCGAGCGATGCCCCATGCCTGCAAAATCCGCTTGCCCAATAAATTGCGACTGATCGGTCCTTCCTCGGCAATGACCTTTTCGATTTGGCTAAGCACTATTTTCGTCGATTGGTAAGATGCAAACGCATCCGCCCCCATAGCAACCGGATCAAGCGTGCAAACCATGTAATGCCGTTTTCCGTTTGCGGGATCCAAAATTTCGGATGTACGATTAGAGTCTTCTGCAGTCGGCTGGAAAGTCCCGGATTCATAACTCGTACCGACGTTTTCAATATCCTTCTTTACGGTCGTAAGATCGTCAGACCGTTCATTCGAATTGGACAATTTCTCCGATTTATCCGGCTCAACCGCCGCTCCGGCGTTGCCCTCCATTACACTCGGCGCCTCTATCTTTTCCTTCATAGCATCTGTCCGTGCATCGACTTTGGCCTCGCCGCTCATAACTTGCCGAATCGCCTCCATAATGCCGGACACTACCGCTGCCCGGTTGTCCCACCAGTCCGGACTCCATACCCGATGAAGCGTCCAGCCGAGCCCCGTCAGCACTTCCTCGCGAAGCAAGTCGCGGTCGCGCGCGGATAGTGCGCTGCGATACATCGGACCATCGAGAACAATACCGAGAATATACTGCCCTGGCTTTTCGGGATGCACGATACCCAAATCGATGCGGTATCCGGAAGCACCTACATAAATATCCGCCTTGCAGCCTTGTTCTCCCAACGCATCCGCAATGCCGGTATGGAGCGAAGAACCTCGCGAAGCAAGGCCGGCCGACGCCCCGGCAGGCAAAGCCTGCTTGCCTTTTTCGGCGTATTCGAGAAACTCCTTCAGTCCTAGCACTCCTTCGGCGCTGATTCGTCCCGCATTTAGCTGTGAAGATCGCAATGTCGCAAATACATGCATTTCCCGTCTGGCTCGCGATACGGCCACATTCAACCGGCGCCAGCCGCCTTGCCTGTTCAGCGGCCCAAAGTTCAGCGTTACTTTACCTGCAGCATCTGGCCCGTAGCCCACGGAAAAAAGAATAACGTCGCGCTCGTCTCCCTGTACATTTTCCAAATTTTTTATGAAGAGCGGTTCCGGAAGCTCCGTAAGCAGCAACTCCAGCTCCGGATCGCGTTTGCACGATTCGTCAAGCAAATCTTCTATCAACGTCTGCTGAATCGAGCTGAAGGTAACAACGCCAATGCTCAGCTTGCGCAGCTCGACATCTTTGAGCCGCCTCATTATTTCGAAGACGACCGCTTCGCCTTCCGCGCGATTATGCTTCGACTTACCGCGATCGTAGAATCCGTCTACCGGATGCCAGACGACGCTCGACACCGGCTCATCCGGAGACGGGAATGTGAGCAGCTTGTTTTCATAATAATGCGCATTACTGAACGCAATCAGGCTTTCATGCCGGCTGCGATAATGCCAGGACAAATGCCGCTCGGGCATACCGACCGCCAGGCAATCGTCCAGAATGCTTTCCATGTCCTGCAACGCCGCCTCATCTTCCTCGGCCTCCGAAGATGATTTGGAAAAAAAGCTGGTCGGCGGCAATTGCTTCGGATCGCCGACGATAATTGCTTGTATGCCTCTGGCCAGCGCGCCGACCGCTTCGGCCGTCGGGACTTGCGAGGCCTCGTCGAATATGACCAAATCGAACTTCGCACTTCCCGGATCCAAATATTGCGCCACGGAAATCGGACTCATCAGCATGCACGGGGTAAGGCGGGACAGTAAGTTTGGAACCTGCTCAAACAACTTCCGGATGGACAGCGCCCTACCGCCGCTCCGTATTGCCCGTTGCAAAATTCCAGCCTCGGAGCTTTGTGATGCCTCATGAGTCATCTGCGGCACTCTGGCAGACAATCTGGCCGCAATTTCCTGACGCGTCAGTTCGGTGAATTGCCTATCCGCTTCTTTGAATCGTTTAATGGCATCCTCGAACAAATGTCCAGAAAATCGCGACAGTACTTCGTCGCCTGCAATGATGCAGTTGGCTATCGCTTTGTAAAGGCCTTGCTCAAACGCCGTCATGAGCTGCTCATTCGACAGTTTTCCTTGCTCGTATGGCTCAATGAGCGGCGCAAGTCCTGCTTGAATCGCCTGGTCCCTTACCCTGCGCCAGGCGCACCAATCTCGCAGTTCATCCAGATTGGCTTGCCATACACGTGCCAACTCCAGCAAGAAACCTGGCCAGCCGCTTTCGTTTGCAGAAGCAATAAGTTGATCCTGCTCCAACCGCAGCAGTTCAGTCAGTCGCTTGAAACGCGTTGAAAGCTCGGTGTGACGGCTCAAGAATGATTCCAGTACGGCAGCACGCGCAGAATCGACGAACGGCCCGGCCAGTCGGCCCGCCATAGCCTGACGCGCCGCAGCAGCGGCTCCCGCCGACCCGCATAATTGCACGAGCGATGCCTGCAGACGCTCCAGCCAATTGGCCGCCGCATCGATGGCATCCCAATTCCCTTGCTCGTTCCATAGCGTATTCCCGCAAAGCGGCTTGTTTTTCTCCTCCAGCTTGAGAAGTTTCTGTTCCTCCTCCTGCCACTGGATCAGCCGGTTTAACGCGTTCGGAATCCGCTCCCGAGCCAGTGCCTGTCCCGATGGCATGAACCTTTGCATCGACTTGACGATCCGGCGTTGACCAAATAGCTTCGGAAGAAACCATTGCAGCTCGCAACGGTTCCATACAGCCAGCGCCTGCCGTGCGTCATAACTAATCGCATCGGAAGTGAATTCGGTTAAAGCGGAATCCCTTGCAGCATCTCTTCTTCGCCCCTGTTCGACAACCTCCCGTATGTTGGCTATGACAATATCCGCCTGATCGAAGCGAATGAATTCCGGCTTCACATCCGGAACCTTGCATGCCAACTCGCTTAGCTCCGCCATCCACTCCGTCTCCCGGTATCGGAATCCGCCTGATCCACGGTTTGGAAGCAAATCATCTGCCGTTCGCCCAAGTTCCTGTTCATAAATCGGCAGTTCTTCAATGAGCTGATGCAAAAGATCGGCGACTTCGGTTTTCATCTGCGGCGAATAGTCCGATGATTGAATTGCGGACAGCGGGTGGTTCCCGACATCTCCACATTTGGCTCCAGCCGCCTTAAGCTGCCCGGCCAAATCCCGCCATAACGTAAGCTGCTCCTCACGCATGTCCTTAATGGTCTCTGCCGGGAACCGCACGACGACATCTTCTCCCGGTCCAGTATTCTCGTAAGCCGATATAGCATCAAACAATGACAAACCCGATGAATGACGGCGATGAAGCGCCGCCACGTAATCGTTCAGCTCTCCACGCAGCTGCTGCAACCGGTCCGCCTGCGCCTTCCAAGCGCCGGGAGACTGTACCCTGCGTGACTCGAGCGCTGCGCTCAGCTGATCAAGGACTGCTCGTTTCGTGCTTTTGTTTGAATGGAGCTCTAGGCAGAACGGCCCAAGTCCGATTTGCTCCAATCGGCGTTGCACGACCGACAAGGCGGCCATTTTTTCGGCGACAAACAGCACTTTTTTGCCTTGGGCTAAAGCATTTGCAATCATATTGGTAATCGTTTGCGACTTACCCGTTCCCGGCGGTCCGTGCAGTACAAAGCTGTGACCTGCTGCCGCAGCTTGCACAGCCGCCAATTGCGAGGAATCGGCACTAATCGGAATCACCATTTCCGTCGGATGCACTTCATCGAGAGGAGCAGCGTCATCGCTGCTAATAGGTATGGCCTGCAGCTTTCCTTCCATCAGACTGGCAACGATTCGGTTCTGTACGAGCTCGGCCGCCCGATTACGAAGATCGTTCCACATAACGAATTGACCGAATGAAAACAAACCTAAATAAGCCGACTCCAATACATCCCATCGAGGCACTTGAATCAGGGCATGCCTCAGCGTATGGAAAACTTCCTTAAGCGCAATCCCTTTTTCGTCTCGAGGCAATGGGTCCAGACCAGATATACCGATACCGAAATCCTGCTTCAGCATCTCGAGCAGCGTAATGTTCATTTGCGGTTCTTCGTCCCGCGCCCTGATAACGTAACCTTGGCGTGACGATTTTCTAATCAAGTCTACCGGAATCAATGCTAGAGGCGCATAGCGAGGCACCTCGCTTGCAGTCGTCTCATACCATTTCAACAAACCCAAAGCAAGGTACAGAGTATTCGCTCCATTTTCCTCCAGCGAGCTTCGCGATGAACGATATAAATGAACAAGCCGCCGTTCCAACTCGGGGCCGTTAAGATCGGAGCGAAGACGTTTGCGAATGAATTCCTCCTGCAGCAACCCGGCCAATGGAGAAGCGCTCGACGTCGATTGGAACAGTGCTGCGTCACGCACATTATCCTGCCAGTCATCCGGACGGGCCAGCAACTGAAATTCCTCCCGGTCGGCCAATGCATCCTCCAGATCGTTCAATTGAACCGACATAATCGGTATGCTTGATTTCGTCAACCGGAAATTCAGCAGCGCATTGCGCAGCGTTAAATCCAGCAATCTGCGCTCCCATTGTTTTTGTTTCGATAATGCCGGCAGTGAGTCAACCTCTTCCGGCTTCTCCAGTACTTCTATAATTTCCGGGGCATGGGCGTCAATAGCCGCATTCGCTTTTTCCGATTCGAAATCCTCGACTACCCATCCGGCCGCAGTCGCAGTACGAACCGGCAACGGCCTGACTGCAGAAGCTCGGGCACGTCGGATATCAATGAGGCTCTCGAACTTTTCCGGCGGGTTCAAATTCATTGTCCCCAACCTAACCGCTTCGTCAAAGTCCGCCGCATTTCCGTCGCACATGGCCGTCGATTCAACGACACATATTTCGTTAATGCCGCTGGACAATCTTTTGGTCAGTGCGGACAAATCGTCCTGCACAATCTCGGCAAACGTTTCTTCCGTCAGCCAAAGCCCCGCGAATGCGTGCCCTTCGGTAAAGACTATGAGCGGATGCAAGCCGATTGCTTCCAGACAAGCCGCATACAACAGCGTCAAATCCAGACAATTGCCCATGCCGTGAGCAAAGATCGTCTCGGGGAGCCGGACTCGCTGACCTATCGGCTCGAAGCTGGGCGGCGCAACGCAATATACGATTCTCCGTTGCCGAATTGCCGAATATACGGCCGCCGCTTGCATGCGGACACGATTAGGATCTTTTGTCTGGTAGGCAGTAAAAGCGGACGAACCAGCCCATTTATTCAAAATGTCAGCCGCTTCGCGAACGATTTGCGACACTTGCGGGTGGTTCGGCGTTACGAAAGCGGCAGCCATTTCGGGCAGCACTGCCGTTCCGCTCCACTCGTCAAAGGCAAGCACCGCTATCGGCTTGCGTTCATTAAATAACACTTGTCCCGAGTGCATGACTGTCAGTCCAATGGTCCCGCTAATTCTTTCAGACATCTGTGCCAGCAAGGAAGCGGACAGCTGAATCGGAACCGTGCCGATCTCTACAGTTTGCTCCGGGGGGAGGACATCGATCGTTTTACTCCACGTAAAAGCGAAATCGGGTTCGCAAGCAATGACAACCTCAACTTGCCTTAGTTCCTCATCCGAAGTATTGGCCACGCTGAGACGCCTCACAACCGGCACATAATTTTGCTGCATGCTGTAATTGATTGTCTCGATGGGCAGCCACTCGCACCGAACACTCCCGCTCATATTTTTACCCTCCAATCGGTCCGATAATATTTTTGATTTGTCTCCCACCAAATGTCCTATTTCTTCTTGATTTTCCTTTCATTATACCATTCAGATCTATGTTTTTCTTCTCTTTTCAACAACCTTCGAGGAATATCAACGAATTTCAATCGAATGAATAAAAAACAAGGCCCCTTCCCAAAGTTTCACTTTGGTCAAGTGGCCCTAATTCTTATATAGGATAGCGTCTGATCTTTCCATAACATCTCATACCTTACCTAAGGATGGCAATAGGCGTTTCCGCATATGAAGCGATATTTTGAGGCACCCCCCAGACCCTTCTCTAGCAAACTTTCAATCCACGCATCCGTACGGGATGCGACGGCGAGCTGTGGCATGACGTCGCTGCGATCGGGACATTTCAATCCACGCATCCGTACAGGATGCGACGATTGCACGTTTGCACAAAGCCTATGACTATCTCATTTCAATCCACGCATCCGTACAGGATGCGACCGGGAGCAATGCAGGAGCGCAGCCTGTTGTCATATTTCAATCCACGCATCCGTACGGGATGCGACGAGCGAAACCATCGAGATTCCATACTTGGAGATCGGATTTCAATCCACGCATCCGTACGGGATGCGACCTGAGCAAAAAATACGACATGGGCAAGATCGAGACATTTCAATCCACGCATCCGTACGGGATGCGACGCTTGATGAGCAACAACGTCTTAAGAGACAAGAATTTCAATCCACGCATCCGTATGGGATGCGACAGGGCTTTTGTCCAATTTCTTCAGTGCGATCGGACAATTTCAATCCACGCATCCGTACGGGATGCGACCCTGCTGGTACAACTCCAGGCTCCACGTCAAACCATTTCAATCCACGCATCCGTACGGGATGCGACTTGGATCGGATAAGAGCAATAAAATGGTGACAACAATTTCAATCCACGCATCCGTACGGGATGCGACTCGGAGGGGATGCATTCGGATCAACATCACCCGTCAATTTCAATCCACGCATCCGTACGGGATGCGACAGGCTGGCCAGTCGCGCTATTGTCGGGACGGACGATTTCAATCCACGCATCCGTACGGGATGCGACTAACGATGCTTGATGGATCGACGGTCAGCACGATATTTCAATCCACGCATCCGCATGGGATGCGACGGGAATCGAAATCGCAATTGGCCGCAGCGTTGATAATTCAATCCACGCATCCGCATGGGATGCGACCCTGACGAGGTTGAGTTGCTGTTTAGAAGTTCAGAATTTCAATCCACGCATCCGCATGGGATGCGACGACTTTTTCTTCTTCCGGCAGCACCCACACGTCCCGATTTCAATCCACGCATCCGCATGGGATGCGACGCAACGGGAGCCGGCCGATGACATCGCCGATCGTGCATTTCAATCCACGCATCCGCATGGGATGCGACTTGAAATGGCCGACCGTCGGGCAGATGGCTTGGATTTCAATCCACGCATCCGCATGGGATGCGACGAAGTATCTTGTCCACCACAGGAGCATCATTTTTATTTCAATCCACGCATCCGCATGGGATGCGACCCATGGGGATTTGTGCCCCTTCTTCACCGACTGCATTTCAATCCACGCATCCGCATGGGATGCGACCTCTGCGCCATTTGCCGGGCTTGGGAACCGGCAGATTTCAATCCACGCATCCGCATGGGATGCGACTTCGTACAAGATTCATTCCATCGCCTCCAAAAAATTTCAATCCACGCATCCGCATGGGATGCGACGGCGCACCGTCGTAATTGCCCGAATTTCCTCAAGATTTCAATCCACGCATCCGCATGGGATGCGACGCTTGTTACTTCATCATACGCCGCCTGATACCACATTTCAATCCACGCATCCGCATGGGATGCGACATAAAACCGGGCAGATCATTTGCATCATTGCCCCATTTCAATCCACGCATCCGCATGGGATGCGACAACAGTTGTGCAATGTAAGCCGTCACCCGGTTTAATTTCAATCCACGCATCCGCATGGGATGCGACGACGATGTAAAGACACTCACGAAAGAGAGGTTAATTTCAATCCACGCATCCGCATGGGATGCGACTCGGCTCCATCGCCAAGGTTACGAAGGATGACGATTTCAATCCACGCATCCGCATGGGATGCGACGCAGCTCTGCAATGGTCCGATGTAAACCTAAAAGAATTTCAATCCACGCATCCGCATGGGATGCGACTCAAGAGCCGCAATACGGGTGGCCAACTCTTGCAATTTCAATCCACGCATCCGCATGGGATGCGACGCAGGCCATGGTAAACAACCTGCACACAACGATATTTCAATCCACGCATCCGCATGGGATGCGACGATCATCTGAAGCTATCGGTCACTGGATATTCCAATTTCAATCCACGCATCCGCATGGGATGCGACGCATTTTGTCTATGTGTTCCGTTGCGTTCCGTGGATTTCAATCCACGCATCCGCATGGGATGCGACGTGTTGTGTCGTTCAGCATGGCTATCAGCTCCGCATAATTTCAATCCACGCATCCGCATGGGATGCGACTCAGTTCTTAAAATCGATTCTACAACATTTTCGGATTTCAATCCACGCATCCGCATGGGATGCGACCGGATCACAATCAACAAGGCGCACTCGGGATGGAATTTCAATCCACGCATCCGCATGGGATGCGACTCGGTCGCTTCGGTGGCGGCAAGCCGCAAATTATATTTCAATCCACGCATCCGCATGGGATGCGACTGCGGATGGATACGCGAAGTCGCCAGATGGACAAATTTCAATCCACGCATCCGCATGGGATGCGACCATGTGGCGACGGAGCTATGGCAGAGGTGATTAGGATTTCAATCCACGCATCCGCATGGGATGCGACATTTTATATTAAAGGTGTCGCTTCGGCGTGGATTATTTCAATCCACGCATCCGCATGGGATGCGACTGGAGATTACAGCCAAAGGAAAAGACCCGGAGAATTTCAATCCACGCATCCGCATGGGATGCGACGGCGGTTTTTGATTAAAAATGTATATAAAACAACATAAATCGACATCATCTTACATGATGTATATATCTCCATTGAGAAAATTACTTACAGAAAGACTATGGTAAAGTAAAATATTTCTAATTTATTGGTGCGAAACCCCCGGGGAATTCATGTGCACTCCACATTCGCACCGGTGTTTCGCACTGGCCCACGTGCTCCGTTTTAAATAAATTCAACTCAGAACAAAGAAATCCTTCTACTACTCTCGTTTATCTCCTTTCCAAGTTACGCGACCAAGGAGTTATTTCAGCCACACATACAACGTTCGTACTTCAACCAGTAATTAGCTTGAGCATTATATTTTTGCAAATGAACCGGAAGACCTTGACAAGGTTTGACACTGTCACCAGCATGAAACGTCAGTTCTAACGGAACTCACGTACCTTATGTCGGCAATTTGAGCCATTTAGAATTTCTAACGGAGCTGAGCGCAGCTATTCGTCGAAAATCGGACCGTTGAAGATCAAAATTATCTAAATAAGAGCGGTGAGTTCCGTTAGAGTTTATAATGCTGCGATTACAGCAATATAGCGTCTCTCAGTTCCGTTAAAAACTGAAGCTGAATCATCTCTTAACCGACAGGCATGTTCTGCCCGTCTCCGCGCCCGTACCGCATCCCATAGATTAAAGCAAAATACCCTTCGCGCGCGCCAGTGCCACATTCGGCAGGTTGTGTAATACCAGCTGGCATTTTAGATAATGCCGGCATCCCGTCCAGCTACTTCTCAAACCTAAACCACCCAAAGTCAAAGTTCGATCCCGGCAAGAAAATAAACGTTACATTCTGCAGTCCCGTTACTTTTTCCAGCTCGAACACGCGCTCTACGTAGTCGTATGAACCGGCAAACTCGATAAGCTGGTTGCTCTCGCCGTCCGCGCCGGCGAACCGTACGTGGATCGTGCTGTTGTCCAGCGGAGAGCGGCCGCAGATGACGATTCGCGAGGCGCCCTCCTCGCCAAAATCCATCCCGTCGAACTGCAGCGACACATTGTTGCCGATGCCTTCTACGCTGTAACCCGTCAGCGTAAACGTATCGCCGTAGATCCGGTCGCTGTCCTCCGCGTCATTGCGCGCGAACGCCCGGTTTTGCCGCTCAAACGAGAACCCTTTAATATGCAGCTTCTGGCGCGTGACAAAGCAGATCGACGTCACGCCGCGCAGCCGCTTGCTCAGCCGGTACGTCTCCTCCTGGTAGACGTTCCAGCGGGACTCCTTCTGATAGACGACATCGGCCAGCCGCTCGCTGCCCTCTTCATCCGGCATTCCTTCCCATATTTCAAGCGCATACGGCTCGCTGGACAAAGCAAAGATCGGAATCGTGATCGTATCGGAACCATACGGCCCGAAGTCGATGTCGCGGTAGCCGACATGCGTCTCCCCGTCCCGGCTCGTAGCGACGCCGCGCTCGTTGCCGTTGCCGGCTTCGCCTTTGACGTAATCGTACAGTCCGCCGGTAATAAAACCGTACGGATCTTTATAAGCCGTGCCGATTCCTTCCGCCTGGAACTCCAGCTGCGAAATCAGCTTCGTCTTGTCCGTTCCGTTGCGGCTCGTGCAGCGAAGCCGGAACGCTCCGTCGCCGAGCGCGGTCACTTTCGCTTCCAGCCCTGACGCTTCCACGCGGGCGATGTTGGACGGGATGCCGGCATCGTTCACGACGCTCCACTCGACGTCCCGATAAGACGTATTCGCCGGGTACAGCACCGCCCTCGCCGCGATTTCCCGCCTGTTCGCGTCCAGCCGCTGTCCTTCCGGAGAAACGATCTCGATTTTGCGCAGCGGAATTTCGTCCTCATGACCCGTCACGACCGCACGTTCCCGATTGGCCGTCAATGCGGATATTCCCGCCAAATCCTCTCCGGCGGAGGGGATCGCTTCCAGCTCCATAACCGCCGATTCCATGCCCAGGGACGACACCTCCACCCGAATGGCTCCCGGCTCCAGCGTCGAGCCGATGATGGCCGTCAGCTTCCCGCTGAACAATCTGCGGCTCACCCCTTTGTACGGATCGTAATCGGTGCTGTCGCCGTTATCCAGGCCAAGCAGGCGGCCGGCCCCCGTCACGCTGACGCGCACGCGGTTGTTCGCGTTGTCGACCGGATTGCCCTCGGCGTCGTCCATGCCGATCGTCAAGTAGACCAGATCCGTTCCGTTGGCCGTCAGCTGCGTCTTGTCCGCTTGCAGGCGAAGCTTAGCCGCATCCCCGAACGACCGTCTGACCGCGGTTGCCGCAACCCGGCCGTCTTCGTCGTAAGCGATCGCCTTCAGCTCGCCCTTCTCGTAAGGCACCTTCCACCACCCGAGCAGCTGCGTCCCGTTGGCATGGTCAATCTCATACGTTCCGATCGTATTCCCGTTCAGCTGCAGCTCGACCTTCGGCGCATTGGAGCAGACGCGGACGTCGATCAGCTGGCCCGGATTGAAGTCCCAATACGGAAACAGATGAACCATCGGCTTCGTCTTGAAATCCGTCCAAGCGGCTTGGTAAATATAATACGAATCCTTTGGAAAATGGGCCGTGTCGATTTGACCGAAATAGGAGTTTTTCGTATGATACGGCGTCGGTTCTCCAATATAGTCGAAGCCCGTCCACAGAAATTGCCCCAGCGAAAACGGCGTATCCCGCTCCGCGATAATGCAGAACTCCGGCGACTTGGCGCCCCAGCTCGTCGTGCTGTTGCCGAGCGCCGAGCATTGCTCGTCGTCGTCCGCCAGGATGGGCTGCTCGAACGGAAAATGGTAGACGCCCCGGCTCTGCACGACGGACGACGTTTCGCTGCCGTAGATGACCCAGTCCGGATGCTCGGCATGGTGCTTGGCGTAATATTTCTCTGCGTAGTTGTACCCGGCGATCTTGACGATGTCGGCGCACTTTTGTGCATTTTCCCAAGGCATGTAGTTCGACCCGATCGTGACGGCCGCGTTGCCTTTCGGATCGTGCTTGCGCACCTCGTCCATCAGCATCCGCGTCACGGCCTGCCCCCGCTCGTCGGCATGCGTGTCGTAAATTTCGTTCCCGATGCTCCACATCGCCAGGCTCGGATGATTCCGGTCCCGCCTGACCCAGCTCCTGACGTCCGCGGCGGCCCATTCCTGGAAGAAGCGCGCATAGTCGTACGGCGTTTTGGGCCTCTCCCACATGTCGAACGCTTCCGAAACGACGATAAAACCCATTTCGTCCGCCAGGTCCATCAGCTCCGGCGCCGGCATGTTATGGGCCGTTCGAATCGCGTTGACGCCCATTTCCTTCAACAGCACCATCCGGTTTCGAAGCGCCGTCCGATTAAAGGCCGCTCCCAGCGCTCCCAGATCGTGATGCTCGCACACGCCGTTCAGCTTCATCTTTGTCCCGTTCAGCAGAAATCCTTGATCGGGATCGAGCACGATGTCGCGGAACCCGACCGGCTGATCGATCGTTTCGATCGCGGCATGCCCCGATGCGCCGCTCCCATCCGGCTCAATCCGCTCCAGACGCGTAACGAGCCGGTATACGTTCGGTGCGTCCGGACTCCACAGCTCCGGGCTTTCCAGTTGCAAAGCTTGTCGATCCAGAACGGGACCGGGACGCCCGTCCGCCGCTATCCGGCATTCGGTTGCGGCTGCGGCCTCGCCCTTGCGCAACAGCGTATGCGTGAGCCGCACGTCCTCCGCAAGATGCAGCTCGGTATCGATTTCAACCTGCCAGCCGCTGCCGGCTTGCTTAATGGAGACATAGACGCCGTCCTTTTCGATATAGGTCGCCCCTCTTGTCTTGAGCCACACGTTCCGGTAGATGCCCGCTCCCGAATACCACCGGCTGTTCGGATTTTGATGAACGGCTTTGACGACGATTTCGTTCTCCCCTGCGACAAGCGCATCTGTCAATTCGACTTCGAACGAGGAATAGCCGTACTTCCATTCGCCGGCCTTCCGGCCGTTCACGTAAACGGATGAATCCATATAAACGCCGTCAAAATATAAAAGGATCCGCTCCCCCGCCTCTTCATGGCGGAAGCGCTTACGATACCAGCCGATGCCGTCTTCGTACAAATCCAGCGTATTGTCGATGAGCCAGTCGTGCGGGAGGTCTATCGGCTCGAAGACGAGGCCCGACCAATCGTCCGTCCCCAGGCCGCTTTTGGCAAATGTCCAACCGTCGTTAAACCGCGTATTTTTGTTCAATGCTCTGCTCCTTTGCAACCTATTTTTCGATGGATATAAGAAGATTTTAACATTTTCGGCGGTAAATGAAACCGTATATTTGAGATATATCGAACCGCTGGAAGACGAAACCGCCGCCTTGACATGCGAATATACGTTCGGTATAGTTGGTTTATTATGACATAACGGAGTGACGAGGATGGCCAGGCATATCGATGAACATTTCGAAGCGGCAGACTTCAGCGGCCGGGAGTTTGCAGAGCACGAGTTTCTGAGGTGCACGTTCGATCGCTGCACGTTCCATTTCGCCGCCATGGAGGAAATGTCGACGGCCCGCTGCCGGTTTACGCAATGCAGCTTTCAAGGGGCGGCGATGAACGGCTCCGTTCATACGGGAACCGCCTTCGAGAATTGCAGCTTTGCGGAAAGCAACCTGTTTGCGTCCGTCTTTACGGACTGCAAGATGGTCGGATCCGACTTTTTCAAGGCGAAGCTGGACGGGATTACCATCGCCAACGGCGACTGGTCCTATACCCATTTGCGGCAGGCGAGACTGGACAAGCAGCATTTAAGAGGGGTTCGTTTTTACGAAGCGGATTTAACGGATGCCCATCTGGAGAAATCCGATTTAAGAGATTGCGACTTGACGAGAGCCCAATTGAAGCATGCGAGGCTGCAAGGCGCGGATTTGCGAGGCGCCGTGATGGACGGCGTCGATTTTACGTCGGTGAGCGTCAAGGGCGCCCGCATGGATGCGGAACAAGCCGTTCTCTTCGTGCGTTCGCATGGCGCGAGAGTCGATTAAACGCCCGAATGCTTCTGCAAGCCTCCGGCTGGACAATATCCCGGCGATTCGGCTCTGCCGGGCGTTCGTCTAGTCGCCTCCCAGCTTTCATTCAACCCTTCCCTGTTCCAAGCGGGCACGGAAAGACAGGATAACCCGATTCAGCCAATGTTACGATGTAAACGAAAGGAAGTGACGCCGTTGGATGCGTTGGCGGGCATGAAGCAGGCGCTCGATTATATGGAAGCCGGCATGGAAGGAAGGCTCGACATGGAGAGCATCGCGCGAGCCGGTTATATGTCCCCTTTCCATTTCCAGCGCATGTTCCATATCGTTACGGGCGTGACGGTTGCCGAATACGTCAGGCGGCGCAAGCTGACGCTGGCCGCCCAGGAGCTGGCTTCCTCCTCGGTCAAGGTGATCGACGTCGCATACAAGTACGGCTACGATTCGCCGGAGTCGTTCTCCAAGGCGTTTCGCCGGCTTCACGGCATCTCGCCGTCCGAAGCTCGCGGCGCCAAGGTGAAGCTGAAGGCGTATCCGCGGCTGACCTTTCAGTTAACGTTGAAGGGAGATCAGGAAATGGATTACCGTATTGAAGAAAAAGAGGCTTTTGACGTGTTTGGAGTCAGTCTGAACGTTACCGCCCAGGAAAGCGAACAATCCCGCAAAATACCGCAGTTTTGGGAGGAATGCCACCGCAACGGCACTGTGGCGAAGTTGGAAAGCATCATGCAAGGCGATTCGATGCTTGGCGTATGCCTGAACATGCAGCCCGATACGGGCGACTTTACGTATATGATCGCCGGCCGGGGCGACCGGAACGCGGCGGCCGCCGAAGGCTACGAGATTTGCTCCATCCCTGCCGCCACCTGGGCGGTCTTCACATCGACCGGACCGCTGCCCGGAGCCATTCAGCATACGTTTGAACGCATCTTCTCGGAATGGTTCCCGGCTACCGGCTATCAGCATGCCGGCGCGCCGGAGCTTGAGGTTTACCTTCCGGGCGATACCTGTGCCGAGGACTACCGCTGCGAGATTTGGATTTCGATTGTAAAGAAATAAAGACTTGAATAACGAAGAACAGGAGGCGGCTTATGCCCCTCCTGTTCTTCTTCGTATCAAATACCCTGCCGTCGTCGCCAAGCCTGCCGCGAAATATGAAGCTCTCAAACCGTCTTCATCGCATCAAACCGTCTTCATCGCATCAAACCGTCTTCATCGCAAATTTTCTGAAGCGCAGCCAAGCGACAAACAATCCCCCAAGGCCGAAGGCAAACAGGACCAGCAGCGTCCAGCCGATGTCCGCTGCGCCGGCACCGCGAATCATGACGTCCTGCATGCCGCGCTGCGCCCAATATTGCGGCGTGAACAACCCGACCGCCTGAACCGCTCTTGGCAGCATATCGTAAGGAAACCATAATCCGCCCACGATCGCTCCGCCCATCGTAATGACTTGAACGACCGCAATGCCCATATTTTCACTGCTGACCAGCATGGACAGCATCAAGCCGATGCCTGTCGCGCATACAGCCAGACCGATCACAATGAAGGCGATGGCCAACGGATCGCCGATGTGAAGGCCGTACGCAATCCGGCCGAACGACAGCAACACGACGGACTGGATGAGCAGAACCAGCACATGAGGGACCCACATGCCGCACAAGTAATGCAGCGGCTTCATCGGAGTGCTCTGCAGCCTCGCCAGCATGCCCGATTGCCGGTCCTTCAGCAGCCCGAGAATCATATTAATCATAATAAAGAAGACGAACATGACAGTGTAGCCGGGCACGATCTGCGTAATCGGATCCGCCTTCGCCGCGTTTTCCTTCACTTCGCTAACTATAACGGCTGGCTCCATTAGAGCCTCGATGGCGGAACCCTCCAGCCCCAAGTCCGCCATGGCGTTTCGAAGCTTGTATTGCTGCAACCCGCCGGTCACGCTGTCCAGCAGCGCGATGACCGGAGCCGCAGCCTCGTCGGCCGCCGCGTCGCGGTACAGCTTCACTTCCGCAGCTTCTCCTCCGCTCACCCGTTCCCCGTAGCCTTGCGGAATAACGAGCAAATAAGACAGCCCGCCCTCCTTCACTTCCCTTATCGCGTCGGCCGCTCCCGTCCCTTCGTACCGCTCCGGCTCAAACCCTTTCACTTCCGCCAACATGTCGATCAGCTGCCCGGATAGTGCCGAACCGTCTTCATCGACATACGGGATGGCATAGGTTGCGCCGCCCGACTGGCTGAATATGGACGCGAACATGACAATAAATACGATGGGAAGGGCAAACAGCCAAAAAAACGTTCCTTTATCCTTAAGCGTCAATGCAATTTCCTTGCGAACGATAGTCCAAATCACCGGTGCTCGTCCTCCTGTCCCGCTTCTGTTACACTTCTCTTCTGTTTCACTTCATCGCTAAATCGCCCGACAAACGCTAGTCTCTCAGCTTCGAGCCGGTCAAACGGAGAAATACGCTGTCCAGCGAAGGCTGCAGCAGCTCAAGCGCCCGTACCGACACGCCGTCGCGCGCCCACAGGCTTGCCAGCTCCGCCATCGCCTCCATCGGCCTTTCGCACTCGAGCACCCAGCCTCCGCCTTCCTTCCTCACGCCGGTTACGCCGCGCAGCTTCGGCGGCTCGGCCGCGCCTTCCGCTTCCGCATAAACCGCCTTGACCGCATGCTTTTCCAGCAATTCCTTGAGACCGCCTTGCGAGACGATCGACCCGTGATCGATAATGGCGACATCGTCGCACAGCGCTTCGACTTCCTCCATGTAATGGGTCGAATAAATGATCGTGGCGCCTTCGCGCTTCAGATCCTTAATGATCTCGAAGATCAGATGGCGCGACTGCGGATCAATCCCTACCGTCGGCTCGTCCAAAATAATAAGTTTGGGCTCGTGTAGAAGCGCGGCGGCCAGATTGATGCGGCGCTTCATGCCTCCGGAATACGTTCCGACCGCTTCGCCCGCCCGTTCGGCAAGCCCGACAGCCGTCAACGCGCGATCCACGCGCCGCTTCAGCTCGGAGCCGCGAATGCCGTACATCTCTCCAAAAAAAGTCAAATTTCTTCTCCCGCTCAGCTTATCGTACAATGTAATATCTTGAGGCACGTAACCGATCATGCTCCGCACCGCATCGATTTCTTTGCGAAAATTGCGGCCGAACATCTCGATCTCGCCTTGGTCCGGCGTCAAGATCCCGGTCAGCAGCTTCATCGCGGTCGATTTGCCCGCTCCATTCGGGCCGAGCAACCCGAAGCAGCTTCCCTTCCGAACCGTAAGGTCGATTCCCTTAAGAGCCGGCTTCCCGCCATAGCTTTTCTTGATGCCGCTTGCCTTCAGCGCCAGTTCCATCGCTTCTCTCCCTTTCGCCTTTATCGTTGCCCTCATTCTATCAAACGGCTGGCCGTCGCACCCCGAATTCGGAATAAGTTGCGCGTTATCGCGCATCAACTGCCGATATCCATGCCTGTGTGCAGACACAAACATCCCATTATCTTGGGAGCGTTGTAATTTCTATAGCCGCAAAAAAAACGGAGCAGTCTCATCAACCGCCCCGTCCGGCATTCCGGCCGCTAAAGCCCGAAATTAATATTCGTTTTTGTGAACCGAAGCGTTCAACGCCTCCGCCTGCTTCTTGAAGTAATAACGGAAACCGAGCCAAAACATGGCGTACGAAACGATAAACATCAGCAGGCCGAGCGCGATAGGCAGCGGCTTGAGCGGAATCCACCCTACCGCGGCCGCTATGGGAAAAAAGAGGGCAATGGACAGCAAAAAATGAACGATGAGCTGCTTCAGCGGACTCCATCGGTCGTATTCGAAAATAAACGATGCGATGCTGAAATAGGCGCCCATCGCCATGCTGCCCAGCATGTTCGCCCAAATCAGCTTGGCCGGGATGACCGCGTCCTTCAGCATAAGTCCCGTCAAAACGGCGAACATGATGATCGCCGAACAGCTGAATCCCATCAATACCCGCCTGAACAGTTCAATCGCCATGCTTGTCGTCCCCCCATATCAGTCTCTTCTTCAGCTGCGCCACGTAAGCCCGTAAAACGTACTCCTTGCCGCCCGACTTGAAGTGCACGCACAAATTGCCGTTAAACGACAGCTCGAACCGAACAATCCGCTCCACATTGCCGATAACCGACTTCGAGAAACGCATGAACTGATGCGGAGCCAGCAGCTCCTCGATTTCATAAAGCTTCATCTTCAGTTCGATACTCTGTCCGCCCATGGAAGCAAACACTTTGCGGTTTTCCGCATACACGTAATCGATGTCGCCGGGATCCAGCAGCACCGACCGCTCATCCTGAATGCCGACCAGCCGTTTCGTCGTCGGGCTCTGTATTTTTTGACCAGCGCCGCGAGCTCCTCGGTCCACTCCTTGGCTTGTATCGTGACGACCGTTTCGTCGTATTGGTCCTTAATGTCAATTTGAAGCTTCAACCGTCTTCTCCTCCAGCATGCCTCAATTTCCCGCGAAATATCTGTGTCTGTATAAAATGATACCATCCGGACTGCAATTACGGAACCCGTGACGATTGGGGACAATCGGCGAACCGGTTCATCCCGCAGCGCAAACGAATAACCCGTAAGCGGAAGAATCCTCCTCTTACGGGTCTTGATAAGTCCTTATGCCGTTATGCAACTTCATTTCCATTCTCGGCTTGCCTGTTTATCCGAATCGTCCGCTGACGTAATCTTCCGTGCGCTTGTCGTTCGGATTCGAAAACAGTTTGACGGTTTGATCGAATTCGATCAGCTTGCCGTTCAGGAAGAAGGCGGTCTTATCGGAAATACGAGCGGCCTGCTGCAAATTGTGAGTAACAATTACGATCGTATATTGGGCTTTCAACTGTTGAATCAGTTCCTCGATCTTCAGCGTAGAGATCGGGTCCAAAGCGGAGGTCGGCTCATCCATCAGAATGACTTCCGGCTCAAACGCCAGCGTGCGGGCGATGCACAAGCGCTGCTGCTGGCCGCCGGATAAGCCGTAGGCGTCCTTGTGCAGACGGTCCTTGACTTCGTCCCAGATCGCGGCGCCGCGCAAGCTTCTTTCCACGATTTCGTCCAGCACTTGCTTCTTGCGAATCCCATGTACGCGAGGCCCGTAAACGACATTCTCATAAATCGTTTTCGGCAGCGGATTGGGCTTTTGAAACACCATGCCGACCTGCGTGCGCAGCTCTTCTACCGTATATTCGCGAAAGATATCGCGGCCCTGATAAACGATTTGCCCTTGCGTCCGGACGCTGTCGTTCAACTCGATAAGCCGGTTCAACGTTTTGATATACGTGGATTTCCCGCATCCGGAAGGACCGATAATGGCCGTCACTTCGTTCTCTTGAATGTCCATATTAATATCGTACAGCGCCTGCGATTCTCCGTACCATAAGTTAAGCTCCTTCGTCTGGATGACGGTAGGTTTGTTCTCCGTCTCGGACTTCTCCGAAGCAAGCGCAGCTTGGGGCCGTTCCGTTACCGCATGATTCATTCGTCACCTCTCCTTTCTTAGTAACGTTTCTGGTATTTGTTTCGAATAAAGATAGCCAGAGAGTTCATGGCAAACAAAACGACGAGCAGCACGATAATGGTTGCGGCCGCCAGGTTCGCATACTCCTGCACGAGAACCGTATCCAGCGTCCAATAATAAATCTGAATCGGCAGCGCCGTAAAGTCGGACATTAACGAGTTCGGAATCGGCATAATCAATACCGGTATGCCAAGCACGACCAGAGGTGCCGTCTCTCCGATGGCCCGCGACAGCGACAAAATAAATCCGGTCAAAATGCCCGGCAGCGCCGCTGGCAGCACAACTCTGCGAACGGTCTGCCATTTGGTCGCTCCCATCCCGAAGGAGGCTTCCCTCAAAAACTGCGGTACGGCCCGAATCGCTTCCTGACTGGCTACAACGACGATCGGCAGCACCAGCAGAGACATCGTCAGTCCGCCCGCCAAAATGCTCGATCCAAGATTTAATCCTCTGGAAAATACCGCGAGACCGAGCAAACCGAAAATAACGGAAGGCACGCCGGCCAAATTCGAAATATTGACTTGGATAAAAGCGTGAAACTTGCTTTTCTTGGCGTATTCCTCCAAATAGATGGCCGTGCAGACGCCCAGCAGCATCGTGACAGGACCGACAACGAGCATTAACAGCACCGTTCCGACAATAACGCCTAATATACCCGCGCGATCCGGATTCAACGAAAGCTTGCCCGTAAGGAAATTCCAATCCAGCCACCCGGCGCCTTGCGTCACGACTTGATAGATCAGGATAGCCAGAACGAGCAAGGCAAACAAGGTAGCGAGCAAGAACAGGTTCTTCATCGCTTTGTCCATCGTCTGACGGATCAGAATGTTTTGACTATGACCGCTCTTCATGCTTAATAACCCTCCCTGAATATACGTGAAATATAGCGGGCAGCCAGGTTCATGAGAAGCGTAAAGACGAACAGGGTCAATCCTACGGCGTACAAGCTGTAGTAGCCGACTGTTCCGCTTCCTGCGTCGCCGCTTGTAAATTCAACGATATATGCCGTCATCGTCTGCATAGACTGGGTAATGTCGAAAGTAAAGTTTTTGGAGCTGCCGCTTGCAATGGTGACGATCATCGTTTCTCCGACCGCACGCGAGACAGCCAATACAAACGAAGCGATGATGCCGGACAGGGCGGCGGGAATAATGACCTTAAAGGACATCTCCAGCTTCGTCGATCCTAGCGCGAGCGCACCCTGGCGCATCGAATTCGGGACGGAGCTCATCGCATCCTCGGAAAGAGAAGTGACCAAAGGTATAATCATAATTCCCATTACGATTCCGGGACTCAAGGCGTTCTTCGCACCCAGACTCGGAATCAGGTGAGTCAACAAAGGCGTTACGAAGGAGTAGGCAAAAAAGCCGTATACAATAGTTGGTATCCCCGCGACAACTTCCATCAGCGGTTTCACGATTTTTCTTACTCTCGCCGAAGCGTATTCACTCAAGTATATGGCGGATGTTAACCCGATTGGGATCGCTACGCACATCGCAATCAGTGAGGTGATAAGCGTGCCGCTAATTAACGGCAAAATACCGAAGGACGGATCGGTATGGCTGAGCGGAGTCAGCTTCGTACTTCCGAAAAACTCCTTGAACGGAACCTGCTGAAAAAATAATGCCGCATCAAAGACCAGCGACAGCACAATGCCGACGGTTGTCAGAACGGAAATGAGCGCGGCGACAAACAGCACGATCGGCGCCATTCTCTCCATCTGAAACGGTCTCTTTTTTCTGCGGGCGATATTTTGTTGGATTTGCTCCCTGACACTTAAGTGCTTATCCATAAAAGGGTATGCCACCTTCCAAAGCAACTTTTTACTAATTCCTGCTTATAATACAAGCAAGGAGATGAGAGCATGTAATGACTCTCATCTCCCGTCAAATCCTATGAAGGTTGGATTCAACGCATTATTTCAAGGCGTCAAGCTGTGTTTTGTATTCGGCATAGGCCGAATCCGGAAGCGGAGCAAATCCGGCTTCGCCCGCGAATTTTCCGGCATTGTCCATCACATAATAAGCGTAATCGAGCACTTGCGGCTTTTCTTTGGCGTACGGTCCGTACAGGTAAGTGAAGACCGGACGCGTGAAGCCTGCATAAGCCAGATCTTCGCCGATTGTTTCCAGGCTTGGTTCAACCGGGCCATTGCCGAAGTCAACCTTTACCGCAGTAATTTTGTCGGTATTCGTCGTGTAGTAACCAAATCCGAAGAAGGCGATGGCATTTTTGTCTTTGGACACGAGGTCGACAAGCGTCGAGTACTCTTGCTGCAGATTAGCCGTTGTTACCATAGGCTCTTTGCCAAGAATGACTTCGGAGAAAAATTCATAAGTGCCATGGTTTTCGTTCGGGCCGTAGAAATTGATTTGCTCAGCCGGCCATTCCGGACGAATGTCGGACCACTTGACTACGTCGTCTGCCGAATAGTGACCGGACAGGTACATATTGACGATTTCTTCTTTCGTCATTTCGGTTGCCCAATCGTTCTGCGGGTTGATAACCATAGTCAAGCCGTCGTATGCAAGACGGAATTCCAGAACGTCTTGTCCCATGACCAGGCCTTTGGCTTCCAGTTCCGCCGCTTCTTCATCCTTGATTTGTCTCGAAGCGTTGGCGAAGTCAAGCTCGCCCGGAATAAATTTCTTAAATCCGGCGGAAGAACCTGCGCGGCCCGTTTGAACACTTACATTCGGCTGAGCTTCCGACATATACTCTTCGGAAATAAGAGCCATCAGCGGGTATACCGTACCGGAGCCGTCAACGATAACTTGACCGGACAGCTTCGGAGCTTCTTCTTCCGTATTCGTCGGAGCCGGCGAATTCGTTTCTGTGTTGGTTGGCTGGCTTCCTTGGTTGCCATTGCCAGAGTTGCCGCCGTTGTTGCCGTTGCCTCCGCAAGCCGCTACAAACACCATTACAAGAACAAGCGTCAATGGGACCCCTAATGTTTTTAATACCTTTTTCATCTGTACAACTTCCTCCTTAATCAGATATGGGTTTTGTTCACTCCACTTCTTTATGGTAGTCCCCATTTGTTATGCATGTATAAAGTTATGTTAATTCCGTGTAAAATCTGTCGGGGATTGTCCGACATTGAACTGGCTTGTCATTTGGGCGAGAGAATTGGACAGATGGCGCAGCTGCATGCCGATTTCATGCGTTCTCTCCATCTGCACAATCTGATCCTCGCTGGCGGACAACATCTGTTCCGAGCTGAGATACGTATTCTTGGATACGGCGGAGAAATTGACCATAATTTGTTGCAGCTCCGGAAGCACTTGCTTCAGAGCGTGCAGGTCGCCCTGCACCCCTTTAATGCGCTCGGTAACCCGTCCGATATCCTTCATCAGCTGATCCAATGAAACCTTGGATTCGTTCGCCGTGCGGACATTGTCCTTCAGCTTTACGATCATTTGATCAAAGGTTTCGGTCGCCCGTACCGTGACGTCCCCCATTCGATGGATCGACTTGGTGATAAGACCGCTCGCCGTTTCGGACTGCACCGCCAGCTTTCTTATTTCATCGGCGACGACAGAGAAGCCGCGGCCCGCTTCGCCCGCTCTGGCGGCTTCAATGGAAGCGTTAAGAGCAAGCAAATTCGTCTGCTTCGTTACGTTCTGAATCAGCTCGACCTGACGGGAAATCGAAAACGCCTGCTGTTTCACCTCTTCAATTGTTTCCGCCATACGGTTAACATCCTTTTCATAGGTATGGAACGTCTCGATAAGCAGCTTCAGGCTGCTTTCTCCCTGCTTGGCGGATATATTCATGCCTTCCGAGGTAACGAAAATTTGATCCATGTTGCCGATCAAGGCTTCGTTTTGTTCCCTCATCTCTTTAAAGCTTTGCAGCCCCGCATTCGACCCGGCCGCCGTCTGTTCGGCGCTTTGCTTGACCGTCTCAATTGAATCGATCAGCTCTTTGCTGTGGGAGAGCGTCTCATGCGAAGCTTCGCTTAAGCTTTCGCCGGTACGATTCAATTCATGGGTCATTTCGTTCACTTCCGTAATCATGCTTCGCATCTGTTCCAGCATCGTTGAAAAGCTGAGCACCAAGGAGGAAATTTCGGGAACCGTCGAACGAATGGAGAAATGCTGTTTCAGATTGCCCTTGCGCACATCCGACATGATCTCCCGCAGCCTCATCAGCGGCTTCGTCAAGCTGCGCACAAACATAATAATAAGGAAGGTGGATACCGCAAGGCTGATTGCGCTAATAATAAGAGTAAACTGTGCCATTCCGTAGACCGGGCCGAAATAAGAATCGGTCGGCACCATCAGAATGTATCTGCCCTGTATTTCGGGCATGTCCCGAACGCTCAACGTATAGTCGACCCCGTCAATCGTTTCGTGGAAAACAAGGTTCTGTTCATTCGCGATGCGAGCTATCGCTTCATCTGTAAAAGAAATGTCGGAGCTGCGGCTTACTTTAAACGGGACCATCTCCCCGTCTTCCGTCAAATAAAAGAAGTCGGAGGCGAAGCCGTGCTGCTCGAGCTGCCTTTGCTGCTCCGTAATGCTCATCTCGACTTGCTGCCGAAAGTAGTCTTCATCGCTCACATAGACGAACTTTAAGTTTCGAACGACATAACCGATGCTTTCCGATTCCCTTTCCAGCCGTTTCTCCACATTTTCAACGAGCATGTCTTTGGCTTTCGTATACGAACTGATCCCAACCGCGCTAATCGACAGTGTTAACAAAAGGACGAATAAGATCAGCAGCCTATCGCGCAAGGTAAACCTTTCATACCATTTTCGACTCGGCGCCTGCACCGTCTTTCGATCATTTGTCATAGGACCAAATCCCCTTCTGCTTCGTTTTTTGTCCCCCATTATACGGACGAACTATTAATTCTGTATAAGAGCAAGTTGCGATTTGTATAAACTGAACGACAAAAAAACGCCCGGAAAGGGCGTTTCTCATAAAAGCGCTTATATCTATTTGGTCCCAAAGCTTCAAACTGGCTCGATCAACGAAAGATGCTCCTCCAATAAGGCTTTATCGATCTGCTCCCTGGCTTTCTCCAACAAATACTCTCGAGTTTCTTGGAACTTTTCTTGAAACGACTTATCCGATTCCACAAAGAGATACGTCCTGTTATTGCTCTTCAGTTCAAGACTCCGTTCGTTCGATAAGATCATTCCGTTAAGGCTCCCGCCGTCTCCGAAGGCTCGATATTCGAGCGGACAGGATTCGCGTCATTCCCGCATCCTGCCCATAAAATCATCATCCCTATTGCAATTGCACATTTTGCCAGCCTCAAGATACTCCCTCCAGCGGACCTTATTGGGCAGCCAAATGATTGACAACGGCAAACCGAACATGTCGGCTTCTGTTGCTAAACAAACAGCGGCTTCATACCTATTTGACATGAAACCGCCATAACCCTGTAAACATTTATAAATATTTATAATAATATCAACTTATTTCAAATCCAGCTTAAGGGGAACATCCTTCGGAATCGGATGCTCTTGCCCTTGATAACGCAATATTCCAGCTGCACCGGGAAATGTCCGAACATGCGGCCGGCTCCCAAACGATGCTGTACGCCCTCCTGAATCAGCTCATCGTAACGGTGTACAGGCTCCGATATGCGGACCGCGGAAGCCGACTAAAGGACGATGCCCACGATTTTGCCCGTTTGCTTCACTACGTCGAGCAAAATATAGACAAACCCGTTACGCTGAAAGAGCTGTCCTATGCTTCCGGCTGGAGCTCTCGGCATCTTCAGCGGCTTTTCCAGGCGCATACCGAGCAATCGTTCGGCACTTTCCTTCGGCATTTGCGCATCCAAAAAAGCTGCGAATTGCTGCGCACCAGCACCCTTAAGATCGGACTGATCTCCGAGCTCGTCGGTTACCGCGACGCGGACTCTTTCCATGCCGCATTTAAAAAGAACGTCGGCCTTACGCCGTCGGAGTATCGCAAGACATCGCTTTCTCAGCAATAAAAATAAGACCACCTCCCAAAGCGCCTTGCCTTCGGTCCGATGGCCTTCATTAGTTGCGATCTGGAATCAATGACCGTCCCAGCTGTCTTCGCCGCTTTCGCGTCGATTCAACATCGCAATTACTTCGATTTTTTAAGGTTCAAGCCGTAAGTATCGTTGATCGCTTTCAGCTCTTTGTCCGACAGTCCATCAATGTAACCTTGCGGCACATCAAGCCCCTTCTCGATGTGCTTTATGACTCGATCGTTAATTTCCTCCTGGGTCAATGTCCTCGGAGCATGGCTGCCCTTCGGCTTGCCCTTCGATGGATTGCCGTCCGCATCATAAGACATGACCGTACCGTCCGGATATTGAATCGTAATGTTTCTGCCCTCCACAGGTTTAGAGGATGCATTTTTGGACGGCATAGCCGATCCGGCTGCGTAAGCGGCGGTTCCTCCGGTTCCGGCTAAGGCAATGGCGGCAACAATGGACAAGGCGATCATCGTTTTTTTCGTTTTCTTCTCGTTCATAAGATTGACCAGTCTCCTTTGTATAACTTTCTTGGAACTGCATAGATGGCTTGTGCATATCACGTTTCTCTCTTTGACGCTATATTCCATCATGGACAGAAGCGTCTCGCCGTAGCGTCTCCTGCCTTCTGCATCCATATTTCGAACAACCTTCTCGTCGCAGGACAGTTCGCAGAACATCGAAATCCGTTTGTTAAGCCAATAAACGACTGGATTAAACCAATGCAGGGCATTTGCGATAAACACCAGCAGCTTCACCAACAAATCGCCCCGCTTGAAATGAACCAACTCGTGCGAAAGAATCATGGCCAGTTCGTTTTTCTCCAGCGGAGTATCCGGGAGTACGATAACGGGCTTCCACAATCCAATCAGCATTGGCGTCGTTGCATTGGCGCTGACGATTACGTTGACAGGACAACGAACGTCTTTGCATATTCTGCCGTCTTGCAAAATCGATCGTTTGAATGCCCGGTACTGCCTGATAGGAACGGCAAGATAGGCTGCAGCCCCGGCGGTCCAAACCGCAAGGACCGGCCATATCCACTCCTGGCGATGTTCAAACCATCCGGCATAGCCGGCTAGTACATTCGCCAATGACGTGTCTCCAAACGACTGCATAGAGAACAGGTCGCTTGTGAAGACACCGGTACTTTGGCCGGAAGCGGCTGACGGACTTGTTGCCGAACCCGATGCAACGGAACGTATAACAGATAGGAAGCGATATACAATGTCCGAACCGCCCAGCAGAAAAAATACCGGGATCAGGCTGGAGTAATAATGCCATGTTTGCGAGAAGCCTGTTTGCGTGAAGGGCCTGACAGCGCATAGAGCGAGCCAAGTAATCGTTCCTGCGAATGAAGCGATAAGGAGAGCTGCGATTAAATCCATCATTTCTTGCCCTCCTGGCGCTGAAACCACTCTTTCAACTCTGCGATGTCGCTGGGTGTCAGATCGTCTCCTTCGACCAGTGCGGCAAAGAAATTTTTCACCTTGCCCTTGTACAATCGACCCAAAAAGGAGCGGGTTTCATGCTTTTGATACTCTTGCCATGTCAGAGCGGGTTCATAATAGTTGGCTTTGCCGCACATGGATTTGACCAGGAATCCCTTTTCGATCAATCGTTTCAAAAGTGTCGAAAGCGTCGAGGTTTTCCAGCCTTTGCTTTCAAAGACCTCCAGCAGCCCGGCAACCGTCACAGGTTCCGCGATGTTCCATATCACCTCCATAATCTCCATTTCCGTTTCCGATAATCTTCCTAAATTCCCCATGGTGTACACCTCTGGCCTTTAATGCGACAACTTGTCGTAGTTCTATACTACGACAAGTTGTCGCAGTTGTCAAACGATTGATCATCAAGGCAACAAAAAAGAGGGGTCTATGCCCCTCTTTACTTTAGCCAGCGCCTCTTCTAAGCAAAACAACTGCGATCAACATCCCGGTTGCAGCAACAATCAACAAGACATTCCAACGGTCGATGACCCGATCGAACAGCAACGGAAAAGTATAATGGACTAAGAAAATCGGACAGCAAAAAAGGAGATTCTTAGTTGTATGGTAACGTTGAGACGGAAGTTCACGCCTGAACAAAAAGCCCAAATCGTACTGGAAATTCTGAAGGAGAATAAGTCGAT
>Ga0065721_10004277_pt1 | contig 32660 bp, 30 predicted proteins | sample Mesricmetagenome_FD_59108 | JGI IMG/M metagenome (GOLD analysis project Ga0065721, IMG submission 59108) | Mesophilic microbial community from rice straw/compost enrichment Sample: eDNA_1 v2 (version 2) | ecosystem: Engineered > Solid waste > Grass > Composting > Bioreactor | place: USA: Davis... | reverse complement strand
CGACTGCATCAGCTGGGGCGTCATCACCAGCGACTGCGTCTGCTTCAGGAAAAGACTGGCGGATAAAGCCATATCGAACGCGAAACCTTCAAAACCCCCGTCATCTCAAAGCGAGATGATCCCGACGTCAGGACCAGCCCCTGAGGCCCCAACTTCACTTGGCACGAGAATTGCTTTTTTGAAGGATTTGGTCAAGCGCAACGCGGGCAAAAGGTAAACTTCTTGCGCCCTCGTCAGAGGCTGAATTTGTCACCGAGGTAGAGCCGGCGTACGTCTGGATTGTTGACGATATCGTTCGCCCTGCCATGGGTGAGCACTTCGCCCGCATGGATGATGTAGGCCCGGTCGATGAGGCCAAGCGTTTCGCGCACGTTGTGGTCGGTGATCAGCACACCGATGCCGCGCGCCGTCAGGTGACGGACGAGGTTCTGAATGTCGGAAACCGAGATCGGGTCGACGCCGGCAAAGGGCTCGTCGAGCAGCATGAAGGCGGGATCGGTCGCCAAGGCGCGGGCGATTTCGAGGCGGCGTCTTTCACCGCCGGAGAGGGCAACGGCCGCCGACTTGCGCAGCTGGCTGATGTGGAACTCTTCCAGCAGTTCATCCAGCTTGCGTTCACGCTTGTCTTTGTCCGGCTCGTGCACTTCAAGGACCGCGCGAATATTGTCTTCGACTGTCAGGCCGCGAAAGATCGAGGCTTCCTGGGGCAGGTAACCCACGCCAAGGCGGGCGCGCCGATACATCGGCATCCGCGTCACTTCGTTGCCGTTGATCGCGATCATGCCTTCGTCAACCGGAACAAGCCCGGTGATCATGTAGAAACAGGTGGTCTTGCCCGCACCGTTCGGACCCAGAAGGCCAACAGCCTCGCCGCGACGTACGACGAGCGACACGCCGTTGACGACGCGCCGTGTGTCGTAGGTCTTGGAAAGCCCGTGCGCCACGAGCGTTCCCTCGTAGCGCGCTTTGTCGCGTGCCACGAAAGGCTCGGGAGCGGCCGGCTTCCTGGCCGACAGACTGGAAAGGAACGGTATTTTCACGTTGCTGGTCTGTTACTGCTTCGGGCGCGACTTCGGGTCGAGCATGATCTCGACGCGCCCGCCACCGCATGGATCGAGCTTTGCCTGGCCGGTCGCCATCTGCACCGTCAGTTTGCAGCCCTTGAAGACATTCGGTCCTTCCGACAGTACGACCTGCTTGCCGGACAGGATGAAGGTTTGCGAGGCCATGTCGAACTCGCCCTTGTCCGCGGTTGCCTGCTGCGTGCCGGACGTCAGGAAGACGGTGTCGTCGAGGAAGATCTTGTCAATATTGGCATTGCCGGAGGTCACCGAGCCGCCACCTTCGCCGGTATAGAGCACGGTCATCTTGCCGGCCTTCATCGTGGTGCTGCCCTGCACCACCTGGACGTTGCCGGTGAAGAAGGCCTTCTTCTCCTGCTCGCGGATTTCCAACTGGTCGCTGCCGATCTGGATCGGCTGGTCGCCGGAAAGCTTCAGGCCTTCCATCTGCGTGGTCGACTGGGCGTGAGCCATCGAGGGGGCGGTCACAATGCCAAGGCAGGAAACCATGCCTGCCGCGATCAGAACTGCTGTATTCCGGGAAAGAAAGCGGCGATGGGTCATGGGCCGGGCTCTAGTTGCCTTGGTTGCGAATGGTGGCAGGGTCGAGATGAAGGCGAACCTGTCCTTTGAATGTGATGATGCGCCCCTTATCCGTTATCTTTAAGGAGTCTGCAACAATGGAACCTTCCTTCATCGATATATCGACGTGGTCCGGGGTTTCCATGACGCCGCCGTCGATATCGAGGTGCGCAGACTGAAAACGCGCGGTGATGCCGTTCGACAGATTGACGTTGAAGGGATGCGTAAGGTTGAGGTTGTCGGTGCCGCGATCGAAGTCGGCGGCCATGGCGGTCACGCGGGCAATGACGTCGTCATTGACGGGCACCGCAGCCTTCACGTCTTCCAGCGTGATCATGTTCGGGTTTTCGATGTCCTGCAACGCGCGCGTAGCGGTCATCGAATAGCTGATGCCGTCACTGTTGCGGCCGGAGATGGCCGGGCGCTCCATGACGATCTTGCCGTTCTCGATGCGGGCGTTCTCGATCGACAGGTTTTCAGGCAGGTAGGCGCGGATGATCGACACGCCNATGAACGCCGCAGAAATCACCGCGGCCACGATNGGCAGCAGGATCTTCAGTTTGCGCACCAGTGCCGAATGNGCAAGCGCTGCCTGATAGGCATCCGCATCGGGTCCGATCGNCATAGCGAAACCAGCAGTTTTTCGGATCTGTTGCAGCATGAAAGGCTGGGCGTCCTCTTGCCCGGCNGCCGGGCATCATCAAGCAAACCCGGCTCTCCAGGTCGGCGTTGTCCGTCATATGGTTTATATCCATCAACAAACAATAACGGACAACATAAAAACGTGATGAAGGTGCCTGTAAAACCGGCTAGAGACCCTATCTAGCAACCGACACAAGCTTCTGAAGGGCCCTTGCATGGATCAATTGGCAATCGCAGATCGGCGCAGCCTGCGCCGGAAGCTGAGCTTTTGGCGGGTGGTCGCGCTGATCTTCCTCGTGGGGATCGGCTTTGCGCTTTACCGGGTCGCCGGAGGTGGCGGCGCAGGCTCTGCCGTGCCGCATGTGGCGCGCATCGAAATCACCGGCATGATTACCGACAACAAGGAACTGCTCGAGCGGCTTGAACGCATCAAGGAAAGCAGCCAGGCGAAGGCGTTGATCGTGTCGATCTCGTCGCCGGGCGGCACGACCTATGGCGGCGAGCGCATCTTCAAGGCGATCCGCGACGTGGCGGAAAAGAAGCCCGTCGTCTCCGACATCCGCACGCTGGCAGCATCCGCAGGCTATATGGTCGCGACGGCTGGAGACCAGATCGTTGCCGGCGAAAGCTCGATTACCGGCTCCATCGGCGTCATCTTCCAGTATCCGCAGGTCGATGAGGTGATGAAGAAGATCGGCGTCTCGCTTGAGGAGATCAAGTCCGCACCGCTGAAGGCCGAGCCATCGCCCTTCCATCCGGCAAGCGAGGAAGCCAAGTCGATGATCCGCAACATGGTCATGGACAGCTATGCCTGGTTCGTCGATCTCGTTGCCGAACGCCGCAACATGCCGCGCAACGAGGTGTTGAAGCTCGCGGACGGCTCCATCTTTACCGGACGCCAGGCGCTTGGCGTCAAGCTTGTCGACCAGCTGGGCGACGACGACGATATTCGCGCCTATCTTGAGTCGCGCGGGGTCTCGAAGGATCTTCCCGTGGTGGACTGGAAGGACAAGGGTTCGTCCTCGCCCTTCTGGTTCGCAAGCGCCATGGCGACGCTGCTGAAGCTCACCGGCATGGACCAGCTTATCGCCCCGGATGTGCTTCGCAGCTTCGGCGCCGAGAAGTTGTTCCTTGACGGTCTTGTCTCGGTTTGGCAGGTTAGCCGCGGCTGAATATCCAGTTTTTTTCAGGGGGCAACCGTGATCAAATCAGAATTGGTGCAGATCGTCGCCGCTCGCAATCCGCACCTCTACCACCGCGACGTCGAGAACATCGTCAACGCGGTTCTCGACGAGATCACCGATGCCCTTGCAGCTGGAAACCGCGTCGAACTGCGAGGTTTCGGTGCCTTTTCGGTGAAGAACCGGCCCTCACGTTCGGGCCGCAATCCGCGCACCGGCGAAAGCGTGTTTGTTGAAGAAAAGTGGGTGCCATTCTTCAAGACCGGCAAGGAGCTGCGCGAGCGGCTGAACCCGGGTCTGGCCGACGAGGACGATTGATTCCTTCCGGCGCTGCATACCGATGCTGATGCCGAACACGCAGCCTGAAGGCTTGAAACCAATCGGGCCGCACCTATCCTGCAACAGATGCCAGGACGGCTGTGCTTTGACGATGCGTTGCAGGAGAATGCCATGAACAAGTTCAAGAGGATTGTCAGCCTGGTGGTTTTCGTGCCGCTCGGCATCGTTCTGGTGGTGCTTGCCGTCGCAAACCGTCAGCCGGTGACGCTGGCACTCAATCCTTTCCGTCCGGAAGACAGCGTGCTGTCGGTGACGGCACCATTCTTCCTGTTCCTCTTCCTTGCGGTCCTGCTTGGCCTGTTGATCGGCTGGTGCGTGACCTGGGTTGGTCAAGGCAAGCATCGCCGCCAGGCGCGCGTCGAGGCGCGCGAAGCGGTGAAGTGGCAGAACGAGCACAAGACGGTGGTGTCCGGCGCCGCGACGCCGTCACGGCTGCCGGCAAAGTAGCCACTCAGGCGGCGCCGTATTTCGCTACGACTGCGGCGTTGAAGTCCGAAAAGAACTGCTTGGCGAGCTTCTGCGAAGAGGAATCGATCAGCCGCGAGCCAAGCTGGGCAAGCTTGCCGCCTACCTGCGCCTTGGCATTGTATCGAAGCAGAGTCTCGGCACCATCCTCGAGCAGATTGACCTGCGCCGAGCCCTTGGCGAAACCTGCGATCCCACCCTTGCCTTCGCCCGAGATCGTGTAGCTTTCAGGGGGATTGACGTCCGACAGCGTCACGTCACCCGTGAAATTGGCCGATACCGGACCGATCTTCAGCTTCACCGCCGCCGTCAGTTCCGTCGGCGACTTCATCTCCAGGCTCTGGCAGCCCGGAATACACTGGCGAAGGACCTCCGGATCGTTCAACGCCGCCCAAACCACGTCTCTCGGTGCGGCGATCCGCTCTTCCCCGTCCATGTCCATGTGATGCTCCTCCATCCGAACGACAGGGATCATATTGCAAGCAGGAGGTTCTTTGCCAAGGGGCGCAAGAAAACCGAGCCGTGCCGGGCAGGGCGGCTTTGAGAATGCGGCCGCAAGTGTTATCTGCTGGCGCAAACGACAATCGAGCGGATACAGGCATTGAAGAACAAGGAAAGGCGACCGGGAAAAAAGGGCGAGCCCGCAGCGGCGCAGCGCACGCAGCGTGGCCCGGCCAAGGCTGCAAAAGCCATGTCGCCCAAGTCAGCGCCTCGCGCCTACAGCCAAGGCGGCAAGCCGGGTCCTAAATCCGACAGCAAGCCGGCTGCAGACAAGGCGCCGCGCCCTGCTGCCGTGCCGGCGGCAGAAACCCGGCCGCTTCTTGCCCGCACCGGTGATCGTCCGCCGGAACGTGTCCCGGTGATTCTGGAATCGGCAGGCGCCGGTGATTTCCACCTCATCGACAGCGGCAACGCGTTGAAGCTCGAGCAATACGGCCCTTACCGGATCGTGCGTCCGGAAGCCCAGGCGCTGTGGCGACCGGCCCTGCCGGCGCACGTCTGGGAAAACGCGGATGCCGTTTTCACGGGTGACACCGACGAGGATGGCATGGGCCGTTGGCGGTTTCCCAAGCAGGCGCTCGGCGAAACCTGGCCGCTCTCACTGCTTGACGTCGATTTTCTTGGCCGCTTTACCGCCTTTCGCCATGTCGGCGTTTTCCCGGAGCAGATCGTCCATTGGGAATGGATGAAGAAGCAGGTTGAAGATGCCAAGCGGCCGCTGAAGGTGCTGAACCTGTTTGGTTATACCGGTGTCGCCTCGCTGGTTGCTGCCGCGGCCGGTGCCGAAGTCACCCATGTGGATGCATCCAAGAAGGCCATCGGCTGGGCCCGCGAGAACCAGTCGCTTGCACGTCTGGACAAGGCGCCGATCCGCTGGATCTGCGAGGATGCGATGAAGTTCATCCTGCGCGAGGAGCGCCGAGGCAACACGTATGACATCATCCTGACTGACCCGCCGAAGTTCGGCCGCGGTCCGAATGGTGAAGTCTGGCATCTCTTCGACCACCTGCCGCTGATGCTCGACATCTGCCGCGAGCTTCTGTCGGACAAGGCGGTGGGCCTTGTGCTGACGGCTTATTCGATCCGGGCGAGCTTCTATTCCATCCATGAGTTGATGCGCGAGACCATGCGCGGTGCCGGCGGCGTCGTCGAATCCGGCGAGCTCGTCATCCGCGAGGCAGGCCTTGAGGGCAAGGACCATGGCCGCGCGCTTTCCACATCCCTTTTCAGTCGTTGGGTGCCGGCATGACCGATCATTACCAGAAACCGGGCGCACGCCGGGTCGGGCAGGTGAAGGAAGTCACCTCCCTCGCAAACCCGATCATCAAGGACATCAAGGCGCTGACCAACAAGAAGGACCGCGAGGAAAGCGGTACCTTCATGGCCGAAGGCTTGAAGCTCGTCATCGACGCGCTGGAGCTTGGCTGGTCGATCCGCACCCTCGTTTACGCCAAGGCTGCCAAGGGCAAGCCGCTGGTCGAGCAGGTTGCCGCCAAGACCGTTGCACATGGCGGCCTGGTTCTGGAGGTGAGCGAAAAGGTTCTTTCCTCCGTCACCCGTCGCGACAATCCGCAGATGGTAGTTGGCATTTTCGAGCAGCGCTGGAAGCGGCTCGATGACCTCAAACCCAGCCAGAACGAAACTCTCGTTGCACTGGACCGGGTTCGCGATCCGGGCAATCTCGGCACGATCATCCGCACTGCCGATGCGGCTGGGGCGTCGGCCGTCATCCTCGTGGGGGAGTCGACCGATCCCTTCTCGCTGGAAACGGTGCGCGCCACGATGGGCTCGGTCTTCGCCATGCCTGTCGTGAAATGCAGCGTTGACGAGTTCCTTGGCTGGCAGAAGCGGTCCGGCGCGCAGGTCGTTGCGACGCATCTTGCCGGTGCCGTCGACTACCGCACCGTGGACTACAAGAAAAAGCCGACCATCGTGCTGATGGGCAACGAGCAATCCGGCCTGCCGGATGTTCTTGCCAATGCGGCCGACCGCACGGTTCGCATCCCCCAGCAGGGAAGGGCGGATTCGCTCAATCTTGCTGTCGCAACAGCGGTGATGCTGTTTGAGGCGCGGCGCCATCTCCTCAGCCTGGATGAGACGAAGTGACAGCACGCGCTGCCTTCCTGTCGCGCCCGCTGACGGCGGTGATTGTGATCGTCGTTGCGGTCCTTCTCGACCAGGCCATCAAGCTGGCGGTGGAGAATTATCTTCCCATGCACGAAGCGGTGCCGGTGATGCCCTTCCTGGCGCTTTACCGCACCTATAACCTCGGCGTTGCCTTCTCGCTCCTGTCTGGCATGGAGCGCGAGTTCATTGTCGGCATGCGGGTCATCATCATCGCCTTCGTGATCTGGCTCTGGCGGCGCACCCCGAACGATCGTGCTTTCGCACATGGCGGCTTCATGCTGATTATCGCAGGCGCGATCGGCAATCTCATCGACGGTTTTGCCTACGGCCATGTGATCGACTACATCCTGTTCCACACAGCGACCTGGTCGTTTGCTGTCTTCAACCTCGCAGACAGCTTCATCACCGTCGGCGCAGGGCTTGTGATCCTCGACGAATTGGTCAGCCCGAAGGACAAGCAGAATCCCGCCGATCATTAGAATTTTATCGGATTGCTCCAAGGATCTGCAAAGAACCCGCGCTAGTCTTAGCGCATGCGGGATATTGCTGACATCCACGAGCGCATTGCCAAAGCCTTCTCCTTGTCGGTGAGGGACGAGGACAATGAGTCCCCGCCGGAGCGGTTTGTCCCGCCCCATCAACTGCGTCCGATAGGCGCCGAACAAACGTCACCTTCGGGCCCTTTCGGTGGGTTCTTTTCCCGGCTCGCCGCTTGGCGCCGACGCAAGGGACGCGATCCCCATCCGGCGGAAACGGCCGGTGCCGCCAAGGCACGTCAGATCGCCACCGTCGTTCACGAAATCCGCACGCCGTTGAACGGCATCCTCGGCATGACCCATCTTCTGGGCCAGACGAAGCTGACGGCCGAGCAGCAGAATTACCTGAGCGGCATTCGTCAGTCCGGCCACGCGCTGGCCCAGCTTGTCGAGGACCTGCTCGACTATTCGACGCTGGAGGCCGGGCGCTTTCGCCTGAACAACCGCGCCGAGAACCTGCGCCAGACCATCGAAAGCGTCGTTGAGATGTTGGCGCCACGAGCGCATGAAAAACGCATCGAGATCGCGGCAACGGTGGCGGCCGACGTGCCGGACCTGCTCGATTTCGATCCGGCCCGTATCCGCCAGGTGCTGTTCAACGTCATCGGCAATGCGGTGAAGTTCACCAGCGAAGGTGGCGTGCTTGTTCGCGTATTCCTTGAGGAGAAGCCAGAAGGTGCCGACGTCACCATTGCCGTGGTCGATACCGGCCCGGGCATGACGCTCGAGGACCAGCAGAAGGTCTTTGGCGAGTTTGAACAGGCAGGCAGCGCGGAAACTCGTAGCGGCGGTTCGGGCCTTGGCCTCGGCATCGCGTCGCGCATCTTGGCCGAATTCGGCGGCTCGCTTTCGGTTGCGAGCACCCGCGGCTCCGGCAGCACGTTTACGATCCGCTTCCCGCTGCGGCTTGCAGAAGCCGCGCAGGCAGGCCTGATCGAACGCAACCGGCTGCTCGCCAATTCGCGGGTCCTGCTTCTGGCGCCCGAAGGCCCCGCGGCCAAGGCAACCGTTGCGACGATCGAGACGTTGGGCGGGCGATGCCGGCATGTCTCGGGCACCGCGGAGGCCCAGGCATTGATCGATCGCGCTGCGGCCGGCCCGGTTCCCTATACCGACCTGATCGTCGATCATCGGCTCGCTTCGGACTATGCCAACGAGAAAGCGCATGCCCCGCTTCACCGGATCCTGCTCGTCAATCCGGAAGAGCGGGCCTCCCAGCCGCAGGATTTCTTCGACGCTTGGTTGATCCGCCCGCTTCGGGAAAAGTCACTGATCGACGTTTTGAGCGGGCGCATGCGGGGCTTCCGGACCAGGGATGCGCTGCAGGAAAGCGCCACTTCGCAGGTTGAACTGGCCGCGACCGCACCGGCAAAGCGCAGCCTCGACATCCTGCTCGGCGAGGATGACCCGGTGAACGCCCTGCTTCTGCGCGCAACGCTGACGAAGGCTGGTCATCGGGTGCAGCGCTGCGACGACTTCGCGGCGCTGGTCGAAGCCGTAACCGACGAAGTGGCCGTTCCCGATCTCATCCTGTCCGACGTGCATATGCCGGGCGGCGAGCTTGGAGATCTGTTCTCGGCGATGCGCGAGCGCAGCCACACCGCCTCGCTGCCGGTAATTGTTCTCACCGGCGACAGCAACGAGGATCTCAAGCGGGAGGCGCTGCGCATGGGCGCCCGCATGGTTCTCGAAAAACCCGTCGACCCGGCGCGGCTCCTGCAGGAGATCGAGGCCTTGCACCTCTTCCACCGGCAACAGCAGTCACATTGACGGATCGGATGGCGGGACCTATTGTGCCCGCGGCTGTCACGTTTCTGTCGCAGGAGCGTGATTAACGATGGTGGTCCAACCCGGGCGGGGAAATCACCATGACAACCGAACTCCTGAAACGCGAAGTGACCGTGTCTTCAAACCAGGCGCCGGCCCCTGTTCCGGCAAGCGGCGATACATTCGGCCGCATTGGGCAGCTCGAAACCCGGCTGGCCCGCAACGCGCGCGAGATCGCGGCGGCCCAGGCGGTCCGTTATCGCGTTTTCGTCGAAGAGATGAATGCGCAGCTCAGCCCGGAGGCGATGAGCAGCAAGCGCGACATGGATTCCTACGATGCCTTCTGCGATCATCTGCTGGTCATCGACCATTCCATCCCCGGCGAGATCGAAGACCAGATTGTCGGCACCTATCGGCTGCTGCGCCAGGACGTAGCGCGCGCCAATGGCGGCTTCTACTCCGCCTCGGAATACGACATCGAACCACTGCTTGCCCGCCACCCGGACAAGCAGTTCATGGAACTCGGCCGGTCCTGCGTGCTGCCGGATTATCGCACGAAGCGTACCGTCGAGCTCCTGTGGCAGGGCAACTGGGCCTATTCGCTGAAGCATGGCATGAGCGCCATGTTCGGCTGCGCGTCCTTCTCCGGTGTCAAGCCGGAAGAGCACGCCGTCGCTCTCTCCTTCCTCCACCACACGGTGTCGGCCAAGGGCGAATGGGCGGTCTCGGCGCGGCCTGAACTCTACAACAACATGGACCTGATGCCGCTCGAGGCCATCAATACGCGACAGGCTTTGAGCGCCCTGCCGCCATTGATCAAGGGTTATCTGCGCCTCGGCGCCATGGTTGGAGACGGCGCCGTGGTCGATCGCGCCTTCAACACGACGGACGTGCTGATCGTGCTGCCGATCGCCTCGATCTCGAACCGCTACATCAATTATTACGGTGCAGACGCCGGCCGGTTCGCCGGATAACGCATCAGTCGGATCGGACCCCGGTACTCGGCGATCGTCTGGTCTGCAGTGAGGAGCAGCATTCCCTCCAGCGGTTGCTCTGGACGGAAGCGCTTAAGCCTTGGTGGTCGAACGCGAGTCCAAGCGTTTAGCTATTCGATGACCTCCATGAGGCAGCGCCGGCGGACCTCGTTCAATTGAACTCTCATCCACCGAGCACAGTGCTTCAACGCTGTCACGTACCCGCGTTGTAGGCGGCAATCGCTGCCATGTTGACGATGTCGCTGTCCTTGGCGCCCATCTGGGTGATCTGGACGGACTTGTCCAGGCCGACCAGCAGTGGGCCGATCACCGTGGAGGCGCCAAGCTCCTGCAGCATCCGCGTCGAGATCGAGGCCGAATGGATGGCCGGCATCACCAGTACATTGGCGGTGCCGGACAAGCGGCAGAACGGATACTGCTCCATCCGATGCGCGTTGAGCGCCACATCGGCGCCCATTTCACCGTCGAACTCGAAGTCTACACGACGCTGGTCGAGGATCCGCACCGCTTCCCGCACCCGTTCCGAGCGTTCGCCGGTCGGCTGCCCGAATGTGGAATAGGCAAGCAGCGCCACGCGTGGCTCGTAGCCCATCCGCTTGGCGACCCTTGCCGCTTCAACCGCAATGTCGGCAATCTGCTCGGCGTTAGGCATGTCATGCACGGCAGTGTCGGCGACAAAGATCGTGCGCCCGCGGGCGATCACCAGCGACACGCCGATCACCTTGTGCCCCGGCTTTACGTCGATGCAGCGGCGCACATCCGAAAGGGCGGTGGCGTAATTGCGTGTCGTGCCGGTCACCATGGCGTCCGCGTCACCCACCGCCACCATGGTCGCGGCGAAATGGTTGCGGTCGTTGTGGATCAGCCGCTGCACGTCGCGCAGCAGGAATCCCTGCCGCTGCAGCCGCGCGTAGAGGTGGTCGACATAGGCATCGACGCGGTTGGACAGGCGGGCGTTGACGATCTCGATGCCTGGCCGGTCGAGATCAATGCCGGCCTTTTCCGCCGTGGCGCGGATCACGTCGTCGCGCCCGAGCAGGATCGCCGTGCCAAGCTTCTGGTGGGTGAAGGAGATTGCCGCCCGCATTACCTGCTCTTCTTCGGCTTCCGCGAAGACAACCCGCTTCGGGAACCGGCGCACCCGCTCGTAGATGCCTTGCGTGGTCGCGGCGATCGGATCGCGTCGGGCTGAAAGCTCGCGCGCATAGGCGGCAAGATCCGGGATCGCCTTGCGCGCCACGCCGCTTTCCATCGCAGCTTCCGCAACCGCGACCGGAATGGCCGAGATCAGTCGCGGATCGAAGGGAACAGGGATGATGTATTGCGGCCCGAACCGCGGGCGATTTCCCTGGTAGGCAGCGGCAACATCGTCCGGCACGTCCTCGCGCGCCAGATTGGCGAGCGCACGGGCGGCGGCAATTTTCATGGCGTCGTTGATCTGGCTTGCGCGCACATCGAGCGCGCCGCGGAAGATGTAAGGGAAGCCCAGCACGTTGTTGACCTGGTTCGGATAATCCGAGCGCCCGGTCGCCATGATCGCGTCTTCGCGGATGCGGGCCACTTCCTCCGGCGTGATTTCCGGATCCGGATTGGCCATGGCGAAGATGATCGGCCGGTCCGCCATGGAGCGGATCATGTCTTCGGTGAAGGCGCCCTTCTGCGACAGGCCGAATACCACATCCGCGCCCTTCATCGCCTCCGCCAGCGTCCTCTTGTCGGTCTTGACCGCGTGCGCCGACTTCCACTGGTTCATGCCTTCGGTGCGGCCCTGGTAGATGACGCCCTTGGTATCGACCAGGATGATGTTTTCNGGNTTGAAGCCCATCGCCTTGATGAGNTCGATGCAGGCAATCGCTGCCGCACCGGCGCCGTTGCANACGAGCTTNGTGGTCTTCAGGTCGCGATCCGTCAGTTCCANCGCGTTGATTAGCCCCGCGGCNGCGATGATGGCCGTACCATGCTGGTCGTCATGGAAGACCGGGATGTCCATGAGTTCGCGCAGCCGGCTTTCGATGATGAAGCATTCCGGCGCCTTGATGTCTTCCAGGTTGATGCCGCCGAACGAGGGCCCGAGGTAGCGCACGCAGTTGATGAACTCGTCGACATTCTCGGTATCGACCTCGAGGTCGATCGAATCGACATCGGCAAAGCGCTTGAACAGCACCGCCTTGCCTTCCATGACAGGCTTGGAGGCGAGCGCACCGAGGTTGCCAAGTCCAAGGATGGCCGTGCCGTTGGAAATGACCGCCACCATGTTGCCGCGCGCGGTATAGTCATAAGCCGTGGCAGGATCGGCGGCGATCGCCTTCACCGGCACGGCAACGCCGGGAGAATAGGCCAGCGAAAGGTCGCGCTGGGTTGCCATGGGTTTTGTCGGGTTGATTTCCAGCTTCCCCGGCCGCCCCTCCGAGTGAAAATCCAGAGCCTCCTGCTCCGTCACCGATGCACGCGTTTGCGCTGCGCCCTTCGACGCTGTGTCGTTCGCGGCCATGTCTCCTCCAGCTTTTTTGTGGGCAGCCGTCCCCGGGGCTGCTGCAGATGTTGTCTTTCAAGGGTCATAATCGATAGTGTCGCAGGTTCGAGCACGCAACAAAAAACGGTCCCGTGACCCAGTACGAACGATTCTCCACCGAAGCATTGAACGCGGCCGAGCTTGCCACTGAGGAAAGCCGTGCCTCGGCAACGCCGATGATGGAGCAGTTCATCGAGATCAAGGCGAACAACCCCGGTTCGCTGCTTTTCTATCGGATGGGCGATTTCTACGAGCTGTTTTTCCAGGACGCGGTGGATGCGTCGCGCGCGCTCGGCATCACGCTCACCAAGCGCGGCCAGCATATGGGCCAGGACATCCCAATGTGCGGCGTGCCCGTCCATGCGGCCGACGACTATCTGCAAAAGCTGATCGCGCTGGGTTTCCGCGTCGCCGTCTGCGAGCAGGTGGAAGATCCCGCCGAGGCAAAGAAGCGCGGCTCGAAATCGGTCGTGAAGCGCGACGTGGTGCGGCTCGTCACACCCGGCACGATCACCGAGGAGAAGCTCCTCGTCGCGTCCGAGTCCAACTACCTGATGGCGCTTGCTCGCATCCGCGGCTCGTCGGAAGCCCAGATGGCGCTTGCCTGGATCGACATCTCCACCGGTGTCTTCCGTCTGGCGGAAACCGACCAGTCGCGCCTGCTCGCGGATATCCTGCGCATCGATCCGCGCGAGCTCATCCTGCCGGATACCATGTTCCATGATCCGGAACTGAAGCCGGTCTTCGACGTGCTCGGCAAGGTGGCGGTGCCGCAGCCGGCCGTTCTCTTCGACAGCGCGAGCGCCGAAGGTCGCATCGCCCGTTATTTCGGCGTCGGCACGCTGGATGGCTTCGGCACCTTTTCCCGCTCCGAGCTTGCTGCGGCAGCCGCGGCCGTTGCCTATGTCGAGAAAACCCAGATCGCCGAGCGCCCGCCGCTCGGCCGGCCCGAGCGCGAAAGCGGCGCATCGACGCTCTTCATCGATCCAGCGACGCGCGGCAACCTGGAACTGACGCGGACACTCTCGGGAGATCGCGAAGGCACATTGCTGAAGGCAATCGACCGAACGGTGACCGGCGGCGGCGCCCGCCTGCTGGCCGAGCGGCTGATGTCGCCGCTGACCGATCCTGACCGCATCAACCGGCGGCTCGACTCCATCTCCTTCCTGCTCGATGAGCCGGGCCTGTGTTCCGAGCTTCGTTCATCGCTGAAGCACGTGCCGGACATGCCGCGCGCCCTTTCGCGCCTCGCGCTTGATCGCGGCGGACCACGTGATCTGGGCGCCATTCTGGCGGGTCTTGAAGCTGCGCGCGGTGTCGCCGCCTTCCTCGACAAGGCAATGCTGCCGGAGGAGTTGAGCGAGGCGCTGGCAGACCTGAAAGCGCTGCCGGCGCAGCTCGAAACCATGCTGGGCGGCATGCTTGCCCAAGACCTGCCCCTGCTGAAGCGCGACGGCGGCTTCCTTGCGGAGGGTGCCAATGCCGAACTGGATGAGGTGAGAGCCCTTCGTGACCAGTCGCGCAAGGTGATCGCCGGCCTGCAACTTCAATATGCCGAGGAGACCGGCATCAAGTCGCTGAAGATCAAGCACAACAATGTGCTCGGTTACTTCATCGAGGTAACGGCCGGTAACGCAGGCGCCATGACCGACACGCCGGAGGGCAGGGCGCGCTTCATCCACCGCCAGACCATGGCCAGCGCCATGCGCTTCACCACGACTGAGCTTGCGGATCTCGAAACCCGTATAGCCAATGCCGCGGACAAGGCGCTGACCATCGAGCTTGAAGCCTTCGATGCCATGGTAAAGGCGGTAACCGACGAGGCGGAAGCCATCAAGGCAGGTGCTCGTGCGCTTTCCGCCGTGGATGTCGCGGCGGGTCTCGCCATGCTGGCGGAAGAATGGGATTACCGCCGTCCGCTCGTCGACAACAGCCGCATGTTCCACATCGAAGGCGGCCGCCACCCGGTGGTGGAGCAGGCGCTGCGCAAGCAGTCGGCCGGGCCGTTCATAGCCAATGATTGCGATCTGTCTCCCCATGATGGTCCCCAGTCGCGTGAAGGCTATGGTGCGCTCTGGCTGCTCACCGGCCCCAACATGGGTGGTAAATCCACCTTCCTGCGCCAGAATGCGCTGATCGCCATTCTCGCCCAGATGGGATCCTTCGTGCCGGCGGCGGCCGCACATATCGGCATCGTCGACCGCCTTTTCTCGCGCGTCGGTGCCTCCGACGATCTCGCGCGCGGCCGTTCCACCTTCATGGTGGAGATGGTCGAGACCGCCGCCATCCTCAACCAGGCGACGGACCGCTCACTCGTCATCCTGGATGAAATCGGCCGCGGCACGGCGACTTTCGACGGCCTGTCGATCGCTTGGGCTGCGGTCGAGCACCTGCATGAGGCAAACCGCTGCCGCGGCCTGTTTGCCACCCATTTCCACGAGTTGACGGTGCTTTCCGAAAAGCTCGACCGGCTGTCCAATGCCACGATGAAGGTCAAGGAATGGGATGGCGAAGTGATCTTCCTGCACGAGGTTGGCCCCGGCGCCGCCGACCGTTCCTACGGCATCCAGGTCGCACGTCTTGCAGGCCTGCCCGACAGCGTGGTCGCCCGCGCCCGCGATGTGCTGACAAAGCTTGAGGATTCCGACCGCAAGAACCCGGCGAGCCAGTTGATTGATGATCTTCCGCTCTTCCAGGTGGCGGTGCGCAAGGAAGAAGCCAAGCGTGCCGGACCTTCGAAGGTGGAAGAGGCACTCAGCGCCATCAACCCGGACGACATGACTCCTCGCGAGGCACTCGACGCGCTGTATGCGTTGAAGAAGCAGTTAGGCTGACCAGCGCCGTGGTCTTCAATGACACGTTTCTGCCAGGTTGACAGGCAACGACTTCGAAACGTCGCGTGCTTATAAACGTTGTCCGGAATGCCGCGAGACTTTATGAGGCATGCCAGGGCAGCGGCAGGACACCATGGCCAAAAACGAAATCGACTTCTCTGAACTTCTCGATCTTGCTCGTCTTCGCACCGATTGCGAGGCGATCGTCAAGGATGGCGCGCTCAAGCAGTTGGAGGCGCGCGGCGCGCTCCTGCCGGTGCTGCGCAAGGCAAGCGTCGAGGGGCGCAAGAAGGCGCGCGAACTTCTGGCTAAGGATGGCAGCGGGCTTGCCTGTGCACGTCGCATTTCCTGGCTACAAGACCAGATCATCACCGTGCTGCACGATATTGTCGTCGCGGGCTTTCATCCCGAGGGCAAGGATATCGCGGTTGCAGCCGTCGGCGGTTATGGCCGCGGCACGCTGGCGCCAGGATCCGATATCGACCTGTTGTTTCTTTTGCCGGGAAAGAACTCGGATGCCATGCGAAAGGCGGTCGAGTTCCTGCTTTATGTCCTATGGGACCTCGGCTTCAAGGTTGGTCACGCCACCCGCACTGTCGAAGAGTGCATCGGCCTCTCCAAGGGCGACATGACGATCCGTACGGCGATCCTCGAAAGCCGCTATATCTGCGGGAGCGTGCCGCTGGTGGCAGATCTCGAGACCCGTTTCGACAAGGAGATCGTCGCCGATACCGGCCCGGAATTCATCGCTGCCAAGCTCGCTGAACGGGACGCGCGCCACCAGAAGGCGGGCGATACGCGTTATCTCGTCGAGCCGAATGTCAAGGAAGGCAAGGGCGGCCTGCGCGACCTCCATACGCTTTTCTGGATCGCCAAATATTATTACCGCGTCCGCGACCCGGCCGAGCTTGTGAAATTCGGCGTCCTGTCGCGCGAGGAAACGCGGCTGTTTGAGAAGGCCGACGACTTCCTCTGGGCGGTGCGTTGCCACATGCATTTCCTTACCGGGAAGGCGGAGGAGCGACTGTCCTTCGATATCCAGCGGGAGATCGCCGAAAGCCTTGGTTACCAGTCGCGCCCGGGCCTCTCGGCCGTCGAACGCTTCATGAAGCATTACTTCCTGGTGTCGAAGAATGTTGGTGACCTGACCCGCATCCTGTGTGCCGCTCTCGAAGAACAGCAGGCGAAGGCAGCACCCGGTCTCACCCGCCGCGTCATTTCCCGTTTTACCAAGCGGCTTCACAAGATCCCCGGCACGCTGGACTTCGTCGAAGACCGCGGACGCATCAACCTTGCTGATCCCGATGTCTTCAAGCGCGACCCGATCAACATCATCCGCTTTTTCCATGTGGCTGACATCAATGGCTTGGAACTGCACCCGGATGCCCTGAAGCGCATGACGCGGTCGCTGTCGCTGATCGACCAGACCGTGCGCGAGAACGACGAAGCCAACCGGCTCTTCATCTCCATGCTGACCTCGCGTCGTGATCCGGCGTTGATGCTGCGGCGAATGAACGAAGCGGGCGTACTCGGCCGCTTCATTCCCGAGTTCGGCAAGGTCGTGGCGATGATGCAGTTCAACATGTATCACCACTACACTGTCGACGAGCATCTGATCCGCTCCGTCGAAGCGCTGTCGGAAGTCGACCAGGGCAAGTCGGCCGAGATCCATCCGCTGTCCAACACGCTGATGCCGGGCATCGAGGAGCGCACCGTGCTTTACGTGGCGGTGCTTCTGCATGACGTTGCGAAGGGCCGTCAGGAAGACCATTCGATTGCCGGCGCGCGCATCGCTCGCAAGCTTTGCCCGAGGCTCGGCCTCAACCCGAAGCAGACCGAACTCGTCGTCTGGCTGATCGAGCAGCACCTTTTGATGTCGATGACGGCGCAGACCCGCGACCTACACGACCGCAAGACCATCACCGACTTCGCCGAGAAGGTGCAGTCGATGGACCGGCTGAAGCTGCTTCTCGTGCTGACCATCTGCGATATCCGTGCGGTCGGGCCGGGTGTCTGGAACGGCTGGAAGGGCCAGTTGCTTCGCACTCTGTATTACGAAACCGAACTGCTGCTTTCCGGCGGTTTTTCGGAAGTGTCGCGCAAGGAGCGCGCCAAGCTGGCTGAGGAGGAACTGTTCCAGGCGCTTGGCGACTGGAGCCAGAAGGATCGACGCACCTACTCCAAGCTCCACTACCAGCCATATCTCCTGTCGGTCTCGCTGGAGGACCAGGTTCGCCACGCGACCTTCATCCGCGACACGGACAAGGCAGGCCAGGCGCTTGCCACCATGGTGCGCACCGATAACTTCCACGCCATTACCGAAATCACGGTACTGGCGCCGGACCATCCGCGCCTCCTGTCGATCATCGCCGGCGCCTGCGCTGCGGCCGGCGCCAACATTGCTGACGCGCAGATCTTCACCACATCGGACGGGCGTGCGCTGGATACGATCTTGATCAACCGCGAATTTCCGGTGGACGAGGACGAGCTGCGGCGCGCCGGCACGATCAGCCGCATGATCGAGGATGTGCTGTCGGGCAAGAAGCGCCTGCCGGAGGTGATCGCCACGCGGGCCAAGTCCCGCAAGCGTAACAAGACCTTCGTGCTGCCGCCTTCGGTCACGCTGTCAAACACGCTGTCGAACAAGTTCACGGTGATCGAGGTGGAATGCCTCGACCGCACCGGTCTGCTTGCGGATATCACGGCGGTGCTGGCGGACCTGTCGCTTGATATCCATTCCGCCCACATCACCACCTTTGGCGAAAAAGTCATCGACACCTTCTACGTGACGGATCTCGTTGGCCAGAAGGTCGTCAACGAAAATCGGCAGGCAAACATTTCCGCTCGACTGAAGGCCGTCATGGCTGAGCAGGAGGACGAGTTGAGAAGCGGCATGCCGTCCGGCATCATCGCACCTGCGCCAACACCCACACCTTCGCGCAAGACGAAGGCCAGCGCGTGAGCTGCCGCCCATGAGCCTCGTCAAGAAATTCGCCACCGTCGGCGGCGCGACGCTCGGCAGCCGCATCTTCGGTTTTGCCCGTGAAACCTTCATGGCCGCGGCACTCGGCACCGGCCCCATGGCCGATGTGTTTTACGCGGCCTTCCGCTTTCCCAACCTCTTTCGCCGGCTGTTTGCCGAGGGTGCATTCAATGCTGCCTTCGTGCCGCTATTTTCGAAGGAGATCGAGGCCCACGGGGTGGAGGGCGCCAAACGCTTTTCCGAAGAGGTGTTCGGGGTCCTGTTCTCCGCGCTGCTGATCATCACCATTGCCATGGAACTGATGATGCCGTGGCTGGTGCAATGGATCATTGCGCCCGGGTTTGCGGATGATGCGGAGAAGACCTCGCTCACCATCCGCATGGCGGCGGTGATGTTCCCTTACCTCATGTGCATGTCGCTGACTGCGATGATGAGCGGCATGCTGAATTCGCTGCATCATTTCTTTGCCGCAGCCATCGCGCCGGTCTTCCTCAACGTGGTGATGATCGCGGCCCTGTTTTACGGCATGTGGATCGGCGCAGGTCCCGAACTCATCGCCTGGTACCTGTCCTGGAGCGTGCTGGTCGCGGGCGTGCTGCAGCTTTCCGTGGTTTATGTCGGCGTGCGGCACGCCGGCATCAATATCGGCTTTCGCCGCCCGCGCATGACGCCGAACGTCAAGCGCCTTCTGTGGCTTGCAGTACCGGCTGCCATCACCGGCGGCATCACCCAGATCAACCAGATCATCGGACAGGCGATTGCATCCGGAAAGGAAGGCGCGATCGCTGCGCTTCAATATGCAGACCGCATCTACCAGCTGCCGCTGGGTGTCGTCGGGGTCGCAGTGGGTGTCGTGCTTCTTCCGGAGCTGTCGCGGGCCCTGAAAGGCGGGCATCTGAAGGAAGCGGCCAACACCCAAAATCGTTCGATCGAGTTCGTGCTGTTTTTGACGCTGCCGGCTGCGGCAGGCCTGTGGATGCTCTCCGACGCGATTATCCGCGTGCTTTACGAGCGGGGCGCGTTCTCGGCTGAAAATACCGCTGTCGTTGCCTCGATCCTGGCGATCTATGGCATCGGCCTGCCCGGTTTCGTGCTTATCAAAGCGTTGCAGCCCGGCTTTTACGCGCGCGAGGACACCCGCACGCCGATGCGATTCACGATGATCTCCGTAGTCATCAACTCGGGCCTGGCTATCACACTCTTCCCGCTCATTGCCGAACGCGGCATTGCCACGGCGGAAGCAACGGCCGGCTGGACAAACGTGCTGCTGCTGTTTGGCACGCTCGTCTGGCGCGGCCATCTGCAGTGGGAATGGGCGCTGGCACGTCGAACGGCGCTGCTGGTTGTTTCAACCGCGGTCATGGCCGGCGCGCTTTATTACGCGCTGCCATATGCAATGCCGTGGCTCTCACCCGGCGCGCATCTGCTCCAACAGGTGCTCGCTCTCTCTTGCCTGCTGGCGCTGGCCATGATCGTTTATTTCGCGACCGCGTTCGCTATTGGCGGCGCGGATCTTGGCATGATCCGCCGCAACCTGAAGCGCAGGCGCAAGCCGGCTGCACCGCCGACGGAGTGACAGCCTTCGCGTCTCAGGACTTGCCGCGGCGCTTGTACTTCGCCGATTTGACGCGACCTTTGCTGCAATGTGCCCAGGTGCGCTTCGGGCCGATGTCGACATGCACGATGCCGTTGCAGTAACGGCCGATGCCGCCGATGCCGGGCGCATTTGCCGCCGCAGCCAAGATGGTCTTTTCCGAAACACCCGGAACGCGGATGTCCGCGGCATAACAGCTGCTGTGCTGCGAGGTGCCGGAGCGTGGTCGGTGGCCTGAGGTCACAACCGGCTTCTTGCCGGTTCTCTTGGCAATATGCGCAAGAATAGCCCCAAGCTTTTCCGGGAAGCAGGCGGTTTTTACACTGACGCGTTGGACGGTATAATAGGCTGAATATTTATGCTTGAACGACGTGCCGCGGCGTTTTTGGTCATCTGCAGCGGCTGCGTGCAGGGCGGAGCTTACTGTCAAAAGGCAAGCAAGCGCGACGCGATAAAAATTGCGCATGGTATCCCCCGAGAATGAACCTGCCCTCATGGCAGGCTGTCTAGGCTCTGTTCTGGGTATTTCTTTCCTAAAAGAGGCGCGAATAAGGAGACTTTTGCTCAAAAGCGAGGAATGCGGGTGCCTTAATGGCTAACGGACGTTAACATATTAGCTTTGGCTGGGGAATGTTTTTGCGCGAAAGTATTGGAATCAAATACTTGCGCCCGATTCACGCTATTGAATCGTTAGACTCTGGGGCTGCCGGATATTCTTTGCGTGCTTCGGCCAGGAGGCCCTCCTGGCCGTGATCGCGGACCCAAAGATCGTGTGGCTTGATTGATTGCGGGACCTTGATTGCATCCCGTAGCGAGTGCATAAGCGCGCCCGTAGCTACATGGCCCGCGGGGCGCAGTTTCCGGAGACGTTCACACCTGCCGGAGCAGCGCATGCCTCAAGGCCTGAGGCCTTCCACCAGCCTGTTCGAGGACGATATGAATTCCTTCAAGCCGCTTGTTTTTTCGGGCGTACAGCCNACCGGCAACCTTCATCTTGGCAACTATCTCGGCGCNATCCGCAAGTTCGTCGCACTNCAGGAAAACAACGACTGCATCTATTGCGTCGTAGACCTGCACGCNATCACCGCCCAGCTCGTGCATGANGACCTGCGCAACCAGATCCGCTCGATCGCTGCCGCCTTCATCGCTTCGGGCATCGACCCGAAGAAGCATATCGTCTTCAACCAGTCGGCCGTGCCGCAGCATGCCGAGCTTGCCTGGGTGTTCAATTGCGTCGCCCGCATCGGCTGGATGAACCGCATGACGCAGTTCAAGGACAAGGCCGGCAAGGACCGTGAAAACGCTTCGCTGGGCCTGCTCGCCTATCCGAGCCTGATGGCCGCCGACATCCTCGTTTACCGCGCGACCCATGTGCCCGTCGGTGACGACCAGAAGCAGCATCTGGAGCTCGCGCGCGACATCGCCCAGAAGTTCAATATCGACTTCCAGGATAAGATCCGCGCCACCGGCACCGGCGTTGACATGGTTGTCGGCGAAGAACCGATCCATGGCTACTTCCCGCTTGTCGAACCGCTGATCGAGGGGCCGGCGCCGCGCGTCATGTCCCTGCGTGACGGCACGAAGAAGATGTCGAAGTCGGATCCCTCGGACCTGTCGCGCATCAACCTGATGGACGACCAGGACGAAATCCTGAAGAAGATCCGCAAGGCCAAGACCGATCCGGAAGGCCTGCCGAGCGAAGTCGAAGGCCTGAAAGGTCGCCCCGAAGCCGAAAACCTCGTCGGCATCTACGCTGCCCTGGCCGACAAGACCAAGGCAGATGTCCTGGCAGAGTTTGGCGGTCAGCAGTTTTCGGTCTTCAAGCCGGCGCTCGCCGATCTCGCCGTCCATGTGCTCTCGCCGATCACGGCTGAGATGCGCCGCCTGATGGATGACACCACCCATATTGACGCGATCCTGAAGGACGGTGGTGAACGCGCCCGTGCCCGCGCCGAGAAGGTAATGGGCGACGTCTTCGATATCATCGGCTTCCTGCGCTAAGGGAAAACCGCCAGAAGTGGCAAAAAGAACAAAACCCGCTACGACGAGTGGCGGGTTTTCATTTTAGGAAGCAGGCATTAAGTTCGCAGCCCGACCGCGTCCGTCGGGATGATCAGAGGGGGCTGAATGGTTTCGAAGCGACTTTCGCGGCTTGAGGGCCACCGGCGCAAGTTCATGGCAATCATCGACGGCACGCCCGAATGCGAAATGGCCGTTCACTACGCCGGTCGCCGCGCGAAGAACTCCAATGGCGGGCTGGTCCTGCTGTTTGTCATTCCGGAAGGCGACTTCCAGCAATGGCTCGGCGTCGAACAGATCATGCGCGCCGAAGCGCAGGAAGAAGCCGAAGCAATCATGGCCAAGGCCGCCCAGCGCGTGCGTGACACGATCGGGATTGATCCCGAGATCGTCATCCGCGAGGGCAACGCCACCGAGCAGATCAACCAATTGGTCGAGGAGGACCGCGACATCGCTATCCTGGTCCTAGCCGCGAGCTCGACCAAGGAAGGGCCGGGACCGCTGGTTTCCGCGGTGGCCGGCCGCGGCGCGACCTTCCCGATCCCCGTGACCGTGCTTCCTGATACGCTGACAGGAGAAGAAATTGACGCGCTGGCCTGAGCTAGGCCCCAGGTTGTTCTTGACCTTGGTGCCGCGCGAGCGCACTTGAACGATAAGCTGAGAAAGCTTATCTTCTTTTGAAGAATTCTAAATGGGGGCGGTTTCGTCCCGGGAGCAACGAGATGTTCATTCAGACGGAAACCACGCCCAATCCGGCGACCCTCAAGTTCCTGCCGGGCAAGGTGGTGATGGAGCGCGGCACCGCCGATTTCCGCAATGCCGAGGAGGCTGAAGCGTCTCCGCTCGCCTCGCGCCTGTTTGCGGTCAGCGGCGTCACCGGCGTTTATTTCGGTTATGACTTCATCACGGTCACCAAGGACAATGCCGAGTGGCAGCACCTGAAGCCGGCAATCCTCGGTTCGATCATGGAGCATTTCATGTCCGGCCAGCCGGTCATGGGCGGCACCTCGACGCTTGCCGAAGATCTTGATGTTGACGGTGAGTTCTTCAACGAAGACGACGTGACCGTGGTCGCGACCATCAAGGAACTGCTGGAAACGCGCGTGCGTCCAGCGGTTGCCCAGGATGGCGGCGATATCACCTTCAAGGGCTTCCGCGACGGCACGGTTTACCTCAACATGAAGGGCGCATGCTCCGGCTGCCCGTCGTCGACGGCGACGCTGAAGCACGGCGTCCAGAACCTCCTGAAGCATTTCGTTCCGGAAGTGCAGGCCGTCGAAGCTCTCTGAAGCTCGGGGCCCGCTCGCTTCATGATTGTCCTCGCTATTGATACTGCCGGTGTGGATTGCTCGGCGGCGCTCTATGACAGCGCCGGCGGACAAGTCCTGTCGGTTGTCACGGACGCGATCGGCAAGGGGCACGCCGAGCGGCTGATGGCCGTTATCGACGAGGCGCTTGAAGAAGCCGGTCTCGCTCTCCAGTCCGTCGAGCGGGTGGCCGTCGTCATCGGGCCTGGCTCCTTTACCGGCATCCGCGTCGGCGTTGCTGCCGCACGCGGGCTTGCCCTGGCGCTCGGCGTGGGCTGCGTTGGCGTCACGACGTTGGAGACGCTGGCCCAACGCTACCTCGCAGACCATCCCGACAAGCCCGTCCTGGCGGCGATGGATGCCAAGCGCAACGAGGTCTACACCCAGGCATTCTCGAGCGCTGGCGAACCGCTGACGGAGCCCGCCGCTCTGTCGCCAGACGAAGTATCCGCGCTCGCCGAGAAGCTCGGTGCAGCATTGACGGGCTCCTGGGCAACGTCGCCTGAAGAGAGGCTGCGGTACGCTTTTGAAGGGCGCGACAGGTTCGACATCCCCACCGTCGCACGCCTCGGTGCGCAAAAACCGGTGGATGGACAGCGGCCGAAGCCGTTGTATCTTCGTGGTCCCGATGCGAAGCCGCAGACCGGATTCGCGCTTGCCCGCGCCTGACGACGATGTTTGACGACTACCTCAGCTGGAAGCCATTTTTCGAAGTCGTGCCGATGGAGTTGGCCGACTGCGCGGATATCTCGGAACTGCACGGCCAGCGTTTCCCGCGCCAGTGGAGCGATGAGGAGTTTCAGGGCCTCCTTACGCAGGAAGGCGTCTTCGGCTTCGTCGCACGGCAGACGAATGCCTTTTTCTCAAGGCCGCTCGGCGGCTTCGTGTTGTCGCGCGAGGCGGCAGGCGAGGCGGAGATCCTGACGATTGCGGTGAGCGAGAAGTTCGGGCGACAGGGGCTCGGTTGGCGATTGATGCAGGCGGCGTTGCGCGAAGCCGGCGCGCGCGGCGGTGAGAGCATGTTCCTGGAGGTCGAGGCGCAGAACCGGCCGGCAGTGGATCTCTACACCAAGTTGGGATTCCAGAAGGTCGCGGAACGCCCGGCATATTATGCAGGTCCGGATGGCAAGAAGACCTCCGCGCTTGTCATGCGCCGCGTTCTTCGTTAGTCCCATTCCTTATACGCGATATTCGAGGCCGATACGACATGACAGAGCTTTCCAAAACCCTGGAGGAGCTGTGTGCCGAAAAAGGCATGCGAATGACCGACCAACGCCGGGTGATCGCGCGCATTCTCCAGGATTCTGACGATCATCCGGATGTCGAAGAACTCTATCGCCGCTCCTCCAGGGTTGATCCGCGTATTTCGATCTCGACGGTTTATCGCACGGTGAAGCTTTTCGAGGACGAGGGCATCATCGAGAAGCACGATTTCCGCGACGGCCGCTCCCGTTACGAAACTGTGCCGGAAGAGCATCACGACCACATGATCGATGTCAGTTCCGGCAACGTGGTCGAGTTCCGCTCGGCGGAAATCGAGGCGCTGCAGGAGCGGATCGCGCGCGAGCATGGCTTCCGCCTCGTCGGCCACCGGTTGGAGCTTTACGGCATCCCGCTCGACAAGGACGACGTCGAAGGCAAGGACGCCAAATCTTCGAAGGATGATCAGTGATCACCTGGATCAGGATTGCGCTGATCGTTGTCCTGCTGCTGGTCGTCACACTGGTTCTTCTGCCGTTCCAGTTGGTCGGCCTTGCCTTTGAGCTGAAGATCCGCCGCTACATCCCGCGTTATTGGCACAAAACCGCCTGCTTCCTGCTTGGCATCCGCATCCGTGTATATGGCGAGCTTGACCGGCGCCGGCCGTTGATGCTCGCCTCCAACCATGTTTCCTGGAAGGATATCCTTGTTCTCGGCGCCGTTGCCGATGTCGTCTACATCGCCAAGGCGGAGGTTGCGAACTGGCCGATCTTCGGCACGCTGGCCAAGCTGCAGAAGAGCATCTTCGTGGTGCGCGAGCAGAAGCGCAAGGCGGGCGAACAGGTCAACGAGATCGCCGAGCGGATGAAGGCCGGCGAGATCGTCGTGCTGTTCCCGGAAGGGACGACATCGGACGGTAACCGGCTCCTGGAAATCAAGTCCTCGCTGTTCGGCGCGGCTGCCGCAGCCGTCCCGCATACGCCGGATGGTGTCGTGCATGTCCAGCCGGTGGCGCTTGCCTACACCCGCGTGCATGGCATGGCCATGGGGCGTTACCATCGGCCGATCGCAGCCTGGCCAGGCGATATCGAACTCGTGCCGCATCTCATGGGCGTGCTCAAGGAGGGAGCGCTCGATGTCGACGTGGCCTTCGGCGAGGCCGTCGAATTCCGCACCGGGGACAACCGCAAGCAACTCAGCCTCACGGTCACGATGCGCATTCGCCGCATGCTGATCGATCACCTGCGGGGTCGCAGCTACGAGGCGCTTTAGGAAAAGCTTCATTTCCGGGACATCTTGGAGTATGGAGGCCGCCATGAACGAACACGTCTCGCTTCCCATCCCGGCCGAAGAGGCTGCCCAGCGTCCCAACAGTCGCAAGGTCTTCATCAAGACCTATGGTTGCCAGATGAACGTCTATGACTCCGTTCGCATGGGCGATGCGCTGGCGAGCGAAGGTTATGTGACGACGGAAGAGATGGCGGAAGCCGATCTCGTGCTCCTCAACACCTGCCATATCCGCGAAAAGGCTGCCGACAAGGTTTATTCGGCGCTTGGACGCCTGCGCGAGATGAAGAAGACGCGTGCTGCCGAAGGCCGCGAGTTCATGATCGGCGTGACCGGCTGCGTGGCGCAGGCCGAGGGTGAGGAAATCGTCCGCCGCGAGCCGGCCGTCGACGTCGTCATCGGGCCGCAGACCTACCACCGCTTGCCGCAGGCGCTGAAATCAGCGCGGACCGGGCGGCGGGTTGTCGACACCGAATACGCCGTCGAGGACAAGTTCGAGCACCTGCCGAAGGCGGAAAAGGCGGCAACGCGCGCCCGCGGTGTCACCTCGTTCCTGACCGTGCAGGAAGGTTGCGACAAGTTCTGCACCTTCTGCGTCGTGCCCTATACGCGTGGCTCGGAAGTATCCCGGCCGCTCGCCCAGATCCTTGATGAGGCGCATCGCCTGGTGGATGCTGGCGTGCGCGAGATCACCCTGCTCGGGCAGAACGTCAATGCCTGGCGCTCTGAGGGACCGGATGGCCGCGAATGGAGCCTCGGCGACCTTCTTTACCGGCTTGCGGACGTGCCGGGTCTGGCGCGCCTGCGCTACACCACCAGCCATCCGCGCGACATGGACGACAAGCTGATCGAGGCGCATCGCGGCCTGCGATCGCTGATGCCGTATCTCCACCTGCCGGTGCAGGCAGGCTCTGACCGGATCCTGAAGGCCATGAACCGGCGCCACACGGCGGCGGAGTATCTGCGCCTGATCGAGCGGATCCGCACGGCCCGGCCAGACATCGCCATGTCGGGTGATTTCATCGTCGGTTTTCCGGGGGAGACCGATGCAGACTTCGAAGACACGCTTCGCCTGGTCGAGGAAGTGGGCTACGCCTCGGCCTACTCCTTCAAGTATTCGACCCGCCCAGGCACGCCCGGCGCTGAACTGGGTGATCAGGTGCCCGAGGACGTAAAGTCGGAGCGGTTGGAAAGATTGCAAGCGCTGCTCTTGAAACAGCAGGCCGACTTCGCCAAATCTTGCGTTGGAAAAGTCATCGACCTGCTGTTGGAAAAGCCGGGTCGCATGCCGGGGCAGGTCATTGGTCGGTCGCCGTGGCTGCAGTCGGTCAATGTTGATGCGAAAACATCGCATATCGGTGACATTATCCCGGTACGAATCATCGGAACCGGCCCAAACAGCTTGTTTGCCGAACCGGCAGAGCGTTTAATGAGGGCCTGAACTGCAGTTGGGAGCTTGCCTACTTGAACGGACGTGAATCGGTTTCTTCATCCGCGCGCCAACCGCGATCCGCTGCGACCGATGCCAATCACTTCGTCCTGACGTTCGAGAACAACAGGTTTGCAAGCGAACTCTTTGGCCAATTCGACCAGAATCTGAAGCTCATCGAGGAGCGGCTGCACATCGATGCCCGTCCGCGCGGGAACTCCGTCGCAATCTCCGGTGATGTCACAGCCACCAACCAGGCGCGTCGTGCGCTCGATTTTCTTTATGAAAGGCTCCAGAAGGGCGGATCTGTCGAGGCGTCGGATGTCGAAGGCGCCATCCGCATGGCCCAGGCGGCAGATGACCAGCTTCAATTGCCCACCCTGGAGAAGAAGGCAAAGCTCACGATGAGCCAGATCTCGACGAAGAAGAAGACGATCGTCGCCCGCACGCCGACGCAGGACGCCTATATGCGCGCGCTGGAGCGGGCCGAACTCGTTTTCGGTGTCGGCCCAGCCGGAACGGGCAAGACCTATCTCGCCTGCGCCCATGCAGCAGCTCTCTTGGAACGCGGCGCGGTAGACCGGATCATCCTGTCCCGCCCCGCCGTGGAAGCCGGCGAGCGTCTGGGCTTCCTTCCCGGCGACATGAAGGAGAAGGTCGATCCCTATCTCCGGCCGCTCTATGATGCACTTTACGACATGATGCCCGCCGACAAGGTCGATCGCGCCATCACCGCCGGCGTGATCGAGATTGCACCGCTTGCCTTCATGCGTGGCCGCACGCTGTCGAACGCCGCCGTCGTTCTCGACGAGGCGCAGAACACCACCTCGATGCAGATGAAGATGTTTCTGACGCGTCTTGGCGAAAACGCTCGCATGATCGTCACCGGCGACCCCAGCCAGGTGGACCTGCCGCGCGGCGTCAAGTCGGGTCTTGTGGAAGCGCTGCAGATCCTGAAGGGCGTCGAGGGCATCTCGGTCGTGCAGTTCAAGGATGTCGACGTCGTGCGCCATCCGTTGGTCGGCCGTATCGTGCGTGCCTATGACGCGCAATATGGCGTTCATGAGGAAAGCGAGGACGACCGCTAAAGGCGGTCGACCGTTACCATGCCGGACCTTGATATCCAGATCAGCGTCGAAGACGAAGGCTGGGCGGATGAAGNCCGCCTNACCGNGCTTGCGACCAAAGTTCTTGCTGCTGCCGCCGAGTATCTCGCCGCCGAGGAGGACCAACCCTTCCCGAANATGGCGCCCGAACTTTCGNTGGTCTTCACCAACGACGAAGCGATCCGCGAAATCAATGCGGAATGGCGCGGCAAGGACAAGCCGACCAACGTGTTGTCATTCCCGGCATTCCCGCTTGAGCCAGGTGGCAAGCCAGGCCCGATGCTTGGTGATATCGTCGTTGCGCGGGAGACCGTGGAGCGCGAAGCGGTTGATCTTGAGAAGCCTTTTGAGGAACATCTGACCCATCTTCTCGTCCATGGATTCCTGCATTTGTTCGGTTATGACCACATGGAAACCGACGAAGCGGAAGAAATGGAAGCGCTGGAGACTCGTATTTTGGCGAAGCTCGGCCTATCTGACCCCTATGCAGGGGAAGACCCGATAGTGTAAGATGGTTTCATGAACGATATGTCGAGCAGTGTTGCCCGCGAGGGCAAAGATGGTTCGGACACCTCCTCGTCGGACGAGGGAAGTAGTCCTTTACGACCGGGACAAACCTCCAAATCCCACCATTCATTCTGGTCGCGCGCCTTGAGGTTGCTTCGGCCTTCGCAGGGTGAACAGCTTCGCGAAGACCTGGCAGATGCCTTGATGGCAGACACCAATGTCAGCAGCGCCTTCTCGCCTGAAGAACGCGCGATGCTGCACAACATCCTGCGATTCCGCGAGATCCGCGTCGAAGACATCATGGTGCCGCGTGCCGATATCGAAGCCGTGGACATGAACATGACGATCGGCGAACTGCTGATCCATTTCGAGGAAACCGGACGTTCGCGCATGCCGGTCTACAGCGATACGCTGGATGACCCGCGTGGCATGGTGCATATCCGCGACCTGCTGTCCTACCTTGCCAAGCAGGCCCGCAACAAACGGCGCACTGGCGCACGCGCTGCGACGTCGCGCGCTTCTGCCGCCCAGCCGATGCCGCTTGCCAACGAGAAGACCGAGAAGTCCGAAAAGGTGGTTCGCATGCCGCGGCCGGCCTTTGACCTTGGCCGCGTTGATCTTGAGCAGACGGTTGAAGAGGCCGGTCTCATCCGCAAGATCCTGTTCGTTCCGCCGTCCATGCTGGCGTCCGACCTGATGCAGAGCATGCAGGCGGCGCGCACACAGCTTGCGCTGGTTATCGACGAATACGGCGGCACCGACGGCCTCGTCACCCACGAGGACATCGTCGAGATGGTGATCGGCGACGTCGAGGACGAGCACGACAATGACGAGGTGATGTTCTCGCGTACCAGCGAGGACGTCTTCGTTGCTGACGCCCGTATTGAGCTGGAAGAGATCGCCAAGGCGATCGGCCCGGACTTCGACATCAAGGAGCGCCTCGAAGACGTCGATACGCTCGGCGGCCTGATCTTCTCGGAACTCGGCCGCATCCCGGTCCGCGGCGAGGTGGTGCAGGCCGTGCCCGGCTTCGAATTCCAGATTCTGGATGCCGATCCACGCCGCATCAAGCGCGTCCGGATCATGCGCAAACGTGCCTTGGCCCGCCGCCGGGCAACGCGGGGTGAGGGCGACATGGCCATTACCGACCAGACGCCCCAGATCCTCCTGCCGCCACCCGGCCAGGATGGCGAGCGCCCCAACCACTAGCCGCCGCAAGGGCTGAAAATTCGCGCGTCGTTTGGACGCGCGACAACGCCGCTCATTTTTGGAAGACTGCCCCCGGTGATTCGGGGCGCGGAAGGGGATTCAATGGAGCGGCTGGCGGGCAGGATCATGCTTCTCTGGGGATTTCCTCGAGCGGCCATCACCATTCTCGCAGGTGCTATCGGCGCGCTCGCCCTGCCGCCCTTCGGCTTCTTCGCGACGCTTTTCATCTCGTTTACGTTGCTCGTCTGGCTGCTGGACGGCATCACCAGCGACCCTGACTCCGGCTGGTTCGGGCGGTTCCGGTCCGCGTTCTGGATCGGCTGGCTGTTCGGCTTCGGTTATTTCGTGGCGGGTCTCTGGTGGCTGGGCAATGCCCTGCTTGTAGAGGCCGATGAATTTGCCTGGGCGCTGCCGCTCGCTGTGCTGGGCCTGCCGGCCTATCTCGCCATCTTCTACGGGCTCTCCGCCGCCGTGGCGCGGCTGTTCTGGTCGGACGGCATGGGCAGGCTTGCGGCCCTCGCCTTCAGCTTTGGCATTGGCGAGTGGCTGCGCGGTTTCGTCGCAACCGGCTTTCCCTGGAACGCGATCGGTTACGGCGCCATGCCGGTTCCGCTGATGATGCAGTCGGCGGCCGTGATCGGCATTTCCGGCGTCACCGTGCTCGCCGTCTTCGTCTTCTCGGCGCCGGCGCTGCTTGGCACGAAGAAGGGAATGCGGGTGGGCTTGAGCCTCGCACTGCTCCTCTTTGCCGCTCACCTCGGATATGGCGCCTGGCGGCTGCATGGCGCGGATACCGCGCTGGCGCAGATCTCCGGCGAGGAAACGACGGTGCGCATCGTCCAGCCGCTGATCGACCAGGCGCGCAAACTCGATGATGCCGAGCGCACAGCGATCTTTGAAGAACACCTGAGCCTTTCCGCCCAGCCTCCGAAGGAAGGTGGCAAGCGCCCCGACATGATTGTATGGCCGGAAACCTCCGTTCCCTTCATCCTGACGCAGAACCCGGATGCGCTGGCGCGCATTGCCGATGTACTGGAGGACGGTCAGGCGCTGGTAACCGGCGCGGTGCGCTCGGAAGAGGCGGGGCCGGGAATGGCGCCACGCTTCTACAATTCGATCTATGTCATCGACAGCCAGGGCCAGATCGTGTCCGCCTCCGACAAGGTGCATCTCGTGCCCTTCGGCGAATATGTCCCCTACGAGGACCTGCTGCGCAATCTCGGCATTCCGGAAGCCATCGCCATGCCGGGCGGCTTCAGCGCCGCCCCCTCGCAGACGATGCTGACATTGCCGAGCGGACAGAGCTTCTATCCGCTGATCTGCTACGAGGCGATCTTTGCCGACGAGATCGGTGAACAGGTAGAAGGAACGTCCGCACTGCTCAACGTCACCAATGACGGATGGTTTGGTGCGACCCCTGGCCCCCACCAGCACTTCCAGCAGGCGCGCATCCGGAGCGTCGAGAACGGCCGCTTCATGATTCGCGGGGCCAACACCGGAATTTCCGCTCTCATAGACCCATTTGGTCGCACCGTGATCGGTTTAGCATTTGATCAAAAAGGTGTGATAGATGCAACTTGGAGGGGCGGAAGTGTGGCCCACGCTGATAGCTTTTCTCGACAGAAGAACTTCTGGTTTCTCGTCGGCGCAGCGTTCTTGATTGCAGCGATTTCGCGCATGGGTTTTAATTTCGGGGAGAATTGACCAAAAACCCCTAAAAATGCATAGTGGTTCAGCCTCTAGTCGCGCCACATGCTTCCTACGTTGAGCCTGTTGTGACCCAACCACGCGAAGTATCTCCACACGCAGACCCGGGTTGTGAGCATAAACAATAGAGAATTTCGCAGGACAACATGATGATTGAAAACAAGAAGAAGCCGAACCCGATAGACATCCACGTCGGCAGCCGGATTCGCCTTCGCCGGACCATGCTGGGCATGAGCCAGGAAAAGCTGGGCGAAAGCCTCGGCATCACCTTCCAGCAGATCCAGAAATACGAAAAGGGCACGAACCGCGTCGGTGCGAGCCGTCTGCAGAACATTTCCAGCATCCTCAACGTGCCGGTCTCGTTCTTCTTCGAAGATGCGCCAGGCGAACAGGCGGGTGCTGCAGCCGGCATGGCGGAAGCCTCAAGCTCCAACTATGTGGTCGACTTCCTTTCGTCTTCCGAAGGTCTGCAGCTCAACCGCGCTTTCGTGAAGATCGCTGACCCGAAGGTGCGCCGCCGGCTGGTCGACCTGGTCAAGGCATTGGCGGCTGACGCAGAGGCGGAATAAGCGCCTCAAGAACCGATCAAGCGGCCTGCGGGCCGCTTTTTTTATGCCTGCGCGTCTGTTCCAGATTGCTAGCTTGTAGACATAAAGATATATTTATGTCGTTGTGTGCTTGTCTTTGACGGGGCGAAGCACTAAACAAGCTCGTCTATTTCTTTGAGGGGAATCCCGTAATGCGCGCAAGTTACCTGTTCACCAGCGAGT
>Ga0065721_10049507_pt1 | contig 32687 bp, 25 predicted proteins | sample Mesricmetagenome_FD_59108 | JGI IMG/M metagenome (GOLD analysis project Ga0065721, IMG submission 59108) | Mesophilic microbial community from rice straw/compost enrichment Sample: eDNA_1 v2 (version 2) | ecosystem: Engineered > Solid waste > Grass > Composting > Bioreactor | place: USA: Davis... | reverse complement strand
CAGGAACTTGGTGAGCAGGTTGAACACCGTGCTCTTGCCCGCCCCGTTCGGGCCGATCAGCGCGTGGATGGTGCCGCGGCGGACCTGGAGGTTGACCTCCTTCACCGCGACGAAGCCCTTGAACTCCTTGGAGAGTCCGCGCGCTTCGAGAATGATGTCCTGGCTCATCGCTGCCGTGTGCCCTCCCTGTCGTCCCTGCCCCGTCGCAGCGGGGCTTTGTGTTTGACGAAGTATAAGCACGCGGCGTGCCAACTCTGGGCTGGCACCGCAAACCGTTGAAAACACTGATGGTCGGCCGACACCCCAACCCGCCGGAGCGGTGTCGGGGCGTCAGGTTTCCGGACAGCCTGTCACCAACCCCCGACACACGAACCGACACCGACGGCGACACATTCTTGCGCAGGCTCCTTTCGGCTTCTTCTCCGGCCGCATTGCCGCTTGCCAAACGAAGGCGAGCCTGCAATTCTGCGCCTCCGATGGTGCCCCGCCGCTGCAAAGGCGCGGGGATAATAGGGAATGCGGTGAGGACCCGGATGGGGGTCCAATGCCGCGGCTGCCCCCGCAACTGTGAGCGGCGAGTTTCCCTCCGAAAAGCCACTGGCCCGCGGTTCCGACCGCAGCATGGGCCGGGAAGGCGGGAGGCGGAACGACGACCCGCAAGCCAGGAAACCTGCCATTGGACAACCGCAATTCCAACCCGCCGGGTGTGGCGGAGAAGGGACCTTGAGCGTCATGTTGAACACCACCGTCCGTACGTCCTCTGCGTCGTCGCTCCAGACCGTTGTCGCCGCCTTCGGCGCGATGCTGCTGGGTGCGTTCATCCTGTTCGGCGTGGGCTTCGCCCAGCCGCAGTCGATCCACGACGCCGCCCACGACGGCCGTCACTCCTTCGCGTTCCCCTGCCACTGAGCGTCTCTCAATGACGCTGTTCCGGCGGCTGTTTCTGGCCGCTGTGGTCGCGGGCGTGCTCTCCGGCACGGCCGCGTCCGTCGTTCAGCAGGTGACCACCGTCCCTCTGATTCTCGAAGCCGAACGGTATGAAACCGTTCCGGAACCCGTTGCCGCGCCGGTCAATCCGGCGGAACACGCTGGTGCCCACGCCAGCGCCCAAGGTGGACACAGCCACGCGGCTCCCGCCCCTGCCGCCGAGGCATCGGCGGAGGAGGCATTCCAGCGCCTCGGCCTGACGGTCGTGACGAACCTGCTGGTGGGCGTGGCCTATGGCCTGCTGCTGGCCGGCACGATGCTGCTGGTCGGTGCGCCGGTGGATGCCCGTCGCGGTCTGGTCTGGGGTGTCGGCGGCTTCATCGCCTTCGCGCTCGCCCCGGCCGTTGGTCTGCCGCCCGAACTGCCGGGCATGGGCGGGGCCGCTTTGGAAGCCCGACAGGCGTGGTGGATCGCCGCGGCGCTGTGCGCCGCCGGTGGACTGCTGGCCCTGGGCTTTGCCCGGAACCGGTTCGTCATCGCGGCCGGCGTGGTCGTGGCCGCTCTGCCGCACCTGATCGGCGCCCCGCATCCGGAAAGCCCGGAAGGCGTGGTTCCGCCGGAGATGGCCGCGCGCTTCGCCGTGCTGTCCATCGGCGTGGCCGCCCTGTTCTGGGCCGCGCTCGGCAGTGTCTGCGGCGCCCTGATGCAGCGGGTCGTTTCGCCCCGCGGCTGACATCTGTCCTGTTAGGAGACGGCCGATGAAGACCGGCCTTATGTCGAAGACGCCCGCCACCGTCATCACCGGCTTCCTCGGCGCCGGCAAGACGACCCTGATCCGCAGCCTGCTTGAGCAGGCTGCGGGACGACGGCTGGCGCTGATCATCAACGAGTTCGGCGACGTCGGGATCGACGGCGAGATCCTGCGCGCCTGCGGCAACCCGACCTGCACCGAGGACGACGTCATCGAACTGGCGAACGGCTGCCTGTGCTGCACCGTCGCCGACGACTTCGTCCCGGCCATCGAGAAGCTGCTGGCCCGCCCCGAGCCGCCGGAGCACATCATCATCGAAACCAGCGGCCTCGCCCTGCCGAAGCCGCTGGTCCAGGCCTTCCACTGGCCGGCCATCAAGACGCGGGTGACCGTGGACGGCGTGATCGCCGTGGTGGACGCCGCCGCCGCGGCGGAGGGCCGCTTCGCCCCCGACCCGGAGGCGCTTGCCGCCCAGGCGGCCGCGGCCGGTCAGCTGGACCACGAAACCCCGGTCGAGGAAGTGTTCGAGGACCAGCTCCTCTGCGCCGACCTGATCGTGGTGAACAAGACGGACCTCGTCGACGCCGCCGAGTTGGCGAAGGTCGAGGACCTGATCCGTGGCGCCATGGCCGAAGGCGGCGTCGCCCGGCAGCCCAAAATCCTGCGGGCGTCGAACGGCAAGGTGGACCCGATGGTGCTGCTGGGCGTCGGCGCGGCGGCCGAGGATGACCTCGCCAACCGCCCGAGCCACCACGACGAGGAAGAGGGCCACGACCACGACGACTTCACCAGCTTCGTCGTGGAACTCGGCCCCCAGCCCGACCCGGCGGTCCTGGCGAAGACGCTGGAGCAGGTCGCGGCGGCTCACGGGGTTCTGCGCCTGAAGGGCTTCATCGACGTGCCGGGCAAGCCCATGCGCCTGCTGGTGCAGGGTGTGGGCACCCGCATCCAGACCCATTTCGACCGCTTCTGGAAAGCCGACGAGCCGCGCCACAGCCGTCTGGTGGTGATCGGCGAAACCGGGCTGGACCGCGACGCGGTGGTCGCGGCGATTCAGTAAGACCTTCTTCTCAGTAGCCCTTCTCCCCTCCGGGGAGAAGGGTTGGGATGAGGGGGCGGCCGAAGGCCGACAACGCAGGCTCATTGCAGTGCTTTGACGCCCTCCGGGCGCCCTCTCACCCTAACTAGGTCGTTCGCAAGTCTCGCGCCCCCGCTCCGCCTTTGGTCGCCTTCGGCGCCCAACCGGCCTTCGGCCGTCGGCTCCGCGCCCCAGAGGGGAGAGGGGATTTACAGCGTTTCAGCAAAGTTCAGCTTCATGCATCTGCTCGCCGCCCGCCAGGAAGATCTCGACGCCGGCCCCCAGGCCGTGGATCTGGGGCAGACTCCGGCGGAGCTGGTGGTGCTGTCCTTTTCCGACAGCGACCTGACGGCGCTGGCCTCTACCTGGAAACGGCAGCGTGACCGGTTGCCAACCCTGCGGCTGGCGAATCTCGCACGGCTGGGGCACCCGCTGTCGGTGGATCTCTACGTCGATTCGGTGATCCGCAAGGCGAAGCTGGTGGTGCTGCGCCTGCTGGGCGGGGCCGGCTATTGGCGGTACGGTCTAGACCATGTCTCCGCCGCCTGCCGGGAGGCCGGAATCGCCCTGGCTGTGCTGCCCGGCGACGCGCAGCCGGACCTGAGCCTGGACGGCTTCGGCACCGTGCCGCAGGATGCCGCGCGGCGCTTGTGGCGCTATTTCACCGAGGGCGGGCCGGACAACATGGCCCATCTGCTGACCTACGCCGCGACCCTGGCCGGCCATGACGCCCCCTGGCGCGAGCCGGCGCCCGTGCCGCGTTTCGGCGTGTATGAGGGATGGACGGGCCGGATCGAAGGCCCCGTGGCCCCGGTGGTCTTCTACCGCTCGCACCTGCTGGCCGGCGACCTGGAGCCGGTGCACGCGCTGTGCGACGCGCTGGCGGCGCGCGGCCTGTCGCCCCTGCCGCTGTTCGTGGCGAGCCTGAAGGAGCCGGACTGCGCCGCCTGGATGCGCGCCACCCTGACCGCCCGCAACGCCGCCGTGGTGCTGAACCTCACCGGCTTTTCCGCCGCGCGCGAGGACGGATCGCCGCTGGAGGCCAACGGATCGCCGGTGCTGCAAGCGGTGCTGTCCACGGCGCCGGAGGACGGCTGGCAGGCGTCGGCCCGCGGGCTGGGGCCGTCGGACCTCGCCATGAACGTGGTGCTGCCGGAGATGGACGGCCGCATCATGACCCGCGCCATCGCCTTCAAGGCGGAGGGCGAGGCCGATCCGGATCTGGAGTTTGCCCCCACCCTGATCCGCCCGGTGCCCGACCGCGTGGCCTTCACCGCCGATCTGGCGCGGGCCTGGGTGCGGCTGGCCGACACGCCGCGCGCCGAACGTAGGCTGGCGCTGGTTTTGTCGGATTATCCCGGGCCGGGCGGCGGAATCGGCCACGCGGTCGGGCTGGACACGCCGGCGAGCGTCGTCGGCATTCTGAACCGCCTGTGCCACGAAGGTTATGCGGTAGAGGGCGTTCCCGCCGATTCCGCCGCGCTGATGGCCGCCCTGACCGGGGACGCCACCGTAAGCCTGAGCCTGGACGCCTACCGCCGCCTCGTCCCCGCGGACGCCCGCGCCCGCATTGCCGGAACCTGGGGGGCCGAGGACGCCGACCCGCTGGTCGCCGATGGCGCCTTCCACTTCCGTATCCTGACCTGCGGAGCCGTCGTCGTCGCCGTGCAGCCGAGCCGCGGGCACGGACCTCTGACCACCGCGCAGCACCACGACCCGGAAACCCCGCCCAGCCACGGCTATCTCGCCTTCCACCTCTGGCTCCGCCATGTCCACGGCGTCCACGCGCTGGTGCAGGTGGGCGCGCACGGCACGCTGGAATGGCTGCCGGGCAAGGCGGTGGCGCTGTCCGCCGACTGCTGGCCGGAGATCGTTGCCGGTCCCCTGCCCTGCCTCTACCCCTTCATCGTCAACAACCCCGGCGAGGGCGTGCAGGCCCGCCGCCGCATCGGCGCCGTGCTGGTCGGCCACCTGACGCCGCCACCCGTCGAGGCCGGATTGCACGGCGACCTCGCCGCGCTGGAACAGGCCATCGACGAGTACAGCCAGGCCACCGGCCTCGACCCGCGCAGGCTCTGCACGCTGCGCGAAACGATCCTCGATCTGGCGTGGCGCTCCGGCCTAGCCGCGGACTGCAACCTGCGCCCCGACGACGATCCGGACACCGTCCTGAACCGGCTGGACGCGCAGCTCTGCGACATCAAGGAAATGCAGATCCGCGACGGCCTGCACGTCTTCGGCACCACGCCGGAGCCGGAGCGCCGCGCCCGCCTGCTGACCGCGGTCGCGCGCTTCAGCAAGGCCAAGGACGTCGCCGCCCGGCTGGACGCGAGCGGCGAGGCCGAGATGGCCGCCCTGCTGGCCGGGCTGGACGGCTGTTTCGTGAAGCCCGGCCCCGGCGGCTCCCCGGCGCGCGGGCGGGCGGACACGCTGCCGACCGGACGGAACCTCTACGCGCTCGACCCGCGCGGAGTGCCGACGCCGACCGCCTGGACGCTCGGCTGGCAGGCGGCGGACGCGCTGATCACCCGCTATCTGCAAGACCATGGCGACTGGCCGAAGCGGCTGGTGGTCGATTGCTGGGGCACGCCGACCATGCGCACCGGCGGAGACGAGTTGGCCCAGGCCATGGCCCTGCTCGGCGTGCGCCCGCTGTGGGAGAACGGGTCCGGCCGCGTGACCGGGTTCGAGGTGATGCCGGCCAGCGTGCTCGGCCGCCCGCGCGTGGACGTGACGCTGCGCATCTCCGGCCTGTTCCGCGACGTGTTCCCGCAGCAGATCGCCCTCTTCGACCAGGCCGTCCGCGCCGTGATGGCGGAGGACGAGCCGGAGGACACCAACCCACTGACTGCCGCCTTTCGCGCCGACCGCGCCGCGCTGGAATCCGGCGGCACATTGGCGGAGGACGCGGCGCGCTGGGCCAGCGCGCGGGTCTTCGGATCGGCGCCCGGCGTCTACGGCACGGCCCTGTCCGGCATGATCGCGCGCGGCGACTGGGCGGCGCGGGCCGATTTCGGCGCCGCCTACCTGGAGGGGAGCTGCCACGCCTACGGCAAGGATCTGGATGGCGTGCCCCTGCCCGCCCTGTTCCGCCGCCGCGTGGGCGGGGCCGACGCGCTGGTCCACCACCAGGACCAGCGGGAGCACGACGTACTCTCCACCGACGGCTTCATGCAGTATGAGGGCGGCTTCTCCGCCGCCGCCGCGCTGACCGACAACGACCCGTCGCTCTATCATCTCGACAGTTCGGAACCGGACCGGCTGGCCGTCCGTACCCTGTCGGAGGAGATCGCCCGCGTCCTGCACGGCCGGGCCGCCAACCCACGCTGGATCGCCGGCATGATGCGCCACGGCTACCGGGGTGCTGCGGAACTGGCCGCCAGCGTGGACACGCTGTTCGCCTTCGCCGCCACCACGGCGGCGGTGCGCCCGCACCACTTCGACCAGCTGTTCGACGCCTATGTGGACGACGCGCGGGTGTGGGACTTCCTGGCGCAGTCCAATCCGGCCGCCGCCCGGCATATTCTCGACCGGTTGGCCGAGGCGCTGGACCGCGGCCTCTGGCACCCCCGCCGCAATTCCACGGGCGACGATCTGCGCCGCCGGAAGGAGATGGTCGCATGACAGCCCCCGCACAGATGGCCCCCGCCCCGACAGCAACCCGCAACCCGCCGCGCCGCCGCGGCATGTGCCCCGGCGTGCTGGCCCCGATGGAGGTCGGCGACGGCCTGCTGGTCCGCGTGCGCGTGCCGGCCGGCGTGCTGCCCAGCGCCAAGGCGGTGCGGATTGCGGAACTGGGGCGGCGCTTCGGCAACGGGCTGGTGGACCTCAGCCACCGCGGCAACCTGCAACTGCGCGGCGTGCGCGCCGAGGACATGGCCACGCTGATCGAAGAGTTGCGCGCGCTCGGCTACGTCTCCACGGACGCGGAGAGCGAGGCGGTGCGCAACGTGCTGACCTCCCCCACCGCCGGGCTGGACGCCGACGCCGTGTTGGACGTGCGCCCCTATGCCCTGGCGCTCGACGCCCGGCTGGCGGGCGACCCGGCCCTGCACCGCCTGCCGCCCAAGTTCGGCTGGTTGGTGGACGGCGGCGGGCGGGCGCCCCTGTTCGACAGCAGCACCGACGTACGCTTCGACGCCGTAGCGACGGAGGACGGCCCCCGCTTCCGTGTCGGCCTGGGCGGCACGGCGGAGGGTTCTGCGTTTCTGGGCCTCTGCCGACCGGAGGATGCGGTGGAGGTTGCGGCTTCCGTGGCGCTGGCGTTCCTGGATCTGCGCGCTGGCTTGGCGGAGCCGCCGCGCCGCATGGCGGGGCTGGTGAAGGCGGTTGGGGTTGAGGCGGTGCGTGCGCGCCTATCCCCTCCCCTGCAAAGCGGGGGAGGGTTAGGGTGGGGGCAAACGCCGGCAACCCGACATGTCCTCGGCCTCCACCCCACGTGGCTCGGCGTCGCGTTTCCCTTCGGCCGTCTGGACTGCGATCGGCTGGAGGCCCTCGCCGCCCTCACGGACGAGATCCGCATCACCCCCTGGCGCGCCCTGCTCCTGGTCAACGCGGATTCCACCGCGGCGGAAAAGGCAACCGCCCTCGGCGGCATCCTGGACCACGCGGACGTGCGCCTGAAGGTCACGGCGTGCAGCGGCATCACCGGCTGCGACGTGGGCACGACGGACACGCACGCGGACGGGCTGGCCATTGCAAAATCCATCGCCGATTGGGCGCCCGGGTTGCAGGAAAGGGTGCGGATGGTGCATGTCTCCGGCTGCGCGAAGGGCTGCGCGCATCCCGGTGCGGCGGATGTCACGCTGACCGCGCGCGATGGCGTCTACGACGTCGCGCTGAACGCGATACCGGGTGCCGAAGCCCCCTGGCGATCCGGCCTGACGCCGACCGAGGCGGTGAATGCTGTGGCCGGTCTTTCTGTTGAGGAGTTGTCCCGTGTCTGAGCCGCTTTACGACTACATCCGCGATGGAGCGGCCATCTACCGCCAGTCCTTCGCCACCATCCGGGCGGAAGCCGACCTGTCGGCACTCCCCGACGACCTGAAGCAGGTCGCCGTGCGCATCATCCACGCCTGCGGCATGGTGGACGCGGCGCAGGACCTGATGTTCTCCCCCGACGTGGGCATCGCCGCGCGCAAGGCCCTGCGCGCCGGGGCGCCGATCCTGTGCGACAGCGAAATGGTGGCGCACGGCATCACGCGGGCACGCCTGCCGGCGGACAACGCCGTGATCTGCACGCTGCGCGACCCGGCCGTTCCGGACCTCGCCAAACAGGTGGACAACACCCGCTCCGCCGCAGCACTGGAGCTGTGGCGTCCCCGTCTGGAGGGCTCCGTCGTCGCCGTCGGCAACGCGCCGACCGCCCTGTTCAAGCTGCTGGAGATGATCCGCGACGGCGCTCCGAAGCCCGCGGCCATCCTGGGCTTCCCCGTCGGCTTTGTGGGTGCTGCCGAAAGCAAGGACGCGCTGGCCGGGCATTCCTACGGCATTCCCTTCCTGGCCATCCGCGGCCGGCGTGGCGGCAGCGCCATGGCGGCGGCGGCGGTCAACGCCCTGGCGAGCGACGTCGAATGAGCAGCGAACCCCAAATCACCGGCAAACTTTTCGGCGTCAGCGTCGGCCCCGGCGATCCGGACCTGATGACGGTCCGCGCCATCCGCACCATCAAGGCCTGCCCGGTGGTCGCCTATTTCTGCAAGCGCGGCACGTCGGGCCAAGCGCGCCGCATCGCCGCGGACTGCATCACGGCGGAGCATGTCGAACTGCCGCTGGTCTATCCGGTGACGGTGGAACTGCCGCCCAGCCACCCGGATTACGGCCGCCAGATTGAGGAGTTCTTCGACGAGTCCGCCGAACGGCTGGCCGAGCATCTGGCCGCCGGGCGCTCCGTCGCTGCGCTGAACGAAGGGGACGCCTTCTTCTACGGCAGCTTCATGCACTTGTTCCTGCGGCTGGCCTCGCGCTTCCCGACGGAGGTGGTGCCGGGCGTCACGTCGATGATGTGCAGCGCCTCCCTGCTGCCGCGCCCGCTGACGCTGCGCGACGACGTGCTGTCGGTCATCCCCGGCACGCTGGGGGAGGACGCGCTGGTGCAGGCCCTGTCCCACGCGGACGCCGCCGTCATCATGAAGCTGGGCCAGAACCTGCCGAAGGTGCGCCGCGCCGTGATCGCCGCCGGCCTCGCCGACCGCGCTTGGTACGTGGAGCGCGCCAGCATGGAAAATCAGCGCGTGCTGCCCTTCGCGGAAGCGCCGGAGACGGCCCCCTACTTCTCGCAGATCGTCATTCCCGGCGAAGGGTTGCGGCGATGACCGGCAACGGGGTTGAGGGCTGGCTGAAGGTCGTCGGCCTCGGGCCGGGGACCGAGGACTGGCTGACGCCGGAGGCCCGGCGCGATCTGGCGGAGGCCACGGACCTCGTCGGTTACGGCCCTTATGTGGACCGCGTGCCGCCGGGGCCGCAGGTGCGCCACGCCTCCGACAACCGGGTGGAACTGGACCGCGCCCGCCAAGCCCTGCAACTGGCGTCGGAAGGCCGCAAGGTCGCGGTGGTGTCGGGCGGTGACCCCGGCGTCTTCGCCATGGCCGCCGCAGTGTTCGAAGCCCTGGACGACCCGAACGCGCCGGAGGCGTGGCATCGCGTCCCCTTGCAGGTCGATCCCGGCATTTCGGCCATGCAGGGCGCCGCCGCGCGGGCGGGGGCTCCGCTGGGGCACGATTTCTGCGCCATCTCCCTGTCCGACAACCTGAAGCCCTGGGACGTGGTGCTGAAACGCCTGCGGCTGGCGGCGGAGGCGGATTTCGTGATCGCGCTCTACAACCCGATCAGCCGAGCCCGCCCCTGGCAGCTGGGCGCGGCGTTCGAGGCGTTGCGCAACCTGCGTTCCCCGGAAACCCCGGTGATCCTGGCCCAGGCCGTCGGGCGCCCGGACGAAAACCTGATCGTCACGACGCTGGGCACGGTGGACGCCGCCGAAGCCGACATGCGCACCTGCGTCATCATCGGCGCGTCCCACACGCGCCTGATCCCGCGCCGGGGCGCGCAGCCGTGGGTGTACACGCCGCGGAGTTATGGGGTTCGGGCGTGATGGACGAGCCCCTCCAGCCACCGCAGCGCCGCGGGCGCGTCGTGGACTTCGGCCACCCCGTTGCCGGCTGGGCGTTCGACCATCACCACGGGGATGCCGCGACGGCGCGCCGCCTCCAACTTGGCTTCGGTGGCGGTGCCGCCGCTGTTCTTGCTGACGATCACGTCGGTGCGGTGCTCGGCCAGCAGGGCAAGTTCACCCTCCAGCGTGAAGGGGCCGCGGTCGAGGATCAGCGTGTGGCGCGGCAGGTTGGGCATGGGCTCCGGCGGATCGACCGCACGGATCAGGTAACTCTTGTCCGGAACGGCTTCGAACGCCGCGACCTCCTGCCGGCCGATGGTCAGGAAGACGTGGTCGCCCAGCGGGCGCAGGGCTTCGGCCGCCGCCGCCATGTCGGCCACGCCGATCCAGCGGTCGCCAGCATCCGGCGCCCAGGGCTTGCGGGTCAGCACCAGCAGCGGCACGCCGGCCCGCGCGCAGGCCGCTGCCGCGTTGGCGGAAATCTGGTCGGCGAAGGGGTGCGTGGCGTCCACCACCGCCTGGATGCCGTTGTCGGCGAGATGCGCCACCAACCCGTCCACACCGCCGAAGCCGCCGATGCGGGTCGGCAGGGGCGGCAGCACCGGCTGTTTCGTGCGCCCGGCCAGGGAAACACCAGCCTCGATCACCGGATGGCCGCTGAGCAGGCGGGCCAGCGCCGTGGCTTCCGTCGTGCCACCCAGAATCAGCGCCTTCATCACGTCCCCCTCCGCCGGTGCGAGGCTTCATGAATAGCACAGCGAACGCGCGTTGGCTGAGCATCGTCGGCATCGGCGAGGATGGTTGGGACGGCCTGTCCCCCGCCGCCCGCGCGCTGGTCGAGGGCGCGGAGCTGCTGGCCGGCGGCGCGCGGCATCTGTCGCTGGTGCCGGAATTCCCCCGGCAGGACCGTCTGGCGTGGCCCTCGCCCCTGTCGGACGCCTACCCCGCCCTGTTGGAACGACGCGGACGGCGCGTCTGCGTGTTGGCGAGCGGCGACCCGTCCTGGTACGGCATCGGCGCCACCCTGTCGCGCATCGTGCCGGCGGAGGAGGCGCTGGTCGTGCCGGCTCCGTCATCCTTCAGTCTGGCTGCGGCCCGCATGGGGTGGCCGTTGCAGGATTCGGTGTGCCTGACCGTGCATGGCCGCCCGCTGGAACTGGTCATTCCGCATCTGCAACCGAACGCGCGGCTGCTGATCCTTTCCTGGGACGGAACGACTCCGGCTAAGCTGGCCGCGCTGCTGCGCGCCCGCGGCTTCGGACCGTCGCGCATCACGGCACTGGAGGCCATGGGCGGCCCGCGCGAGCGCCTCGTCGCTGCCACCGCCGACGGCTGGGAGGCGGAACGCGTTGCCGACCTGAACACGCTGGCGGTGGAGTGCATCGCCGTGCCCGGTGCCCGCAGCCTGCCGCGCTCGCCCGGCCTGCCCGACGACTGGTTCGACCATGACGGCCAGATCACCAAGCGCGAGGTGCGCGCCGTCACCCTGTCCTGGCTGGCGCCGCGCCGCGGCGAGTTGCTGTGGGACGTCGGGGCCGGGTCGGGCTCCATCGGCGTCGAATGGATGCTGAGCGATCCCACGAACCGCGCCATCGCCATCGAGCACAAGGAAGACCGCGCGGCCCGCATCCCCGCCAACGCCGCGGCCTTCGGCGTGCCGGGACTGGACTTGGTGCGCGGCAAGGCGCCGGAAGCGTTGACGGGCCTGCCCGCGCCGGACGCCGTGTTCATCGGCGGGGGCCTGACCAACGACGGTGTGCTGGACGCCTGCTGGACCGCGCTGAAGCCCGGCGGGCGGATCGTCGCCAACGCCGTCACGCTGGAAAGCGAGGCGATGCTGATCGCGACGCACAAGCGGTTGGGCGGCCAGTTGTCGCAGATCGCCGTCAGCCGCGCGGCCCCCATCGGCGGCTTCCTGGGCTGGCGCCCTCTGATGCCGGTGACGCTGTGGCTGGCGGAGAAGCCCCTATGACCGCCGGTTTGATCACGGCGGGGATCGGCTGCCGCCAGGATTGCCCCGGCGAGGAGATCGCCGGGCTGGTCCGCGCTGCGTTCGACGAAGCGGCCCTGGACGCCGCGGCGCGCACCGGCGTTGTGCTGGCGGCACCGGTGCGCAAGCGGAACGAACCGGGGCTGCAACAAGCCGCCCACCTGCTCGCCCTGCCGCTGGCGTTCATCGACGACGCGGCCATGGCCGCCGCGCAGGAGCGGGTGCAGACGCGATCCGCGCGGGTTCAGGCCGCCGTGGGCCTCGCCTCGGTGGCAGAGGCCGCGGCGCTGGCCGCCGCCGGGCCGGGTGCCCGCCTGCTGCTGCCGCGCCGCTCCACACCGCGCGCGACCTGCGCGCTCGCCATATCGGGGGATATGTCCGCATGACCGTCCATTTCATCGGCGCCGGACCGGGCGCGCCGGATCTGTTGACCCTGCGCGGGCGCGACCTGATCGCCGCCTGCCCGGTCTGCCTGTACGCCGGGTCGCTGGTGCCGAAGGAAATCCTGGCCTACGCCCCGCCGGGCGCGCGGGTGGTGGACACCGCCCCGATGACACTGGACCAGATCGTGGCGGAGTTCCAGGCGGCGCACGCCGCCGGGCAGGACGTGGCGCGGCTGCATTCCGGCGACCTGTCGGTCTTCAGCGCGCTCGGCGAGCAGACCCGCGCCCTGCGGGAGTTGGGCATCCCCTACACCATAACCCCCGGCGTGCCGGCCTTCGCCGCGGCGTCGGCCGCGCTGGGGCGCGAACTGACTCTGCCTGAAGTCAGCCAGACGCTGATTTTGACACGGACGGAGGGCCGCGCCTCCGCCATGCCGGCGCACGAGACGCTGGAGGTGCTGGGCCGGTCCGGCGCCACGCTGGCGATCCACCTGTCCATCCACGTCATCGACCGGGTGGTGGAGCGGTTGACACCGCTCTATGGCGCCGATTGCCCCGCCGCGGTCGTCTACCGCGCCACATGGCCGGACGAGCGCGTGCTGCGCGGCACGCTGGCCGACATCGCATTGAGGGTCGCGGAGGCGCCGATGGAGCGCACGGCCCTGATCCTGGTCGGCCCGGCGCTGGGCGTGGAGGATTTCCGGTGCAGCGCGCTGTACGACGGGTCGCACGTCCGCCGGTACCGGGGGTTGGGGGAGTGAGGGTGTCAGGGTCCCCGCCAGCCCGCCGCGCCGACGATGGCGCCGGCACGGTCGGTGACCAGCACCTCCACCTCCACCGGGGCGCCTTCCAGCGTGCCAAGAGCCGTGTCCTGCGCCAGGGCCGCCACGCGGTCGGCCAGCGGCAGGCCGGCCTCCTTCGCGATGCTCAGGACGTGGGCGGCGGTGTTGGCGGCACGGGCCTGGGCCACCACGTCCGGCGTGGCGCCAAGCTCCGCCAGCCGGTCGGCCAGCCAGTCCAGGTCGACACTGCTGCGCTTGGAATGCAGGTCCAGCAGGCCGCGCGCCAGCTTGCCGAACTTGGCGAAGCCGCCGCACAGCGTCAGGCGCGGCAGCGGGTGACGACGCAGGTACTTCAGCGTGCCGCCGGCGAAGTCGCCCATGTCGAGCAGCGCGTGGTCCGGCAGACCATAGCGCGCCACGACCGCCTTTTCGGAGGTGTCGCCGGTGCAGGCCGCCACATGCGTCAGCCCGCCGGCCCGCGCCACGTCGATGCCGCGCTGGATCGACGCGATCCAGGCCGCGCAGGAATAGGGCACGACGATGCCCGTCGTCCCCAGGATCGACAGGCCGCCGACGATGCCCAGCCGCGGATTCATGGTGCGGCGGGCCAGCACCTCCCCATTCTCCACGGACACCTCCACCACGATGTCCGCGGGCTGGCCGGCCAGCGCAGCGGCTTCCTCCACCGCCTTGCGGATCATGCTGCGGGGAACCGGGTTGATCGCGGGCTCCCCCACCGGGACCGGCAGGCCGGGGCGGGTCACGGTGCCGACTCCCTCCCCCGCCCGGAAGACGACGCCCTGGCCGGGCTCCGCGCGCCAGACGCGGGCGCGGATCAGGGCGCCGTGGGTCACGTCGGGGTCGTCGCCGGCATCCTTCACCACACCGGCCGCCGCCCAATCATCGCTTTTCTGCGTCCAGGCCAGCGCGAAGGCCGGCGTCTGGCCGCCGGGCAGGGTCACCGTCACCGGGTCCGGGAAGTGACCGGTAAACAGAGCCTCGCAGGCCGCGCGCGTTGCGGCGGTGGCGCAGGTGCCCGTCGTCCAGCCCCGGCGCAGAGCCTTCCCGTCGTCCCCCGTTTCACCGCCGTTCGTACCTGAGTGCTCGTCCATGACCACAGAGCCGTTGCCCGACTCCCTCCCCATTCCCCTGGACCACGCCCCATTCAGCCCCGGCAGCGTGTGGCTGGCGGGCGCCGGCCCAGGCGATCCCGGTCTGCTGACCCTGCTGGCGCTGCAAGGTCTAAGGCAAGCGGACGTGATCGTCCATGACGCGCTGGTCGGTGAACGGATCCTGGCGCTCGCCTCGCCAACGGCAAGGCTGGAGTTCGCGGGAAAACGCGGCGGCCGGCCCTCCGCCCATCAGGACGACATCACCAACCGCCTGATCGAGTTGGCGCGGGAGGGGCACCGCGTGCTGCGGCTGAAGGGCGGCGACCCCTTCGTCTTCGGCCGCGGCGGGGAGGAGGCGCAGGCCCTGGCCGAGCAGGGCATTCCCTTCCGCATCGTCCCCGGCATCACCGCCGGCCTCGCCGGCCCGGCCTACGCCGGGATTCCGGCGACGCACCGCACGGCGAACCAGGCGGTAATCCTGGCGACCGGCCATTCCTGCGCGGGCGGGCCGGACTGGAAGGCTCTGGCGGCCACCGGCGCGCCGCTGATCCTCTACATGGCCTGGAAAGGCATGCCGGGCATCGCGGCAGCGTTGATGGAGGGCGGCCTGCCCGCCGACACGCCCGTGGGCGTCGTCACTGATGCAACCACCGAGCGCCAGCGCGTGCTGGTGACCAGCCTGGGCGCGTGCGTCGAGGACATGGCCGACAGCGGGCTGGAGCCGCCGGCCATCATCGTGATCGGCGAGGTGGTGCGGCTGCGGCCGGTGCTGGAATGGCTGCCGAAGGAGCGTCCCCATGGCTGATCCCGCACCGCGCGGCCTGATCGTCGGCGCCCCGGCGTCCGGCACCGGCAAGACCACCGTGACGCTCGGCCTGCTGGCGGCGCTGCGGGAACGCGGCCTGCGCGTCGGTGCCGTGAAGGCGGGGCCGGATTACATCGACCCGGCTTTCCACCAAGCGGCCACGGGGCGCCCCAGCTTCAACCTCGACAACTGGTCGATGGGGCCGGACCTGCTGGATTCGCTGGCCCGCCGCGCCGGAGAGGGCACGGACCTCGTGGTGTGCGAAGCGCTGATGGGCCTGTTCGACGGCGTGGCGAGCGTCGGCGCGACCGGCACCGGCGCCACCTCGGAGATCGCCGCGCGCACCGGCTGGCCGGTGATCCTGGTGGTGAACGCCAAGGGGCAGTCGCAATCAGCCGCCGCGCTGGTGAAGGGCTTCGCGACCTATCAGGACGGCGTGCGCATCGGCGGCGTGATCCTGAACAACATCGCCAGCCCCCGGCATCTGGCCTTGGCCGGCAGCGCCATCGAGGCGTTGGGCATCCCCGTGCTGGGCGCCCTGCCCCGCACGCCCGACGTGATCCTGCCCGAACGCCACCTGGGCCTGATCCAGGCCGAGGAGACGGCGGATTTGCAAGAGCGGCTGGCGGCCCTGGGCCGCTTCATCGCCCAGCACGTCGATTTGGACAAGGTGGCGGCCCTCGCCACGCCATCGAAAGCACCGGAGGGGACCTTCGCGCCGGCCCTGCCGCCGCTGGGGCAGCGCATCGCCATCGCGCGGGATGCCGCCTTCACCTTCGCTTACCCGCACCTGCTGGAAAGCTGGCGTGTGGCCGGGGCGGAGGTGACGACCTTCTCGCCTCTGGCCGACGAGGCACCGCCGGAAACCGCCGATGCCGTCTACCTGCCCGGCGGCTATCCGGAACTGCACGCCAGCCGCCTCGCCGCCGCCGAGCGTTTCCGCAGCGGCCTTCGCCGCTTCGCCGAAACGCGGCCAGTGTATGGGGAGTGCGGCGGCTACATGGTGCTGGGCGAAACGCTGGAGGATGCCGAGGGCACGACGCACCCCATGCTGGGGCTGCTCGGCGTGCGAACCTCCTTCGCCAAGCGCAAGCTGCATCTGGGCTACCGCCGCGCCGTGCTGCTGGCCGACACGCCGCTGGGCCGCGCCGGCACGGCGCTGCGCGGGCACGAGTTCCACTACGCCTCCATCCTCACCCGCGGGGAGGACGATCCGCTGGTCACGGCGACGGCGGCGGACGGGTCGGACCTCGGGGCGCTGGGCGGGAGGCGCGGGCACGTCTTCGCGTCCTTCTTCCACGTCATCGCGGCGGATCGGTCGGTGGACCGAGCGACGGAGGATCGGCCATGACGGAGCATGCCTTCTCGACCGAGGAGCGCAACGCGCTCTACAAGGCCATCTTCACCCGTCGCGACGTGCGCGGGCAGTTTGCCCCCGACCCGGTGCCGGACGATGTGCTAACCCGCATCCTGACCGCCGCGCACCACGCGCCGTCGGTGGGGTTCATGCAGCCCTGGAACTTCATCGTCGTCCGCGACCCGGCGGTGAAGGCGCGCGTGCACGCCGACTTCACCCAGGCCAACGAGGAGGCCCGGGCGCAGTTCGAGGGGGAGCGGCAGGCGCTCTACAACCGCCTGAAGCTGGAGGGCATCCGCGAGGCGCCCATCAACCTGTGCATCACCTGCGACCGCGAGCGCTCCGGCCCCGTCGTGCTGGGCCGCACGCACATCCCGACGATGGACCTCTATTCCTGCGTCTGCGCGGTGCAGAACCTGTGGCTCGCCGCACGCGCCGAAGGGTTGGGCGTCGGCTGGGTCAGCATCCTGCACGAGGACAAGCTGCGCGAGGCCCTGGGCATCCCGCAGCGGATCGTGCCCATCGCCTACCTGTGCCTGGGCTACGTCACCCACTTCCACGAATCGCCGGAACTGGAGAAAGCCGGCTGGCGCAACCGCCTGCCGCTGGAGGAACTGGTCTTCCAGGACCGCTGGGGCGAGCGGGGGTGAGGACAAGAAAAAAGGGCCGCGGAATGCCGCGGCCCTGAGTCTAGGGAGGAAACGCCCCGAGAATGGGCTGGGCAAGGATATGATGCGGCGCACACAAACTGGTATTACCAATGCGGTATAGGTGCGGTGCAGCATTCGCATATGCCGCAAATTTGCTGTGATTTCGGGGTGATATTGTTCCTTCCTCACGCCGCGGCGACGGCGGGGGATGGGTTGCGGCCAACGGCGCGGTCAAGGGCAGCCCCGACCGCGGCCTCGTCCAGCGCCGGCCAGCGGGCGGCAAGATGCTGGTCCGGCCGGACCAGATGGACCGAACCGGGGTGCCCGCCGTAGCGGTGGCGCGCCAGACCGTCGCGGTCCACCAGCACCGCGACATCCTCGCCGAATCCAGCCGCATCCGGGGCGATCACCAGTTCCCGCAGCCCCACGGGATGGTGTTGCAGGCGGGTGAGGGCAGCGCGGTCCGGCAGGTCGGCGGGGCTGTCGGCGAAGACCAGCAGCGCGAAATCGTGCCCCAGCTCGTTCAGCAGCCAGCCCGGCAGGCCGTTGCGCTCCACAATCGGGGCGTCGGGGCAGACGGAGCCTGGGACCGCCCCACCAGCCTCCCACCCGGCTTCGTCGACTGTCTGGAGGGTGCAGCCGTCCAGCGCGCAGGGCACGGACAGCCGGCCGGAGTTCACCAGCCGCCGCGCGAAGGGCGCATCGGCGGCGAGGCTCAGCACGGCATCGCGGAACATCCGCGCGCCCGGCCCCTTGGGCGCGATGAAGTCGGTGGATCGGGTGGAGTTGCGGATGTTCTCCTCGCAGCCACGGATCCGCTCCTCGTCATAGCTGTCGAGCAGGCTTTCCGGCGCAGTCCCGCGCAGGACCAGCGCCAGCTTCCACACCAGATTGTCGGCGTCCTGGATGCCGCCGTTGCCGCCCCGTGCGCCAAAGGGGCTGACCTGATGCGCGCTGTCGCCGACGAACAGCACGCGGCCGTGCCGGAACCGGTCCAGCCGCCGGCACTGGAAGGTGTAGACGGACACCCATTCCAGGTCGAACCGCGCGTCCTCCCCCAGCATGGCGCGCAACCGCGGAATGACGCGCTCCGGCCTCTTTTCCTCGTCCGGGTCGGCGCACCAGCCCAGTTGCAGGTCGATGCGGAAGACGTTGTCGGCCTGCCGGTGCAGCAGGGCGCTCTGGCCGGGGTGGAAGGGCGGATCGAACCAGAACCACCGCTCCGTCGGGAAATCGGCCTTCATCCGGTCCGCCTTCATCCGGATGTCGGCGATCAGGAAGCGGTCCTCGAACACCTTTCCGGCGAACCCCAGGCCCATCATCTTGCGCACCGGGCTGCGCGCCCCGTCGCAGGCCAGCACCCAGCCCGCCTCGACCTTGTAGCGGCCGTCCGGCGTTTCGACCTCCAGCGTCACGCCTTCGGGCGTCTGGGTCAGGCCGACGACCCGGTTCTTCCAGCGCAACTCCAGCGAAGGCAACTCCGCGGCGCGCTCGATCAGATATTCCTCGACGTAATATTGCTGGAGGTTGATGAAGGCCGGCATCTTGTGCCCGGCCTCCGGCAGCAGGTCGAACTGGTAGACCAGCCGGTCGCGGTGGAACAGCTTGCCCACCTTCCAGGTGATCCCCTTGGCAACCATCCGGCCGGCCACGCCAAGCCGGTCGAAGATTTCCAGCGTGCGCTTGGACCAGCAGATGGCCCGGCTGCCGGTGGACACGGTGTCGTCCTCGTCCAACAGGAGCACCGGGATGCCGTGCAGCCCGCAATCGATGGCGGCGGCCAGCCCCACCGGCCCGCCGCCGACGATGACCACCGGCCGGCGGCCGGGCGCCTCCCCGCGGAGTTCGGGCGGGGTGCTGTAATGCAAGGGCAGGCTGCGGTGAGGCATGGCGGAACCCGGTTCTGCGATCTCTCCGCCCTACAGATTGTTGCAGACGAAACCTGCGGCAAGCGCTCGTTCCGGCAGCGGGACGATTTGTCATCCACCGCGACGCTTCACCACCGGCACGCGAATGCGCATAATCCCCTGCCATCGCCCCGCGGCGGTGCGCGCCTGGATGCTGGGGAGAGGGGAAGCGGCATGGGTCGGGGTAAGGGTTTGGCGGGTCTGTGCGTGTCCCTTGCCCTGTTGCTGTCCGGATGGTGGATGCCCCTTGTCCCGGCGTGGGCGGAGACGGTCCTCGAACCGGCCCCCGAATCGGTCCACGTCACCCTCCTCTACGCCCACAGCACGACGGAGCTTGAGGAAAGCCAGGGGCGCGGCGGCATCGCCCGGCTGGCCACGCTGATCCAACAGGAACGGGCAGCGCGCGGCACGGTGCTGGTCCTGCACGGCGGGCAGTCGCTGGCCCCCTCCGTCCTGTCCTTCTACGACCAGGGCGCCCACATCATCGACCTGCTGAACGGGCTGGGCATCGACGCCATGGCGGCGCTGAACCGGGAGTTCCACCACGGCGACGACATCGTGATGTCGCGCGCCTACGAGGCGAACTTCCCCATCGTCACCAGCAACGCCGTGGACCGCAGCACGGGCAAACCGCTGGACGGGCTGGAAGGCGCCGTGGTGCTGAACGCCGGGCGGTACCGGATCGGCGTGCTGGCTGCGACGCCAGCCCAGACCCAGGAAACCACCCGCTCCACGCGGACGGAGTTCCGCGACCCGGTCGCCGCCATTACGGAGAAAGCCAGGGAACTGCGCGCCCAGGGCGTGGACCTGATCGTTGTGATGACGGCCAATTCCGGCAACACCCACCGCGCCGTCATCGACTCCGGCATCGCCGACATCGTCCTGTACCAGGACCGCGGCCGGACGGTGGACGTGGACTACGACGGCAAGACGCTGACCGCAACGGTGGACGCGCAGGCGGCCTGGGTGCTGGCGCTCGACCTCAGCCTCGACCGCGCGGAGAAGGCGGGGACCAAACGCACCACCTGGAGCGCCAACGTGCGCACCATCGACACCGCCCAGGTGCCGCCCGACAGTGCGGTCGAGGCCAGGGCCAAGGCCTACCGCGCCCGGCTGGACGGGATGCTCGGCATGCAGGTGGGGCAGTTGGAAACCCCCATCGACACGCGGCGCGAAGCGGTGCGCGGCGGCGAGAACGCCCTGGCCAACGCGGTGGCGGACACCCTGCGCGAGGCGATGGAGGCCGATGTGGCGCTGATCAACGGCGGCACCATCCGCGGCGACCGCACCTACGCCGCCGGCACCCTGTGGACCCGCCGCGACATCCAGACCGAAATCCCGTTCCACGACTCCGCCGTGCTGATCGACGTCACCGGCCGGCAACTCCGCGACGCCCTGGAATCCGGCTATTCGGGGATCGAGCAGTTGCAGGGGCGCTTTCCCCACCTGTCCAACGCCCGTGTCGTGGTCGATGCGACGAAGCCCGCCGGCCAGCGGGTGGTGGAGCTGAGCGTGGGCGGAAAGCCCGTGGACCCGGCGGCGCATTACCGGCTGGCCACCGGCAGCTACCTCGCCAGCGGAAGCGACGGCTACGGTGCGCTGGTCGGGGCGCCGCGCCTTGTGGACGACCGCGACGCCGACTTCGTCTCGACCATCCTGGCGGACCGGATCGCCCGCACCGGCACCTTCGCGCCGCGGCTGGACGGCCGCCTGACGGTGACGCGGTGACCGACCCTATGGACGCCCTTCCCCCCACCGGCGCCCCACCCTCCGCCACATCCCCATCCCCGGTCACGTCCCCTCCACGCCCAGCCGGGCGCCGGGGCGGGATCGTCCTGCGCATCACCGTCGGCCTGACGGTCATGGCGCTTCTGGTGCTGCTGATCGCCGGAGTCTCCCTCTCCTCCTTCCGGCTGTTCCGCGGAGAAGTCCGCGCGCTGTCGGCGACCACCCTGCCGGAGGTCATCGCCAGCGCGGAACTGCGCGGCTCGCTCCAGCAGCTTGTCGCGCGCCTGCCGGTGCTGGCCGGCGCCGCCTCCATGCCGCAGCGCCGCGCCGTGCACGACGAGCTGGTGGGGGAGATGGACTCGCTGCAAAAGCTCGTGAAGCGCTTGAGCGCGCTGCACGAAGCCGCGGGGCAGGACGGCAACCCCGACAACGACGGCGAGGGCGGCGACGCCCATCTGCTGGAGCAGGTGCGCACCACCCTGCTGATCCTGGCCGCAACGGTCGCCGACCTGAACGCCGAGGTCGGCCGGCAGATCGAGGCCGGCGACCGGCAGGCGGATTCCATCCGCGCACTCGCCCAGCTGTCCGACGCGCTGGAGCGGCTGTCCGGGCCGGAAACGGCGGGGACGCTCGGATCCTGGGCGGTGCGGACCGGCGCCCTGATGGCGCGGGCGGCGGGAGCCGCGCAATTGGACCACCTGAACCGGCTGCGCACGGAACGGCGCGCGGCCGAACGCAGCCTGACGGAACTGGGCCGCATCGCGGCCGCCACGCCAGAGCCGCACGGGTCGGCCATGGAACGCATCCGGGCGGAGCTGGCCGGCATCCTGGTGGCGCCGGGCGGGCTGTTCGACAGCTCCGCCGATCGCCTGCAGGCGCGCAACCGGGCCCAGGCGCTGACCGGCCAATCCCGCGTGCTGGTCGAAACGGTGGACCGCTCCACGCGCACCCTGTTCGATTCGCTGCACGACCGCTCCACCCGCCGGACCGACGCGCTGAAGGCCCTGATCACGGAACGCACGCGGCTGGTAATGCTGCTGGGCGGGGCGTCGGTGCTGCTTGCGGTGGGGGTCTACGTGTTCTTCCGGCGCGTCCTGACCTCACGGCTGGTGGCGCTGAACGGCGCGGTGCTGGCCCGCCTGTCGGGCACTGCCGCCACCGTGCCGGTGGAGGGCAAGGACGAGATCACCGACATCGGCGCCTCCATCCGCTATTTCATCGACGAGATCGACCGCCGCCAGCGCGACCTTGCCGACAAGGAACGACGCTTCCGCGACCTCGTGGAAGGCTCCATCCAGGGCATCGTCATCCACCGCGACTTCCACCCGCTCTACGCCAACGACGCCTTCGCCCAGATGCTGGGGATGAGCCTGGACCGGGCGCAGGCGATCCCGTCGGTTTTGGATTTCATCCCCCCGCGCGAACGGCCGCTGGTGATGGCCAATTACCATCACATCGTCGGGACGGGGCAGCCCAGCGAGCGGCGGCGCCTGCGCGCCTACCGCTACGACGGGTCGGAGCTGTGGATCGAACTGACCAGCCGCCGCATCGACTGGATGGGGGAGCCCGCCGTGCAGTCGGTGGTGGTGGACGTGACCCGTGAGGTGGAGGCCGAGGCGGCGCTCCGCCGTTCCCGCGACGACGCGGAACAGGCCCTGCGCGAGTTGAAGGAAACCCAGGCCAGCCTGATCCAGGCGGAGAAGATGGCCTCGCTCGGCCAACTCGTCGCGGGCGTGGCGCACGAGGTGAACACCCCCATCGGCATCACCATCACCGGCGCCTCGCAGCTCGTCACCCTGATCGACGACCTGGCCCGCCAGCAGGCGGCCGGGGCGATCAAGCGGTCCGACTTCCTGCGCTTCCTGAGCGACGGGCGGGAGATGGCGCAGCTGATCCTGTCCAACAGCACCCGCGCGGCCAATCTGGTGCAGAGCTTCAAGATGGTCGCCGTGGACCAGTCGAGCGACGAACGCCGCCGCTTCGACCTGAAATCCTACATCGAGGAGCTGCTGCGCAGCCTGCGCCCGGCCTACAAGGACCTGAAAGGGCTGGATACCATCGTGGACAGCCCCGCCGGGCTGGAGTTGGACGGCTATCCGGGCGCCCTGTCGCAGATTCTGACCAATCTGGTGATCAATGCGCTGACCCACGCCTTCCGGCCGGACCGGCAGGGCCGCATCACCATCAGCGCCCGTGCCCTGACGGCGGACATCGTGGAACTGGAGGTCGCCGACGACGGCGTGGGCATCCCGTCCGACATCCTGCCGAAGATCTTCGACCCCTTCTTCACGACCCGCCGCGGCAGCGGCGGCAGCGGCCTGGGGCTGCACATCGTCTACAACCTCGTCACCGGCACGCTGCGCGGGACCATCACCGTGACCAGCGTCCCCGGCGAAGGCACCCGCTTCACCCTGCGCTTCCCCCGCGTCGCCCCGGCGGCGACCGGCAAGGCCGACGCGAAGGTCGGTTGACCTACAGCACCTCGCCCTCGAACCAGTGGCGGCCGTGGCGGTCTTCGACCTCGATCACCCAGACGTCGGGGTCGTAGCGGGTCTGGCGGGCGATGTAGGCGTCGGCGGTGGCCTCGTCCACCGGGTCCTTGCCGGTGCCGCGCGTCCAGCGCAGCCGGGCCTCCTCGCGCACCTGGACCAGCACGCTGAAGGTCCGGTCGAGCCGGTTCAGCTTCAGGATGACCGTGCCTCGGCTGGGATCGCCCTTGCGCAGCACCATCATCGAGATCCCCTGGGCATCCGCGGCGCGGATGTGCGCCATGACCCAGAGATGCGTCGGCAGCCGGTCGTCCATGGAACTCCTTTGCGGGTTGGGCACGATGGTGGGGGCTCGCCTTCGGCGGCGTCCCCGGTGTAGACAACGGGAATGGCGACTCTCCTGGACGCTCTCGACGCTGGCGTCAACCACCACATGGCCGGACGGCTCGGCGAGGCCGCGACGCTCTACCGGCTCGTGCTGGCGGTGGAGCCGGCGCAGCCCGACGCCCTGCACCTGCTCGGCGTGGCGGAGGCGCAGCGCGGCAACCACGCGGCGGCGGCTCCGCCGATCCTGCGCTCGCTCCGCCTGCGCCCGGAGGCGGCGCAGCCCTGGGCGCATCTGGGCGGCGTGCTGCGGGCGCTGGGCCGCGCGGAGGAGGCTGTTTCCGTCCTGACCCGCGCGCTGGCGCTGGACCCGGCGCAGGGCGACGCGCTGGACAGCCTGGGCGCCGCCCGGCATGCGCTGGCGGACTATGGCCCGGCGCGCGCCTGGCTGACACGCGCCGCGCGAATGCGGCCCGGCCATCCCGACACGCTGCTCAACCTGGGCACCGTGCTGCGCGACCAGCGTTGCTTCGCGGAGGCGGAAGCCTGCTTCGACGCCGCCATCGCCCGCCAGCCGAACCACGCGGAGGCGCATCTGGCGCGCGCGGTCGGGCGGCTGGTGCAGGGCGACCTGCGCGCGGGCTGGGAAGGGTTCGAGTGGCGCTGGCGCCGTTTCCCCACCCCGCCCTGGGCGGGCGAGCCGCTGGACGGCCGCACCATCCTGCTGCACGCCGAGCAGGGCTTCGGCGACACCATCCAGTTCGCGCGCTACGCCCCGCTGGTGGCGCGCGCCGGCGGACGCGTGATCCTGGACGTGCACCCGCTGCAATTCCGCCTGCTGCGGACGCTGGGACCGGACATCCAGGTCGTGGTGCGCGGCCCCCAGCCGCCGCCCCACGACCTGCACTGCCCGATGATGAGCCTGCCGCGCGCCTTCGGCACGGAGCTGTCGACCATCCCCGCGGCCCCCGCCTACCTGTCCGCCGACCCCGGCGACGTGGCGCGCTGGGGCGCCCGGATGAAGGGGGCGGAGGGCCTGCGCGTCGGCCTCGTCTGGGCCGGCAACCCGCAGCATCGCAACGACCGCAACCGCTCCATCCCCGTGGGCAGGCTGGCCCCGCTGCTGGCCGTAACGGGGGTGCGTTTCTTCAGCCTGCAAACCGGCGACGCGCGGGCGGCTCTGCCCGACGGGGTGCAGGACATGATCGACGGCGTGCGCGACTTCGCCGACTCCGCCGCCATCCTGATGAACCTGGACCTCGTCATCGCGGTGGACACCGCGACCATCCACCTCGCCGGGGCTCTCGGCGTGCCGGCCTGGCTGCTGCTGCCCTACGCGCCGGACTGGCGCTGGCTGCTCGACCGCGCCGACAGCCCCTGGTACCCCTCCCTGCGCCTCTTCCGACAGCCGCGTCCCGGCGACTGGGGCACCACGCTGGGCACGGTCGCGGCGGCGCTGCGCGCTACGGCGGCGCGGAAGGCCGAGGGGCAGTAGCGGTCGGCTCCGCGGGTCAGTTGGCGCCGCAGAAGCAGTCGTTCCGGTCCTGGTCCGTCCAGTCGGGGGCGGTCTGCGCAACGTGATGGTGAACCGGCCGATGCTCCGGCTCGTCCAGGGGAACCACGAGGGATGCCGGGTCGAACGGTGCGGCAACGGCGAACACCGCGTCAAGCCGCAGCGGCATCGTGCCGAGCATCTGGCCCAGCACCGCCGCCGCCAGAAGCGGTATCAGCATCGGCCCGATGCGGTCCATCCCCTCCTCCCCGCCGGTCGTTGCAACCTCTCCGTTCTACCGGAACATGGCCGCCACGTTCCCCCGGACATAGGGCATAGGCCGGTGGATCAGGCCCGGCCGGACACCCGGCACGGGGGGAGGAGCTTTCTTCCCCTCCCCGGCCGGACCCGCTAGGCGAAAATTTCCCAGCGGGCGGCAAAAACCGGGCACACCGGCATCTCTCTCTGAAAAATCTCGCGAAAACAATGGGCTAATCGGGAAGCGGCGGTTGGCATCCTCCTTGCTAGACAGGGCACCAAGACGTTTGCCCTTTCTTCCTGGAGATCCCTGGCCATGAGCATCTTCGGTTCGATGACCACCGCCGTCCTCGGCCTGAGCGCGCAGTCGAAGGCCCTCGGTCACATCTCTGACAACATCGCCAACGCCTCGACCGCGGGGTACAAGCGGGTCAACACGGCGTTCGAAACGCTGGTCCTGCAATCCAACCAGCGGCTGCACGAGCCGGGCGGCGTCACCGCAGCTCCCGTCTTCATGAACAACATCCAAGGCAACCTGACCCAGGTGCAGAGCGCGACCAACGCCGCCATCCAGGGCCAGGGCTTCTTCAGCGTGTCGAAGCTGAGCCGCGGCCTGACCGGCCCCGGCCAGTCGGGCGAAACCGTGCAGACGCAGACCGGCACGCTGAACGCCGACAACGTCTACTACACCCGCGTGGGCGACTTCGAACTGGACAAGAACCGCTATCTGGTGAACAGCGCCGGCTTCGCGCTGAACGGCTGGATTGTGGACGACATCACCGGCCAGTTGAAGAAGGATCTCGTGCAGCCGATCCAGGTCAACACGACGACCGACAAACCGCAGCCGACGCAGTCCATCTCGTTGAGCGCCAATCTGCCGGCCACGCCCAAGAACGGCGTTCCCATCCCCTCGTCCAGCATTCAGATCTTCGACACGCAGGGCAATCCGCAGACCATCAAGTTCAACTGGCGGCAGGAAAGCGACAACAACTGGCGCTTGGCCATCGACGCGCCGAACAGCACCGCGCTCCCGCTGGTCGGCGGGTTCAAGAACTCCACGGCCGCCTATACGCTGAAGGATCCCGTTGCCGGCCAGACCCCGGTGGCGCAGGTGGATTCGGCCCTCATCGCCGGCGCGTCGAACCGCCCGCAAACCACGTTGACCCTCGGCGGTCCGAAAACCTTTTATCCGGACAACACCTCGCAGGACAACATCCGGATCGGCGACACCTACACGATCACGGCGAACGGCACCTCGGTCGCCACCCTGTCGATTACCGCGGCCAACATCGCGAGCTTCCCGAACTGGAGTTCGATCGCAACCAACCTCGTTGGTCAAATCGCTCCACCCTACACGGCCAGCATCGACCCGTCCAATCCGCTGAAGATTTCCGTGATGTCGAACGACGGATACCCCGTCGATCTGAGGGGCACCTTCACCAACTTGACCAGCCCGCAGACCAGTGCCGTGAACGGGCCGGTCGTGAACCCCAATGGCGGCGGTGCCGGCCTTCAGACGAGCCAGTTCACCTTCTCCACCACCGCCATCGATGCGGGCGACGAATTCCGGGTGACCGTGGCCGGCAAGGAATTCAAAACGCGCGTCACCCCGTCGAACCTGACGACGTTGAACAACATCAACGGCGTGGTCGCCGATCTGGTGACCCAGATCAACGCCCAGTCGGCGACACTCGGCATGACGGCCGCGGCCGGCGCCGCGCCCAACCAGAACCAGCTCATCCTGACCAGCACCGTGGCCAACGCGACGGTCGCCACGTCGGCCGCGGTCACCAACGCCGTTGCGGGCAGCAACGCGCTCAACGCGTCGTCCCACACGACCTATTCGAATCTGAACCCGGTCACCACGGCCGGTACGCTGGTCACGCCGGAAACATCGGTGATCACCTTCCCGTCCACGGCCCTGAAGGTGCCGGACGTGTATGTGGTCAACGTGTACGGCACCGAATTCAAGGTCGAGGTGAACGCCAACAACATCAACACGCTGAAGGACACGAAGGGCGTGATTCAGGATCTGGTTGACCAGATCTCCGCCAACACCAGCCTGGGTGTGACGCCGACCATCACGGCGACGGGCGACCTGCTGCTCACCTCCACCGTGGGCGCACCGACGATGGGCGTCTCGGCGTACGAGCTGGACATCAACTCGTTCGACAACGTGCGCATCGGCGACAGCTACACCGTCCGCATCGACAACGTCCCCTACACGGTGCAGGTGACCAAGGACAACATCGACGACCTCGGCTCCTACGGCGGTGTCGCCAACGCGCTTGCCGAAAAGATCGCCAACGCGCGCCCGGCGGCGGCGGTCAAGGCGGAAGTCGTCAATTCTGAGTTGAAGCTGACGGCGATCAACCCCGGCACCCCCTTCACGTCCAGTTCGGAATTCAACCCGGGCAGCGTCACGAACAACACCGTGACCACCGGGTCGCCCATGAACCCGACCGATGCGCGCGGGCAGCGGCAGGAATTCACCTTCCCGCAGACTGACATCGACATCGGCGACCGGTTCAGCGTGACCATCGACGGCAAGCGCTTCTCCGTCGACGTCGGCAAATCCAACTTCACGGACCTGAAGGACATCGACGGCGTCCTGGGCAACCTGGCCAGCGCGATCAACGGCAACAGCAGCCTGAACGTCACGGCCACGGTGTCCAGCGGACGCCTGACCATCACGCACAACACGCCCCTGACCGGCCACTTCGCCGCTGAAGCGACCGTCGAGAACGCGAAGGGCTCCGTCCCGGCCATCAGCTCCAAGACCGTGACGACCAACACCGTCCCCAAGTATCAACATCAGGACGTGACCCTGGATGGCTCGCCCGGCGACAAGGGCGCGCGTTACTCGATCACCATCGGCAGCCGCAAGGTCACCTACGAGACCACCGGCGACGAAGATTCGATGGAGGAAATCAGCACGAAGCTGGCCGACCTCATCAACAAGGACACGTCGCTTCCCGTCACCGCGACGGTCAACAAGAACACGATCACCGTCACGGCGAAGAAGGCCAGCGGCGACGTCGCGGATCAGTTCACGCTCAGCCCGGAAGTGATCAACGGCGAAACGCCGGCCCACATCAAGCTTGCCTTTGGCACGAATTCCGACAACGTCGGCACCATCACGAAGATCAGCACGGCCATGGCCGGCAACGGTGCGACCGCATCGACATCGGTCAATCAGGAGACAGGCTCCGACGCCACCGTGACGTTTACCGTCAACTATGGCTTCGGCGACCAGCAGATCACGCTGAACCTCGGGAAGTTCGGCAAGTCAGGCGGCGTGACGCAGTTTGCCGGCCAGGAGATCAATGTCACCCAGCTCGTCCAGGACGGCGCCTCGCGCGGGCAGTTCAAGGAAGTGGTCTATGGTGACAACGGCGACGTGATCGTGAACTACGACAACGGCCGCAGCCGCACCATCGGGCGCATCCCGGTGGTCACCTTCAACAACCCCAACTCGCTCCAGCGCGAGGCGGGCGGCGTCTACATCGAGACGGAAGAAGGCGGCCGGCCGAACTTCAACGACCCGGACACCAACGGCGCCGGCGCGGTGGTCGCGAACAGCATCGAATCGTCCAACGTGGACATCGCGGACGAGTTCACCAAGCTGATCGTGACGCAGCGGACCTATTCCGCGAACACCAAGATCGTCACGACGTCCGACGAGATGCTCCAGGAAGTCCTTGGCCTGAAGCGCTAAGCGGCGGCCCCTGATCCACGACGTTCCGATCCAACGGGCGGGCCGCTAAAGAGCGCCCGCCTCCGCTTCCCCCCTCCAAAGTCCCTCGGCGACGAAAGGTCGAACGACCATGTCCCTCTTCAGCGCCCTTGGCAGCGCGACGGCCGGTCTGCGCTCCGTACAGGCCCAGGTGAAGGTCGTCTCGGACAACGTTGCACGTGCCGACGACCCCAACCGCACCCGGCACACCGTGTCCAACGTGCTGGACAGCAGCGGCTTCGTCATGTCGGCGCAGTACCGCCGCGAAATCGACACGGCGATGCGTGCCCAGGTTCAGGACCTGACCGCCCGGGACGGCACGACGGCCACCCAGTCGGCCTACATGCAGAAGTTGGGCGACCTGATGCGGACGACCAACGGCACGCCGTTGCTGAACCAGTACGCCAACGCGTTCCAGACCGCCTGGAAAACGTTGGAGGCTTCGCCGGAAAGCGATGTCGCGCAGTATCAGCTGGTGCAGGCGGCCGACACCTTCGCCCGTGAAATCTCGCGGGTGTCGCAAGGCGTGGAGGATTTGAACCGCGAGATGGGCGACGACCTGAACTCCTCGCTGGACAAGGTCAACGGCCTGTTGAAGGACATCAACGCCATCAACAACAACATCGTGTCGCTTCAGGGCTACGGCTCCGCCGCGAACGAAGTCGCCGACAAGCGCGACGGCCTGATCAAGGAATTGAGCAGTTACATCGGCGTGCGCACGGTCGAACGGCCGGACGGCCGCGTGGCCGTCTTCACCCCATCGGGTCTGGCCCTGGTCGACAGCGACGCGGCAAAACTTTCCGTGGACGGCGGCAACATCAACCTAGTGGTGGGCAATCAAAGCACTCCGGTGACCGGCCACATCCGGGACGGAAAGCTGGCAGCGCTGATCAGCATGCGCGCCGACGGCTCCGCGACCAACCCGCCGACACCGGCCAGCGCCGACCCCAACAGCGAGGTCATCCGCAAGCTGCGGTCGCAACTTGACGAATACGCCAAGATGTTCACCGGCCACACCAAGCCCGGTGAACCCACCAGCTTCCGCGACGCCTACGACAACGCGACGCCCACGCTGCCCGGCGAAGAGGACAACCAGTTCTTCATGGGCAACGACCGCTTTACCATCGCGGTCAACGACAAGCTGCTGAAGGGCGAAACGAAAGTAAAGGCTTCCGCGGTAAAGGACGTCGTCACGGCGATGAACGCGACGGGCCGCAGCTTCAACGCCGATGGCTTGAAGCTGGACGACGCCACCTACAGCAGCATGGCCAGCAACATCACCGGCACTTGGATGTCGGCGGCCAAAACCGTGAAGGACACAAGCGACTTCAACAAGGAAGCCCGGCAGACCTTGGAGGAGCGCTATCACGCCGCGACCGGCGTAAACATCGACGAGGAAATCGCAAACCTTCAGCAGCTTCAAACGTCGTACGCCGCTTCGGCACGGGTCATGCAAGTGGCCAATTCGATGTTTGACGCGCTGGAGGCGGTCATCAGATGAGCTCGATCACACAAGCTGGCAGCTACGCCAAGTATCTGGGGCTGGTCCGCAACCTGACCGCCGGCCAGAAACAGGTCGACACGCTGTCCCAACAGCTGACGACCGGGAAGAAGTCGCTGGACCTGAACGCCTACGGCCCCGAGACGCAGAAGCTTCTGGATCTGCGTGCGGAAATGGTCAAGCGCGACAGCTACGTCCAGAACATCGACACCGCGGCACCGCGCGTGAAGGCCATGGACACCGTGCTGTCCAGCCTGGAGAAGCTGGCGTCGGACTGGCAGAGCAACAACCTGATGCCGTCGCAGCCGACGCCGCCGACCGTAACGTCGGCCTTCAACGCCAATCCGGACGCGATGAAGGTGACGGTGAACACGGACAAGTCCAAGTTCATGCAGAACGCCCGCTACACCGTGACGTCCGTGCCGTCGAAAAACGGCGAGAACGGCACCTACGACGTCACCGTGTCGGACGGACTGGGCGGCAAGGTCACGCGCTCCATCAATCTGAAGACCGTGCCGCCCAACGATGGCGGCGGATACAACTTCGCACTCAACGGCGGCCCCGGCGACGGCGCCGTGATCAACCTGTCCTTCGACCAGCTGCAGGCGTCCTCCACCAGCAACTTCACGGTCACCTATCCGCAAGCCAACGACATGCTGGAGCGTGTCAACGGCGCGATGCGCGACATCCAGCAGTTGCTGAATGAACGGTTCGGCGACCGCTACCTGTTCGCCGGCTCGCGCTATTCGACGGAGCCGGTGGGCGATCTGCTGGCGGCGCCGCAGAAGACCAAGGTCACGCTGAACGGCCCCATCGTCAGCACCGACGACTATTTCGAGGTGTCGATCAACGGGAGGCCCTTCAGCTATCAGGTCCAGGCGAGCGATCCCAAGTCGCTGACCTTCGTGGCCGGCACGCTCAACTCCATGATCCAGTCGGCGAATCCGAAGCTTCCGCTGACGGCCATGACCTCCAACGGGGTCATCACGCTGGTCAGCGACCGGCCCGACCAGACCTTCGACGTCCAGGCCCGGGTCGTGAACTCGATGGTCACGGACAACTGGATGAGTACGCCGACCACCACCCAGAACGCGACCTTGCCGGCACCGGCCGGCACCGGGCAGAAGCAGATCGACCAGTTCACCGTGTCCGGCGACAAGGTGGACATCGGCGACACTTACAAGTTCACGGTCGCCGTCGGCGACCCGAACGACCCCTACAACCAGAACTACTATATCCAACACCCGAACGAGCCGAAGGACCTGCCGGTCTACCAGACCTACGAGGTCAGCTACACGGTGTCGGAGCAGGACTACAACGCCGGCGTGACCGACGTGTCCCACGTCGCCGACCAGCTGCGCGCGCAGTTCGCCAAGCTGAAGCCGGTGCCGCCGGTGGCCATCAACGCGGCGGGCAGCGGGGCGACCATCGCGCTGACCAGCAACAACTCGATGGACCCGAACCACCCCTCGCGCGTCCAGCAGTTCTCGACCAGCGTGAAGGCGGTCAACGGCAACGTCAACAACACCATCTCCGTGGCGACGCTGCCGGCGGAGTCGGATTCCATCACCGACATGCCCTATGTGAACCCGCCGGAACTGCCCTTCTACGACAAGGACTTCATGACGAAGCGGCAGGACGGCAAGGCGTGGGACAAGGCCGCCGTCACGGTGGACGACGGGCTGTCCATCACCTACGGGGTCACCAGCACCGATCCGGCGTTCCAGAAGCTGGTCGCGGCCTTCCGCATGGCCCGCGTCGCCGCGTCGAACCCCGGCAAGTACGAGGAATACGTCTCCAAGTCCCGCGAGCTGATGGCCCAGGCCAAGGACGAGGTGCGGTCGGTGCACGCCAAGGTCGCCTCCGACAGCGCGACGCTGGAGCAGAAGAAGACCGAGCATAAGGACGCCATCGCCACCGTGACCCAGCGCCTCGCCGACATTGAGGGCATTGACGAGACGGAAGTGGCGGCCCGCCTGAAATCATCCATGAACGCCCTGGAAGCGGCCTACACCGTCGCCGGCCAGACGCAGAAACTGTCGCTGCTGAATTACTTGGCGTGAGGACGATGCCCCTGGCTGAGCCAAGCACCAGCCCGGTCTGACCAGGGGCCTTCCCAAAGCCAGCCGCCCAAAACGAAACCGGCGCCCCCGAGGGCGCCGGTTCTTCTTTGTTCGTGATGCTAAGAGGCCGTCAGATCGAGATGCTGAGCGGCCGGCGCTGGGCCGGCTGACCATCGGGGGCCGGGGCGGGCGGCGCCATCGGCGGGCGGGCGGGAGCCGCCCCGTACGGTGCGGCCGGCGCCG
>Ga0065721_10049506_pt1 | contig 32705 bp, 32 predicted proteins | sample Mesricmetagenome_FD_59108 | JGI IMG/M metagenome (GOLD analysis project Ga0065721, IMG submission 59108) | Mesophilic microbial community from rice straw/compost enrichment Sample: eDNA_1 v2 (version 2) | ecosystem: Engineered > Solid waste > Grass > Composting > Bioreactor | place: USA: Davis... | reverse complement strand
TACATTGTTGTACTCACTAATAGCATAAAGGCCTTTGAAGATTAAATTAGGGTCTGCAAATATCTTGTTTTTCAAATGATACACAAAATAGGGTGCATCACCCCCGGTTAACAGTACGTTAAAGTTACCGTAGCGTTCGTGGTATAAATCAATCATTCCGTCGATTTCCCGGGCCATTCCAAGGATAACGCCGCTGAGAATGTTGGTACGGGTATCGTAGCCCATCAGCGACATATTCCAGTCTTTTTTCACCAGGGGCAATTTGGCGGTGAACATATTCAGCGATTTAAACCGCATCTCCATACCGGGCGAAATATTACCGCCCACAAACTCGTGGTATTTGTTCACAAAATTGTAGGTAATAGCGCTGCCCAGGCCAATAGCCAGGTTGTTTTTGTCGGGGAAGAGGTCTACGGCGGCCGACACCAGGGCCAGGCGGTCGGCCCCTATGGTCTCGGGTTTACCTACTGGCGTGGTTACCGGCAGCTTCGACAAATGGGTGAGCTTGTGAAACCGCGAGGCGCCGGCCAGTATGGCTTCCAGGCCGGGGTTATGGTTGATCACCGACGAGAGGATGGTTTTTTGGGGCTGGAAACGATGTACCAACTGCTGTATGGTATCGTCTTTATCATTTTCCAGCATCACTACCTCTTTTAATTCCCTGTTGGAAAAAACGGCGCATTTCAGGCGCGTGTTGCCAAAATCAAAACAAAGTGTAGTTTGCACCAATTCAATGGATATTTTTCGAGCGGATGAAGAAATGCGATTTTTTTGGTTTCACCAAAAAATGAAGTCGGAAGTCAGAAATGGCTGCATTTTTCCGACTTCCGACCTCAGACTTCATTCAATCTCAAAATCGAACGCCGATAAATTACGAAAATGCCCGTTCAGCTTCACTTTTTCTTTTAGTTGCTCCATTTCCATCAGCATGGGCAACACTTTCTGTAAATGCCTTTTGATATACTCCTGGCGCTGCAACTCTTTCATAAGGCCCAGCAATTCGTATTCTTCTTCAAGCGAGAGACCGGCATGGTGGGCCACATCGTAAGACAATAACTGTTCTTCGGGTTTTTTAAAATCCTTGCTGATGTTCAACAGGCGATGCAGCTGTTTCACACCGTTCACCACTTTTTGCATAAGTTCGCGGTTGCCCGCATCGTCGTTTTCGGGATAATTTACAATGGCGCCACTGTATAATTTATCGGGTACTTTTTTGATCACTTCCAGTATGCGAAATACACGCAGGCCTTGTGTTTTGATATCCATTTCCCCGTTTTCATATACCTGTACAATATCGTCTACCTGTACCAGGGTGCCCAGTTCCTGCAAACGGTTATTCACCACGGTAGGAATTCCAAAAGGTTTTTTGCTTTCGTGACATTCATTCACCAATTGTTTATAACGTGGTTCAAATATATGCAGGTGCACCTTCTCGCCTGGGTAAACCACAATACCCAATGGAAATATGGGGATGAAATTGGTCATATCACTATCACTTTAAGCATGTATGCATGCAATCTAACACTTTGCAGGTAATCTTCTAAAAATGAACAGTATTAGATTATTTTTGTTCAAAATGACCCTGCATGAACGCTATCAGCGCTGTAATTATTACCAGAAATGAAGAGCGGAATATCAAACGGTGTCTCGACTCCATCAGGACCGTGGCCGATGAGATCATTGTGGTGGATTCTTTTTCTACCGACAATACCGTTGCCATTTGCCGCGAAGCAGGGGCACGGGTCATTCAGCAAAACTGGCTGGGTTATGGACCGCAAAAAAATACCGGCAATAATGCGGCCACACATGATTATATTTTATCGATGGATGCCGACGAAGCCCTGGATGCCGAGCTGGCACAGGCCATTACCGAGGAAAAACAAAAAGGGCTAAAAGGCGTATACCAGTTATCGAGGCTGAATTATTTTTATGGCAAATTTATAAAACACGGGACCGAATACCCCGATAAAAAAATTAGGCTTTTTAACCGCCGTCAAGCCTCATGGGACGAACGCCTGGTGCATGAACCGTTGAATATACAGCCCGGTGTACAATGTACTTCGTTAAGGGGGCATTTATTGCATTATACCTATTATCGGTTTGAGGAACATATCCAAAAAAGCAACATGTATACGTCCCTGTCTGCACAGGATTATTTCAGGCGCGGTAAAAAAGCAAGGGCTTCCAAAATAATATTTAGCCCGCTGGGGGCCTTTGTGCAATCGTATATCCTGAAACGGGGCTTTCTTGATGGCATGCATGGATTTGTGCTGGCCGTGATGAATGCCCACGCTGCTTTTATGCGTTATGTGAAATTATGGGAAATGGATTGGGTGAATAAAGGGAACGCATCTTCTGACTCAATTAACCGAAATTAATAAGCGCCCATGAACAAGATTCCGCATACTATATTGATCAGCCGTACAGACAGTATCGGCGATGTGGTGCTGACCCTGCCAGTAGCGGCCGTATTAAAACAATATTTTCCGCAGGTGACCATTGGTTTTATGGGGAAAAAATATACGCGCCCGGTAATAGAAGCCTGCAAATATGTAGACCAGTTTGTTGATGTAGAAGATTTCATGCAAAATAAGCCTTTGTTGAACGGTGAGCCGCCTCAATGCATAATTCATGTATTGCCTGCGCCGATGATTGCAAAAAGAGCTTTACAACTGGGCATTCCTTTGCGCATAGGCACCACCAACCGGTTGTACCATTGGTTTACCTGTAATAAGATGGTGAAGCTGAGCCGCAGGAAATCGAACCTGCACGAAGCGCAATTGAACATGGCATTGTTGAAACCCCTGGGCATCGATGCCTCGTTTTCGTTACAGGAACTGGCAGCATTCGCCTGTCTTGAAAAATTACAGCCCCTGCCCGGTCATTTAGCCTGCCTCCTGAAAAAAAACAGGTATAACCTGGTGCTGCATCCCAAATCGCAGGGCAGCGCCCGGGAATGGCCGCTGGAAAATTTTGCACGGCTTATTGAAGCGCTGGACGACCGTTTCAATATTTTTATTTCCGGCACGGCAAAGGAAAAAGATTTGATGCCGGGGCTTTTTGAAAGGGCCGGGCATAAGATAACAGATATCACCGGCAAAATGAGTTTAACAGAATTCATTGCCTTCATTAACCAATGCGATGGATTGGTAGCCAACAGCACAGGCCCCCTGCATATTGCTGCTGCACTGGGCAAAGACGCCCTGGGTTTATATGCACCATTACGCCCCATCGATCCTGGCCGCTGGGCGCCGCTGGGACCCAATGCCCAGTATTTCGTAATGGATAAAAATTGTGTGGATTGTAAGGATAACAAAGTGCCCTGCCACTGTATCACAAATATACCAGTTACCTGGCTGCAGGCAGCACTTGATAAAAAGGCCCGGAACAAGCTGAAACAATCATGATGAACTGGCTGCAACTATTACAAAAAATACAACAGGGCGATGTTAAATCCATTGCCCGTGTGATATCGCTGGTGGAAAATGAAGCCCCGGGTTATGAGGAGCTGCTGCAAACCCTGCCTGCATCGGCTACGCCGGTCATTGGCATCACCGGCCCCCCCGGCGCCGGCAAAAGCACCCTTACCGATGCCCTTATTGGCGAAATGGTAAAGGAAGGAAAAAAAGTGGCCGTATTATGTGTTGATCCCTCTTCGCCATTCAATAGGGGCGCCCTTTTAGGCGATCGTATTCGCATGAGCGAGTGGTATAATCATGGCAGTGTGTATATCAGGTCGCTGGCTACAAGAGGTTCGCTGGGTGGTTTGCATCCGAAGATCATCGAGATCAGCGGGCTGTTAAAGGCAGCGCCTTTCGATTTTATTGTGGCAGAAACCGTGGGTGTGGGTCAAAGCGAGGTGGAAATTGCAGGCCTGGCCGAACTCACCATCGTAGTACTGGTGCCTGAGGCAGGCGATGAAGTACAGATTATGAAAGCAGGGCTGATGGAGATTGCCGATATTTTTGTCGTGAACAAGGCCGACAGACCCGATGCCGATACCTTTCTCAAAAATTTGAAACTGATGTTACAGCCTGCTACGGATATTCCTGCCATTAAAACCATAGCTTCCCAAAAAACAGGTATCGGTGAATTGTACAGCACCATTGGCAAGCGCCTGCAACAGGTGAATGCTTCCGATATCAAATACAGGCTGCTGGCCGAAAAAGCCTATCACCTGATACAGAAACATCGTATGAAAGATATCAGCAAGGAAGAACTGGCGGCCACCATGCGGGCAGAGGATATCACCAATATCTATGCATTTGTAAAACGATTCTATTAACCAACCGGTGACAACAATTTGCGGTACACCGACAAATAGGCCATGGCGGCCTGGTCCCAGTTATATTGCAAAGCCCTTTTTGTAATGGCCTGCATGGGTTTTTTATTATAATAATGCTGCATGCCTTTTTCAAACACATCCTGCATGTATTCGGGATCAAAATGGTCGAAACCATACGCCAGGTTACCACCTATTTCAGGCAGGCTGGTGGTGGTGGCAATAAATGCCGGTTTGCCATAATACATGGCTTCAATCAGGGGAAGGCCAAAACCTTCGGCCAGCGAGGGAAAGGCAAAGGCCACACAATGTTTATAATACCAGTATTTATCTTCTTCTTTTATTTCACCGGTGAAGTGCACGCGATGGGCCACCCCAAACCTGTTGCACTGCTCCATTATTCTTTGTTCATACTCCGTATGCCTGGTGCCTGCAATCACCAGTTCGTAATTGTTGCCCCGCAGCAGGCAGGGCAATACATGAAAATTCTTTTTGGGCACCAGGGCGCCCAGGGCAAAAATAAAGGGATTCGTGGGGCGGTATACCGGTTCATCAAAACCGGGAAACTCGTTCACATTACAACCGTTATAGATCAGGTCAACCGGCTTTCCATGTGTTTGCATATGTTGTAATACCGCCTGCCGGGTAAATTCAGAAATGCATACAATATAATCGGCCCGGTCGATGCAGGCCTGCACACGATTCAGGTATTTTTTTATTTTGGCAGGTTCGTTTTTTCGCTGTATCAAAAAATTCAGGTCGTGAATGGTAAGCACCATTTTTATTCTTGGGTGGCGTGGCTTGTAGCGGGCATCCTGTATGGTGCTATGCCAAAGATCGCAGGCATGCAGCGCACCCTTGAAAATAAGATGAACTGGTTTCCGGATCGTATACTGTTGATCCCTGCCAAACAAATGCGCCTGGCTGGGATGAACATAAAAGGTGAAACGCTCCCTGCCGGCATCGTTATTACGTAACAGGGCATTACCCAGGTTCAGGCAAAAATGGTACAAACCCGCCACAGGTTTTTTTGCGGGTTCACAGTCAAAGGTGATACGGTTCATGTTTAATCAACTCACTTCTTTATGGGCGAAGTGCATTCATGGCATAACAGTTAGCGTGGGCAAAATTGGTTGTTATATCAAATCCCTGCTGTTGTAAATACTTCCCAAGACAATCGGCATTTCTTGTTTCGTTATCCAGGTTATGCACTTCAATGGTCATCCTGCGCACTCGTGTCCATAAGTGGGCAGGGGTTTCGTAAATGATGGGGTATTCGCTACCCTCACAATCAATTTTTAACAGATCTATCTGGTTCAGGTTATTGCCGGTAATGATCTCTGCCAATGTAATGGATGGCGCCTTGATGCTGTATTTATTCTGCCGGTCAAAATCGGAATACACCGAAGCAATGACCGAATTTTCTGCCGAATGTTCCATGAACAGTTCTACCCCATCCTGCGGTTTACCGGTTACGGCCGCATGAAACAGGTGTATACGATCAGACAAACCTGAATTTAATGAAATATTTTTTTTGAACAGCTCGTAATTTACCGGTATGGGCTCGTAGGCATAAACGGTGGCGTTTTTGATGCGGGAAAACAACATCATATTGAAATATCCGGCATTGGCGCCAATATCTACAATCAGGGGTTGGGGCGGGAGCTGTTTAACCAGCGTATCGATCTCATAAAAATCGCTCACAAAGATCTCCTTGAATACCAGGTACAAACCGGTGGAGGGTACCTGGAAGCGCAGCGGGTTGCCGGTAGTCACAAACTCGATGGTACGAAACGGCTTTTTAAACTTCCGGGTAAAATATACCGGCCAGTTCTGAATAAAACGAAGAAGGTTTCTGTACCGGGCAATTGAATTATTGACCATAAGGGTTTAATCAAATACCGCAATATAAGGAAATTCACAGGGTTCAGCCTTTTTAAAATTGTGAGTCAGGTATCTGATCGGTTTAATACTTTTGAGCCTAATTACCAGCCTGGCAGCCATTTTTCCCAATGGCTGGCATCAAACACTGTGTATGAAAATAACCGGTTTCGCCATTATTAAAAATGCTGTTGTGAACGATTATCCCATAGTGGAGGCCATTAACTCTATACTGCCGGTGGTAGATGAAATGATTGTACTGGCAGGCGACAGCGAAGACGATACGGAACAACTCATTCGCAATATTCAATCCGATAAAATACGTATTCATCATTCCGTGTGGGATCCGGCCTTCAAAAAAGGTGGCGAAATACTGGCCATGGAAACCAATAAGGCTTTCGACCTGGTATCGGCCGAAAGCGACTGGGCATTTTATATCCAGGGCGATGAAGTGGTGCATGAAAAATACCATACCATCATCAGGCAAACGGCCGAACGCTACAAAGACGATAAAAGAGTAGAGGGTTTATTGTTCAACTACCTGCATTTTTACGGCACCTACAACTACGTGGGCGACAGCCGCCGCTGGTATCATAAAGAAGTACGTATTATACGAAACGATAAAAGCATTCGTTCGTACAAGGATGCGCAGGGATTCAGGCGCAATGGCGAAAAGCTGAAAGTAAAACCCGTAGATGCTTTTGTATACCACTATGGCTGGGTGAAAACGCCCCGGCAAATGATGCAAAAGCACAAAAACCTGCGACAATACTGGACAGAAGAAACCCAAAGAACGGTCGAGATAAACGCCCTGGAAGTGTTCGACTTTTCAGAATTCGATTCGCTGGAGCGGTTTACCGGTACACATCCTCAGGTAATGCTGCCACGTATAGCCAGTCAAAACCTAACAACTACGTTGGATATATCGAAAAAGAAATTTTCCTTCAAGGAAAGGGTACTGTACTGGATAGAAAAAAAGACGGGCAAACGTTTATTCGATTTCCGGAATTACAAGGTGATATAAAGGCTGCAGGCCGGCGGGTGCAGGCCTGGAATGGATATTATGCAGCTTGTTTTTTTAAGCTTCACGGTTATTCCTCCACCAGCGATAGCCAATAATACCTACAATGGCCAGTGGTGTAAATGCCAGGTATACAATGCCTGTATTCAGGGCTTTAGCCGGTCTTTCGCCTAATTGCTGGGCGGTTTTGGTGCAAATGGAACATTGGGCCCAGACATCGTGCGGAAACAGGAAGAATAACATGCATACTATTACCAGTAACCAACATCCTCTTGCCATAACGGTAGTTATTTTCAGGGCAAAGTTACAAACCGCCGGGCAATAAAAAAACCGTTCCGCCTCCCAGCAGAACGGGTTACTTACCTCAAACCAATCTCAACCGGAAAGTTGAGAAAGGGCAGGATTACAGAATTTAGGGGCATGTACCTCTGAAAAACCAACTTAATACTTGCTTTGAATTTATCTACGATTGCTTAATCCTGATGCAAAGATGGGGTCTGGGCGCACACGCCTTAACCCCATACCGTATGAAATGTGGAAACAGTGGGATGAATTGCCGCTTTTGCCGACGGCCTAGAATTTCGAGAACAATTCCATAAACTCCTGGCGGCGGCTTCGGGAAATACTGATATTGGCATCATTGTCCATGATTACATAGCCGCCCTCGCCCCGTACAAATTTCTTGATGTGATTGATATTGATAAGAAAGGAATTATGCACCCTGAAAAAATCCGGACCGGCCAGGGCTTCATCGATATCCTTCAGCACCTTCGACACCATGATTCTTTTGCCACCGGCCAGCACAATAGCGGTGTAATTGCTTTCGGCTTCGCAATAAATGATGTCCTGGGTAGACACAAAGATCATCCCGTCGTTGGTGGTAAGCGCAATGCGCGATGCAGTGGTTTTATTCACCGCTTTTACATTCTGCAACAACAGGTCTATTTGTTCGCGGGTAGGCACGGCCTGCTTTTCTTCAATGCGCCTGATCGATTCTTTCAGGTCGTCGGGATCTACCGGTTTCAGCAAATAGTTCAGCGCACTGTATTTAAATGCCTTGATGGCAAACTGGTCGTAAGCCGTGCAAAACACCACATCAAAAAACAAACGGTCGAATTGCTCCAGCATATCAAAACCATTCATGTGCGGCATTTCAATATCCAGGAACACCACATCGGGTTTGTATTTGTGGATGGCTTCTATACCCAGTTCAGCCGAATTGCACATGGCTTCTACTTTCACCTGCGGGCAATAGGTCTTTAGCAGCCATTCCATCATTTCCAGGCTATTGGTTTCATCGTCAACCAAAACGCATTTTATCATAATTGTAGATTATACAGGCATCTTTAATATCACCCTGGTTCCCAGGGGCGCATCATTCTCCTCTACCAGGTCAATGATCTCTACACTGGCATTCAGCTCGGCATGTTTGTTCAGCAACGCCAGGCGGTTTTCGGTAAGTTTCATACCCAGCGATTTTTTGGTAATGGCCGATTTGCTTTTCAACTCTTTGGCCTTTGCCCGGCCAATACCATTATCTTCTATCACACATTGCAACATACTGCTGTCGGGGAGGCTGATATGAATCTTTAAATGTCCTACGGTTTGTTTGTGCAGCAGCCCATGCCAGATGGCATTCTCCACATAAGGCTGAATAATCAGCGGCGGCACTTCCAGGCTGTCGGTAGCCACATTATCATCGACCCTGATCTCGTAAGAGAATTTTTTTTCAAAACGCAGCGCCTCCATATCAATATACAGTTTCAGGGCTTCCAACTCGTTGCTGAGTATCACGTTCTTGCTGTTGGAATTATCCAGTATCAGCCTGATGAGCTTGGCAAACTTGGTAAGGTATAAGGAAGCCGTGGCCTGGTCGCTTTTTACAATATAACGGTTGATGGAATTCAGGCAGTTGAAAATGAAATGCGGGTTCATTTGAGCGCGCAGCGCCTGCATTTCCACATCGGCCATTTTTTGTTGGGTTTGCAACAATGTTTCGCGGGCCTTTTCTTTTTCAGCTTCGGCCATGGCGCGTACAATTTTATTGGCGCACAACGAGGCAATGGTGGTTAAAATAGACAGGTGCTTTTTTGTAAAAAATCTTTTTTGCGAATGCTCACAATCTATTACGCCCAATACCTTGCCATGGCTGATAATGGGCACTGTGATCTCGGAGTACCGCAACTGGTCGTCGAGAATATACCGTGGGTCTTTGGTGGTATCGCCAATGATCTCTGCCTTTCCGCTCATGGCCACGCTGCCCACAATGCCCTTGCCTAGCGGTATTTCTATGGGCAGGTAAATTTCATTGGGGCCGGGGCTTTTGGGGCCATGCGCGGCTTTTTGCACCAGCACATTTCGTTTTTCATCGATCAGGTATATTACACAATCTTCAAAATGCAAACGGCCGATGCAGTTCCTGGCCACATCCCATAAAATATCGTCTACATGCTGCTGTTCGTTCATGCCCGAGGCAAAATAATTGATGGCCTGCTCGGTTTCCAGTTGTTCTTTCTGGCTGCTGATCTTGCGGTTCCTGCTGCGCACATACAGGTAAATACTGCCTGTTACCAGTATCAGCGCCGAGGTAATAAACCAGGCGCGCTGCCAGATGGGTGGCGTAATAAAGAAGGTAACGGTATTGTTGGAGGGGGTCCAGTGCTGCCCGTCTACACTGGCCTTTACCAAAAAGCTGTATTTACCCGGCGGAAGCGATGTATATTGTGCATCGCGAATACCCGTACCTGTATGCCAGTTTTTGTCGTAGCCTTCCAGTTTGTACTGGTATTGTATTTCACGCGCGCCACCGGGATAAATGGCAGCAAAATGAAAATCCAGGTCGTTGCGTGTATGGGGAAACGTAAATTGGGTATTGTTGCTAAAACGAAACAGGGTATCGCGTGTTTCTATGGCACTCAAACTTACCTGCAGCGGAAGCGGCGCCGACACCAGTTGGCCGGGATAAAAATAATGGATGCCCCGCTGACTGCTCCAGAACAACTCACCGGTAGATGATCTGAATCCGGCGCCGGTTCTAAAACCGTGAACCGTAAGCTCGCCCACATCTTCAAAATATTCCATTTGCCGGGTGGCCGGTTTAAACTTCACTATGCATTTATTATTGGCTATCCAGATATTGCCTTCTTCATCAGCAACCACCGATTCGCAACGCTCGTAGCGCAAACCATTCTGCCGCGTGTAGGATTGCACCTGGTTATTGCGCATCACCATGGAAAACCCATTGGGCGTGGCGGCATATATATTACCATTCTTATCCTCTGCCAACGCATACACCGTGGTGGACACCAACCCATTACCGGTATTGAAATGTAGCCAGCCGGCCTTTTTAGGATCATAACAATACAAGCCATTGTATACGGTGCCTGTCCATATGCGGCCTTGTGCATCTTCATGTACGGTTAAACAGTATTTGTTTTTTAATAAACTGTCCTGTTTAACCTGCAGGGTATTTCCATCGAGCGTGCATACACCCTTGCTGCTGGCTACCCATATGCTGCCATCGCGCATTTGTTGTATATCGTAAATAGTTTGCGCGCCGGCGGCAATTTTGGTAAAACGGCCTTTTTGTTTATCAAACAGGCATAAACCATTGCCCATTACGCCGGCCAGCAATTGGTTGTTTTTTGTATGGCATAGCGCGCGTATTTCCAGGGCGCGCACGCCCTTGGGTGTTTGGTGGTAGTAATAATAAAAGCGGCTTTGTTTGTTTTTCCTGTCCCATCGTATGAGCCGGTCGTAGGCGCCTATCCAGAAAATATCAGAGCCATCTTCGGCTACCTGGTTCAGATAATTGTCGAACAGGTTGCCTTTAATGTCTTTAAATATGCGTTTGTAACCCGCAGGCCGGTTAAAGATATTGCCTATGCTTACACCCGATGTATAGGTGCCTACTACCACTTCGCCGTTTTTACCGGCAAAGGCGCGGTAGGTATTGTTGGCGGCAATAGAGCCGGCATCGATGGGATCGTGGGTATGACGGGTGATTTGTCCGCTGCTGTCGATGATCACCAACCCGGCAAAATCGGTGGCTACCAGCAAACCGCCATTGGCTGCGCGGCGCACTTCGGTAAGATGGGTGTTGATGGCCTTGCCATTGAGCTCGTTGACAAGATGGTATTGGTGAACGGTTACGCCGGTTTTAATATTCACGATGATCACCTGTCCAAACCCAAGCCCCACGGCAATTTCTTCCCTGTTCACCGGGCACACGCTTACAGGCTGCTGGAAATTTTGCTGAAAAACGATCTGGTGCGAGGCATAATCCAGGATGACCACAGTGCTGTCGAGCACAAACAGGATGGCGTTTTCGGAAAAGGGTTCGGCATCTACAAAGGATAGCCGGCGCAGGTGAGCCGGTATCCATTCGATGGAGCGCCACTTGTTTTGGGTGCTGTCGAAATAATATTGTCCCTGTTGGGTGTAAATGATGGTGCCGTAGGTGTTGGTTTCGTAAATGCCGGGGCAGTTGAAGGTGAGCAGGGAATCGTTCAGTTGCACCCGGTGAAATACGCGATTGGCATCAATCCAGGTGGCACCGTTGGGGGTACCCATCCAAATGCGATTGCGGCTATCGCAAATAAGGTGCGAAATGGTGTTGGAGGCCATGGCGGGGTGTTGTTCCCTGAAATAAGTGGTAATGGTAGCGCCGTCGTACATGTTTAAACCGTTCGAGGTTCCTATCCATAAATAGCCATTATTATCGATGGCCAAGGAGCGGGCAGAATTATCAGACAAACCGTCGGCGGTATTGATATGGGAGAATAAAATAGACTGGCTTTTACCATTGAGTATGGTAAAAAGCAGTAACCAGCTTAGATATAAAGCTTTGCATTCCACCCAGTATATATAATTGTATAAATTTAAAAAAACCGCCGGGTATATTGTATCCGCAGCGCCGGTACCCCTTTATATTGACAGATCATGTGACTTTTGTTAAATGCATCCCGACGATCAACACACACACGACGTTAATAAGTGAAAACCATCCTGGTACGAAATTACGATACCCAATGACCCGAACTGGGGGGATTGAGCCGATGGCGGAAAAATTGAGTAGTTGGCGGAGTAAATAATAAAAGGCGCAGGTTCCTGACCCCGCGCCTTTCAATATGGTATATAGTTGTAGCTAAGCCTCTTCTGTTTTCAGCATCTTCTGAAACTTCTTCCTTTCTTCCTCATCCAGTATGGTCTTGCGCATACGAATAAAATTGGGTGTCACTTCAATACATTCATCCTGCTGAATGTATTCCATACATTCCTCCAGGGTAAGCAATACCTTGGGCGCAATATTGGTAGCTGCATCGCTGCCGCTGGCGCGCATGTTGGTGAGCTTTTTACCTTCAATAATATTCACTACCAGGTCGCCCGGCTTGATATGCTCGCCTATGATCTGGCCGGCATACACTTCCTCACCCGGGTCGATGAAGAATGTACCCCTGTCCTGCAATTTATCGATGGCATAGCCGGTAGAAGTACCATTTTGTTTGGCCAGCAACACACCATTGTTACGGCCGGGGATGGGTCCCTTCCAGGGTTTATACTTGCTGAAGCGGTGCGCCATTACGGCTTCACCGGCCGTATTGGTAAGCATTTGGGTACGCAGTCCAATCAATCCGCGCGAAGGGATCTCGAATTCCAGGTGCTGCATTTCGCCCTTGGTTTCCATCACATGCATTTCGCCTTTGCGGCGGGTAACCAGGTCAATCACTTTCGATGCATATTCCTGCGGCACATCCACCACCAGTATTTCGTAAGGCTCACATTTTTTACCATCAATTTCCTTGATGATCACCTGTGGCTGACCTACTGTGAGCTCATAACCTTCGCGGCGCATGGTTTCTATCAATACACCCAGGTGCAGGATACCGCGGCCATAAACGACAAATGCGTCGCCGTTATCACTGTCTACCACACGCAGGGCCAGGTTCTTCTCGGTTTCTTTCATCAACCGGTCGCGCAGGTGGCGGCTGGTCACAAATTTTCCATCTTTACCATAAAAGGGTGAGTTGTTGATGGAGAACAACATGTTCATGGTGGGTTCATCCACACTAATCACGGGCAGCGCCTCGGGATTATCGAAATCGGCAATGGTATCACCAATATTAAAACCTTCAATACCTACTACCGCACACAGATCGCCGGCCACTACTTCGGTAACTTTTTTCTTGCCCATGCCTTCAAACACATACAGTTCTCTTACACGCGATTTTTTGATGCTGCCATCGGCCTGCATCAACGACACGGGTTGATTTTCTTTTATAGTACCCCTCGATACCCTGCCCACGGCAATACGGCCCAGGAAGGAAGAATAATCCAGGGAAGTGATCTGCATTTGCAGAGTGCCCTCGCTTACGGTGGGCGGCGGCACATGTTTCAAAATACCATCCAGCAGGGGGGTGATGTCGTCACAAGGCGTTAATGAATCGTTGAACCAGCCGTTCTTGCCACTACCATAGTAGGTGGGGAAGTCTAACTGCTCTTCGGTAGCATCAAGGTTGAAGAACAGTTCAAATACCGCATCGTGCACCTCATCGGGGCGGCAGTTGGGTTTATCCACTTTATTGATCACCACAATGGGGCGCAGATTCAGCTGAAGGGCTTTCTGCAGCACAAAACGGGTTTGCGGCATGGGACCTTCAAAGGCGTCTACCAGCAATATCACCCCATCAGCCATTTTCAGCACACGTTCTACCTCACCACCAAAATCGGCGTGGCCGGGTGTATCTATCACGTTGATCTTTACATCTTTATAGGTTACCGCGGCATTCTTGCTGAAAATGGTGATGCCTCGTTCTCTTTCCAGGTCATTGCTGTCCATGATCAGCTCACCGGTTTCCTGGTTGTCACGAAACACTTTGGTTGCGTGCAGAATTTTATCCACCAGCGTAGTCTTTCCATGGTCTACGTGGGCAATGATTGCTATGTTCCTGATATTCATATTGTTAATGCTCTCGGGAAGACAATTCCCTTTTAAAAATAAAAAAGTCGTTTTGATGGCCATGCAACAGGTCGGCAAAACGACGCGCAAAGGTACGCTAATTAGGCGGCAGGGGCAAGTAAAAGCAGCAACTTAATGTTAATTAAGTTGTACCCAGCCGATTATTTTTCTGTACTACATACACCAATGTACTGTTTGATACGTTAGTATATCATAAATGGTACAAAAAAACATGCAAACATATTACCGGCCTTCTTGTGCAGCAGTTTTCTACCAACATACCGCCCACCATGGCAGCATTTCGGTAGCTCCGCAAGCCACACAGGATCATCGCCCCATTAGGGGCGAAATATGGTAGTCAAAGCCCGTCATAGCGGGATTTGCATGTTATTTGTACAGTTTACCGAGCACAAAAATCCATGTCGATGAGCAAAAATGTAACGCGCAGGCAAGCCATCAAACAAATGAGCCTGGCCGCGGGTACAGCCTTTCCGTTCAACAACTATCCTTTCGTACCCGCCCCTTTACCGGATGTATTCATTCCCGAAGCCCCCGAAAAACCCATTACCGCCATTACCCTGGGAGCAGGCAATCGCGGAAACGTGTACGGCAATTATGCCACTGCCTATCCCCATCATATCGCCATCGTGGGTGTTGCCGAACCCATTGCATTGCGCAACCAGCGTTATGCGCAGCAACACGCTATACCGGAGAAGAACCGCTTTACAACCTGGGAAGACGTATTCAAACGACCCAAATTTGCCGATGCCGTTATCATTTCCACACCCGACTGGTTGCATTATGGCCCCTGCATGAAGGCCCTGGAAATGGGTTATGATGTATTGCTGGAAAAACCTATTTCGCCCAGCGAGCAGGAATGCCGCGATATTCTGGCCCTGGCCAAAAAAACCGGCCGCATTGTGGCTGTTTGCCATGTGTTGCGTTATGCCCCCTATTTTGTACAATTGCGCCAACTGATTCAATCAGGCGCCATTGGGGAAGTGATCAGCTTCCAGCATTTTGAGCCCATTGAGCATGTGCATATGACCCATTCCTATGTGCGGGGTAACTGGCATAACAGTAAACAAACCACGCCTATATTGCTGGCCAAGTCATGCCACGACATGGATATTTTGCGTTGGATCATTGATAAACCCACCAAATCGATCAGCGCTTTTGGCAACCTGAAATGGTTTAAAAAGGAAAATGCGCCGGAGGGCAGCACCGACCGCTGCATCAATGGTTGTGCGGTGGAAAACACCTGTCCTTACTCGGCATTAAAGATCTATCACCGCAATCACCAGCGCCTGTATGTGTTCGATTTGCCCGAAGACTCCAAAAAGAAAGATGAGGCCATACTGCAATACCTGCGCACCACCGATTATGGGCGCTGTGTGTATCGCATGGAAAACGACCAGCCCGATCATTATATAACGAATATCCTGTTCGAGAACGATGTAACTGCTTCTTTTTCTATGGAAGCCTTTACGTCGTATCATGGCCGCCGAACGCGGGTGATGGGCAGTATGGGAGATATTGTGGGCGATATGACACAGTTTACCCTAACCGATTTTCGCACCGGTATAAAAACCAACTGGGCGCTGAGTACCGATCATCATGGCGGTGGCGACTGGCGGCTGATGGCGAATTTTGTGCAGGCGGTGAGTAAGAAAGATGCCAGTTTGCTTACCAGCACTATTGATGTATCGATTGAAAGCCATATAATGTGTTTTATGGCGGAGAAGAGCAGGATGGAGAAGAAGGTGGTTGATTTGGTTATGTAGTGCCACCGCCGAAGCTTTGGCACAGGCAATCAAAGGAAACGCTTAATAATCCTAAAAATAACCGACAGCACCACGCTGAAGATGATCATTGTGGTAATGGGAAAATAGAATTTGAAATTTTCCCTTTCCACCCTGATATCACCGGGCAGGCGGCCGATCCAGTGCAGCTTGTCGTGGAAAAAGTATACCATTATCCCAATCACGAGGATGGCGATGCCTATCAGCACAATATATTTTCCGGTTTCGGGATTCATTTTTTATGGTAATTTCAACGCAAATTTAAGACATGCGCAAAAAAAAGTGGGCGCTTCTTATTCCCGTAGCACTGATTGTAGCTTATATGGCGGGGCCCAACCCTTCTACACCCGTATATACCAAAGATTTGCCAGCCGTGCCGGGCGAGCCGCTTGCCCTCACCCGGTATATTCAGCAACGCGAAGCCGCCCACACACTGAAACCCGATAACGAAGCCCGCATTGTATGGGCCAACGACTCACTGAAAAACAAAACCGAATATGCCCTGGTATACCTGCATGGGTTTACTGCTTCGCAGGCCGAGGGTGATCCTGTGCACCGGAATATTGCCCAAAAATTCGGTTGCAACCTGTATCTTTCGCGCCTGGCCGAACATGGTATTGATACCACCGAACCCATGGTGAATTTAACCGCTGACAATTACTGGGCCTCGGCCAAAGAGGCGCTGGCCATTGGCAGGCAGCTGGGGCAAAAAGTAATTATGGTGGGATGTTCTACCGGTGGCACGCTGGCGCTGAAGCTGGCCGCCGAATATCCCGAAATAGCCTCCCTCATTTTATTATCTCCCAATATTGAGATCAATGATCCCAATGCCTGGCTGTTGAACAATCCTTGGGGATTGCAGATAGCGCGTTTGGTAACCGGTTCCAAATATCTGGATTCAAAAGATACCAGGGAATTGTATCGTAAGTACTGGACCTATCATTATCGTATAGAGGCGGCCGTGGCATTGCAGGAATTACTGGAGACCACCATGAATAAGGAAACCTTCAAGCAGGTAAGGCAGCCTGTATTGTTATTGTACTATTACAAAGATAAGGTGCACCAGGATAGCACGGTGAAGGTAAGCGCCATGCTGGATATGTATGAAGCATTGGGAACGCCGGAGGCCATGAAGCGGAAGGTGGCGGTGCCGGGAGCAGGAGATCATGTCATTGGGAGTTATATAAGGTCGAAGGATGTAGAAGGGGTGGAGAGGGAGATTGAAAAATTTATGCATGAAATAGTAGGTATATAACTGCCTCGCAGGCAAACACAACATACACAAAAACGCCGGCCCCCCGTTGGGCCTGGCGCGCCGTCAAAGACTATCCTTCATTATCTCCCTCTTCACATAGGAACCCCACGACCCGAATCTCCCCACCGTATCCATCCAATACTTGTGATTCACATGTACATCCGTATACGGCAACCCATCTATCACCTCCGCTGTAAAATCCGCCAACTGCCAATCCTGTTCATCAAAATGCCAGTTAAAAACATGCGAGGCATTTTTGTTATACCCGCCACTGCCTTCCACCAGCTTACCCGTCACCAGCTTGCGCTGGTTCAACGGCTTCCCCAGCTCTTCCTCAATTTGTGTAAGTAATTGCTTGTTCCTGGTAGCTACTACAAAAGAGGTGTCCCGCCAATCAGAGAGGTTGGAATTGATACCTACTTCAAAATATCGAAGCGGCCGCTCATCGTCTTTTTTGCACGACATGGCAACGGCAAACATGATCGTTAGCATGAAAATCCATTTCATATATCACTTTTGCCCATATTGACAAAGCCTCTGCCAATTATCGTTGCATAAAAAAAGGCGCCCCTTTCAAGGCGCCTTCATTTTAACTGTATGTTAGCTTTAGAACCTGGCATGACGGGGACCGCGATCATAACGTCCATCCCTTCCATAACGGTCGGCGGGATCTATTCTGCTGCTCACCGATACACGTTCATTACGGTTGATATTGATGTCGATCAATTCCCAGGGTTTCACGTTCATGGTACTGTTATAGATCATCTGCGGTTTGGTTCTGAAACCAATATGCCTGTACTTGTAAATCTGTATGGTGTGGCGGCCGGGTTTCAGGTTATCCAGCATAAAATCATGGCGATCCATATTATATCGCTTGCCATCTATCACCACCTGTATCTTTTCATTGCTTCTGCTTTTGATGGATACCTTACCATAATTGGGTCGGGGAGGTTCAGCGGCAAAAGTGGCTGTTACTGCAAACATCACAACGGCGAGGGTAAAAATCTTTTTCATATACTGTTTCCTCCTTGTTTTGTTTTATGGTATAATAGAAGGGAAACAGGTTCCGCCGTTTACAAATGGTTTGTTAAACACTAACAACTGTTCACTTACTCTTTTTAAACTGCTCCAATACTTCCATACTACCGGCATACACTTTTGCCTTTATCCAATCGGTTTCGCCCTGCAGGTTGACAACGTAAACCGGCTGATCGTCGGGTTTTTGTATTTCCTGTATAATAAAGATCTTGTAATCGTAGTAGGTGCTTTTCACAATAGCCCGTATATCTTTTTTCAATTTGGGTTCATAGTAGTATTTCATGATATACTGCAGATGGCCCAGGTTGTCATACACGGCACGCACCTGTGTACTATCGCAGGTAAACACGGCTATAAAATGCCGGCCGCTTACATGCCAGGTGGCATTGTCTACACTATCAAAGCGGGTTGCAAAATCGCGTACAGCACGAATGTGGATGTCGTTCAGGTATTGATTCTTTTTGGGAACTGCTTTCAATTTGCCGGTTGCCAGGGCGTTGTTGGTTTGACGCGGGTAAGCACAACCTGATAGTATCACCAGTACTACACAGGTAGTAAACAAAAATTTTTTCATAGCTATTATATTAGGGTTAAACAATCGCAACAAATGTATAAGCTTCCATAAGGCATCGGGGTAAATTGGTATTTAAGTTCACATCTCGATAAGCTCTGGTATCATCGGTATGATATCGCACAGCCAAGAAATACGTTGGCTACCATCTAAATGCACGCCCCTGCTGCATTTGCAGAATGTTGCATCATGTTACATTATTCCGGTTAAGGCTTTGTTAAATGGTATGGTCAGGCAACCAGGCTAAGACCGGCACACTGCCACCGCAACTGCGCCTGGCATTTGCAATACGTCAAGTGAATGCACCAGCTTGTCAAGAGAGGTTCTTTTTAGCCACACAACTTATGTTGCTTTGTTGCAGCAATGCATTTCCTTCATTAAAATTTGAGTATATGCAACACAAATCATTCAAACAACCGGCCATAGCGGCCATGTTGCTGCTGGCAAGCTTCTTTACTGCATTGGAAGGCGGTGTAGACAGTTACGAGATATATCTGAACAACAAACTGCTGATGCGGCAACTGGCAACGCAGTCTTTATCGCTGAAGAGCCTGCCATTAGATAAAGCCAAACCCAACAACCAGTTAGTAATTTATTACAGTCATTGCGGAACTATTGGTAAGGGAAGAAAAATAGCTATTAAAAACGAAGCCGGTCAGGTGGTAAAAGAATGGAAGTTTGCCGATGCCATCGGAACAAAAACGGGCATGACCATTCCGGTTAAGGAATTGCTGCAATTACAAAATAAATACGCCAAAAACCAACTGAGCCTGTATTATTCATCTGTACAAATACCTTAGGGGCGCATGCTGGCCGGTGTATTTTAATTGTGCTGTTGAATAAGGTATCAGGTGCATGCCTGACACCTTATTCTTATTCCTGGCTTTTTATATAGTCTTCCACCACTTCTATTTCACCATCACTTACCTGCACATTTACGATGGTGCTGGCATCTTCCATATGTACACAATACACCAGGGGTTGTAAAGGCCTTTCTATTTCTTCCACCAGGGTGATGGTATAATCGAAATACCTGCTTTTAACGATCTTGCGTATATCGCGTGGCATTTGTGTTTCGGTATATTGCCGAATGCAATACAGAAACACACCCGATTTATTGTACACTGCCCGGCAACGCTTCTGGTCTTTATTGAACTTCACAACAAAACCATTATTGATTCGGGCCCATTCGGCTTCTGTCACTGCCTTGTTTCGCTTTAAAAAATCACGAACAGCCCTTATGTGAATGCTGTTGGGATAGCTGCCCCCGCTCATTTGCATCCACCTGAGGTTATCCGTTACCAGGTTGTTTTGATGATTGTTCGACTGGGCATGCAATGGCCCGTAAAGGCTCATCACCGAGAAACCGGTGATCAGGAAAACTTTTTTCATGGCTATACTTTTAAGTGAAAACGACACTCAAAGGAACAGTTTTTTTTACTGGCCTGCGTTAGAATTCGATGAATAAAACTACGGGCCCGCCATCGTGAAAAATCGGGCAAAAACGCCGTTTGACAGGCAAAATCGTTGTTCGTCGAAACCCAGCTATTATCTTTGCCGGTATGTAATTGCATACCATGTCCCGAAGAAAAATAATTTATCTTGTTAACCCCATTTCAGGCACCCGTGGCAAGTCGTCGTTGAAAGAACGCATTACAGAGGCCACCACGGCGCGGGACATTCCTTTTCAGATTTTGCCAACTGTAGCCAGCGGCGATTACAGTTTTTTACAACCCATCATCAGGGAAGAACAAATTACCGATGTAGTGATTTGCGGCGGCGATGGTTCGGTTAACCAGGTGGTACAGTCGCTGGCCGCTACGCAGGTAAACTTTGGCATCATACCCATGGGTTCGGGCAATGGCCTGGCGCTGGCGGCCGGTATTCCCAAAGCCAGCCATAAAGCCCTGGATATTATTTTTACCGGTGTGCCGCAACCCACCGATGGTTTTATGGTGAACAACCAGTTTGCCTGCATGCTCTGCGGCCTGGGCTTCGATGCGCAGATAGCCCATGAATTTGCCACCCAACCCAAACGCGGTTTGGGCACCTATGCATCGCTTACCACTCGCCGCTTTTTTTCGGCACATTCCTACCCTTTTATCATTACTGCCAATAACCTGGAATTTCGTACAGATGCCTTTTTCATGAGCATAGCCAACAGCAACCAGTTTGGCAACAACTTTACCATTGCGCCCCAGGCGGTGCTTAGCGACGGATTGATGGATGTAGTGATTGTAAAAAAAATTGCGAAACCGTTGTTAGTGCTGAATGTAATGCGCCAGGTGCTGGCAGGGCGTATCAAACCCGTAGAACATTCGCTGAACTCGCCGGTGATCTATTTTCAAACCAGGGAATTACAAATCCTGAATCCGGGCCATGCACCCATGCATATAGATGGAGAACCGAGGGAAACTGTACCGGAACTGCACATCAAAATATTGCCCCATTATTTCAATCTCATACATGCTAACGCACAGTAAGGCCATTGGTGTTTTTTAACAGGCGGCTAAACTGGTCGAAGATGCGGCGGTTGCCGGTGCTTTCAACGGCCGCGGCAATATCTTTTTTCTCACTCTTGGTAAGATGGAAGTTGAGCGCCGCACGGGCATCTTCTTTTTCAGGAACATATTGGAAATAGAATTTGTAAAAATGATTGCCCATGATGGATTGTGAAAGACTCAACAGGTCGTTCTGGTTATACTCCTGCATCTTGTACCAGTTGTATTCCAGCAGCAGCATGGGTTTGGTAACCAGCTCGGTGATATTGGTGCTTTCGTAGGGATGCTCCCAGCCGCCGGTTTTACGATCGCGAATATGAATGAACACCACGCCCGAGGTATTGTTCCTTATCCATTGCTGGAATATCTGTATAAAACGCAGAGCCGTCTCCTGTCCGTAATTATCACGCAAACCAGCATCCATCACATCAATAACCGGATTGCTGGGCAACCACACATTGGGCAACACATAAGGGAAGGTGGCATTCATACGCAGAGCGGTGAGCATGCGCAGGTTCAGCGGGTTTTGTTTGGCAAATAAGGCGCCGTAATCGATGGCATCGGGATCCACATCGGCAATATGCAGACTGTCGTAGGCAGGCCGCATCAAAAAGCTCAGGGGCTGTGTGCCGATGATCATTTTGCGGCCATCGCGGGTAACCACCGAATTGAAAAGCATCATAGGTATGCGGCCGTTTCGTTCATCATCGTACCAATATTGCAGTTGCTGGTTCAATATACCCCTGGTATTATCGTTCAGCTTTTGTTCAAAAGCATAACCGCGGTCTTTGATATAATCGTACTCGCCTACCCTGAACCGTTGCGCCGGCGATGCCAGGTCGCGCGCCACAAAGGAAGTGAACAGGGGGTTTAGCAGGTCGTTGGATATATCGTCTATGTATTTTTTATCCTGCAGGTTAATGGGTTGTCCCTGCTGCCTCAGCCGGGCCAGCTCCCTGAAATAGGTGGCGCCCAGCATGCCGCCCGATGCACCGGTGATGAGCACGGTTTTTCGCATCAGCTCGCCGTTGGTAATGCTGTCCAGCCTTTGCAGTACATTCATAGTAAAAGCCGCACTGCGATTGCCACCGCCACTGGTGGTGATCACAAACATCAGCGGTTTTTCTTCGGGCTGCCGTTTTTTCCAGTTTTCGAGAATGGAGATCATATGCTTTTTATCGCGCTCCATTTTTTCTGGTGTGCATAGCGATAACAGGTTTTTGGGGGTATACACGGGCCGCTCATCGCGGTTTTTGTAATTCAGTCCGTAGGCCTTATTACTGGGATCAATAATCTCCAGTTTATACAGCAGATTGGTGATAAGAAATAATACGATGAGGAAGGGAATGCTCCAGCTTTGCAAAAAATACGAGAAGGCGCCCGATACGGCAATCAAGATGGCAAAGAACACGGTAATACCGGCAGCGGCGGGTAACTGGAAAATGGGATTATCCAGCCAAAAACCCAGCATGATCAGGCATAAAAAAGCAATGAAAATAGATATCACCGCGGCAAAGTGATGACGGCTGAAGATGGTTTCAATAAACTCGCGGCTGTAATGGCTTACATCGCGCACCTTTTTCAGTTTGAACATGGCATTGAGATACCATTCCACTTTGATGAGCCGGCTTTCATTGAGCCGCGTAGTGCCTTGTTTAAACTGTGCTTTAAAAAGCTGCGGATTGCTGATTACGGGGGTGAGCCGGCGAATGATGGTTTTATCGGCCCGGAAAAAATACACCAGCGAAATGATGATGATCAATACCAGGCCACACAAAAAACCAAGCGCCAGTAAAGCTATCTGGCCGGGGCTCATCAGCTCTTTAGTGCTGTCGAACTCTACCGCTTTGAAAAAATAAAAAACCAGGAACAACAAGGGTATTACGCCGTTATTAATGCAGTATTTTAAAAACGGGTTGGAAGTAGTGGCCAGGAAACGAAAATGACGGCTGAATAGGATGAAGGTGGTGATATTCCAGCTCATGATAAAGATGCCGATGGAAATGCCCACAAAAACAGCAGCCAGCATACTCACCTCACCCAGGTATTCCGGCGCCAGGTACAGGGAATCGGCGCCAAAGGTTTTCATAAAGCTGCCGTCTACCGTACTGAACAGTATAAACCAGAAAAACAACAACACCTGGAACTTTTTGAAATGCAGCAGTACCAGTTGTATAGGAAACGAATGATATAGTCCTCGTAAAAAAGTTTTCATATAATCCTGTTATCCGGCAGCGCAGGATCCCGGTACAATTTACTATATAAACGACAAGGCAGGGTGAGTAATTATCAGGTGTGTGTAAATGATTTGCGGCGTATAAGAAACAGCTGTGCCACCAGGCTCAGTAGTAACAGCATACCCACTACCTGGTGTAGCTGGGCCATCCATTCAAAAGCGCCCCATCGGTTGGGAACAATGCCCGTACTGGTCAGCACCGACAGTATACCCAGTATCACCTGCACAATCACCAGGGCCAAAGGATAACGCCGGTATTTTTTGAACACCTCGCTTACCTGGTTCAAACGGAATGCTTTTACCGAGTAGGCCACCAGTAGAACCAGTAAAATATAGGCCAGGCCGCGATGCACAAAATGAATGGTGATCTTGTTCTCCAGGAAATTCAGCCAAACAGGTTGCTCCCGCAACATATAAGGGGGCACCAGGCTGCCATTGATGGTAGGCCAGGTGGGAGCGGCGGTGGCGGCTTTATGTCCGGCCATCAGGGCGCCGAAAATGAGCTGCACAAATAAAAGGGCAATCAATCCCCAGGTCCAGTTATGCAGCCCCTTGTTCACTATCTTGTTTTCAGCAGGGATCTTTAATTGCAGGGCATACAAATATGCGTAACAAATTAAACCCAGTGCAAACACAAAATGCAGGGCCAGGCGGGTGGGCCGTACATACACGGCATCACCGGTGAGTCCGCTGGCCACCATGATCCAGCCAATGGCGCCCTGCAAAGCACCCAGTAAAAAAAGGATGAGCAGGGGAATCACCATATCTTTTTTCAAATATCGTTTTGCCAGCAGGTATACAAAACCCACCACAAAAGCTACGCCTATGAGGCGGGCCCAGAAGCGGTGAAACCATTCCCAGAAAAAAATGAATTTGAAATCAGCGAGGGTGAAATGGGTATTAATGATGCGGTATTGCGGTGTTTGTTGGTATTTTTCAAATTCAGCCACCCATTGTTGTTCATTCAATGGCGGTAAGGCGCCGGTAACTACATTCCATTCGGTGATAGACAAACCGGAACCGGTAAGCCGGGTGATGCCACCCAGCACCACCTGTATCAATAACATGATCACGCCCAGTAATATCCAGTTCGATACGGCACGGTGTGCACGTTGTTCCTCTGTAGGTAACCCTGCTGCCAACCAATTGCCATTTACCTGGTTTTGTATGTTGGTATCCATGCCGGCGCAAAGGTAGTACGGAAAGGGGGAATATTCAATATTCCTCTATCGGTTTAAACGGCCCAAACTTATGCTGCAACTCCGAAAACGTATCCACATACGGACCAAAAGGATGATCCACGGGTTTTGTTTTCATATCCGGCCAGTCGTGCCTGGTGTCTTTTACCGGCCGTGGCTGCGTATTCACAAAAGCTGCAACATCCCAGGCCTCTTCATCGGTTAAAACCGGGTTGTCGAAAGGCATATTGCGTTTTACAAAAGCCGCCATTTTCGATATCCGGTAAATGCCTGCCCCGGTGTTGTAACTGTGAGGACCCCACAATGGCGGGTATTCGTACCCGCTTCCTTTCGGTTTTCCCTGCCCATCGGCGCCATGACAGCGTTGACAATGTGTTACAAACACGGTTTTGCCCCGTTGCGGGTCGGCAGCACGATCCAGGTATGGTAAACGCCCCAGCCCCGCGCCCAATGGCTTTTTCCCTTTCTGTACCTTCGTTCCCAGCCACTGCATATAGGCTACCATGGCGCGCATTTCGCGGCTGGTACTGTCCAGCGGCATGCCGTTCATGCTGCGTTCAAAACAGTCGTTGATCTTTTTTTCTATCGATTCCACCATACCGCTTCTTTCCCTGAATTTTGGATAGGTAGAAGCCACGCCACCGTAATTATTGCCCCAGGGTTTGGTACCCGCATCCAGGTGACAGTTCTGGCAATTCAATCCATTCGATATAGGTTTTACCGATCCTTTGGGTCCTAAAAATCCGGCAGTTTGGCTTACCAGCAACCGGCCGTAACGAATCAAATCACCGGTGGCATTGCGTGGGATGCCGGCGGTATCGGGCGCTTCCCAGGGCCATTCCGGTGCGGGTGGGGCGGGTGGCGTTTTTATCTGCTGACTATGCGGACGAAATACAAACATAACTACCATGAGCGCCACTACCACAAGTGATACTATCACCAACTTATACATGACTAAGTTCTTAACCGGCAAAACAATAGGTACATCCGTGCTCCTGCGCGCGGCCAACGGCCCATACGCCCGAAGGCACTAACTGAATATCGGGCAGAATGCCATCTATCCATTCCTGCTTAACCTTTTCGGCATCCAGGTTCGTGGCCTGGGCAACAGCTGCACTGTATACCGTAATGGCCATATTGCACACACAGAACAGCACGCCGCTCTGCTGCAACTCGTTAATACCAATAGCTACATGACCTACGCCCGGAATATTAAAATCGCCCGGTTGGGGTTGCCAGAAAGGATTGCGGGTGGCCGGTTTTTTGGTGAGGGGATCTTCGGCCCTGAATACTTCGCCCAGCTTGTATTTTTCCCAAAGGTTGTTTTGCAAGGCATAGCCTATGGCATCGTGCCTGAGCACCACCACTACACCACATTCTTTTTCGGGGGTGCCGCTGGCGGCATTGGTTACCAGGAATACCCTGGGCCATGCAAAGGGCAATATATCATGGGGTTGGGTAGCATCGAATACTACGCGGTGTTTACCTTTGATTTTATCAAACCATTTTTCGGTGTCGTTGATGTCTGCGGCCAAAAAGCCGGTGGTAGTGGCCTGAAGGGGATTCATGAGCCCGGCAGCGCCCAGGGCTGCAGCGCCGGTAGCAAGTTTACCTAAGAAATGGCGGCGCGATGAGGGGGTTGCATTGTTGGTTTGCATAACTATACTTTTTGCAAATGTCACATCTGCGCCAGGGCATAACAATCCCCGATGATGTGTACACACATCACCAAAACCGGTCATATCAAAAATCAATGCGGCAAACGATCACGTAACCATCCATATACCCAGGTGCCGGCAATGGCGCTTATGATAGTAACAATGATCACGCTAACCCCCGAACCCACCAGCGCAAACAGGGGTCCCGGGCAGGCGCCGGTAAGCGCCCAGCCCACACCAAATAGCAGCCCGCCATATACCTGGCCCTTATTGAATTGTTTGGGATGAAGATGAATGGGCTCGCCCTGTATGGTTTTTATCCTGAATTTTTTGATGAGCCATATCGATAACATTCCCGTGGCTACCGCCGAGCCAATAACACCATACATATGAAAGCTCTGCAGTCTGAACATTTCCTGTATACGAAACCAGGAAATCACTTCCGACTTCACCAGCAGTACACCAAACACAATGCCTGCCAGGAAATACCAGGCAAATTGCCAGCGGCTTTCGGGTTCCTGCGATTCATTGATGCAAATACTATCCAATGAGCGAACTTCAAAATCGGTATTGGTTTCTACGGTCGTTTTCATAGTTGTAAAATAAAAGGTATGAGGGCGTTAGCCGTAATAAATCCCCCCGCCATAAAACAACAGGTGGCCACCAGGGAAGGCCATTGCAGGTTACTCAAACCCATGATGGAATGACCCGATGTACAACCGCCGGCATAGCGGGTGCCAAAACCCACCAGGAAACCACCCATCACAATCATAATCAGGCCACGGAGGCTGAGCAGGGCAGGCCAGTTGAACAGGTCGGGGGGCGCCAGCTGGCTGTAGTCCTGTATGCCGTAAGATTGCAGGCTGGCAACCAGCCTTTCATCTACCTGTACCGCTTGCGGATCGCGCAACCAAAAAGCAGCCAGTGCGCCGCCGGCCACAATACCGGCGGCAAACACCAGATTCCAGCTTTCTTTTTTCCAGTTGTATTTAAAGAAAGGAATATTGCCGGGGAAACAGGCTGCGCATATGTGGCGCAGGGCGCTGGATATGCCGAAGGCTTTGTTCCCCACTATCAGCAGTAAAGGCACCATCAGGCCAATTAATGGCCCCGCCACATACCAGGGCCAGGGCGCTCTTATGAGTTCCAGGAATTTCATGTGCTGCTTTTTGGTAAAGTTCAATAAAAAAGCCGTGTGAAATAATCACACAGCTTTTCGAATATATGTAAAATCTAATAAGCTAACCGGTTGATTCATGTACAAACTGCCGCAGCACCTGTTGTAAATGGGCAGCCGGAACAACACCAGACTGCCGCCATTTTATTTCACCTTTATAAAAAACAATCAGTGTAGGCACGCCCTGGATTTGAAATGCCCGGGCAACGTGAGGATTTTTATCTACATCCAGTTTCAAAATAGTCACGTCGTCTCCCATGCTTTGTTTCAGCTCTTTTAAAATGGGCGCCATTGTTTTACAGGGACCACACCATTCTGCATAAAAATCTACCAACACCGGCCTGTCAGACTGTATCAGTTCACCAAACGTGCTCATAGTATTGAATTTTCAGTTGCTACAGTGAAATTACTGTATACAATGAAATCGTCAATAATCCTGCCAGTGAGCTTATTGTGCGGCACCTGAATACTTACGATCTGTTAAATCGAACTTGCCGGATTCTTTGATGGATTTGAATCCGCCCTTGATATCGATGAGGTTTTCAAATCCACGTGCTTTTAAAATAGAAATAAATATCATGGAGCGATAACCGCCGGCGCAATGCACATACCAGGTTTTATTTTTATCAACCAGTTGCATGCTGTCGTTTACATAATCCAGGCTGGCATTTACGGCGCCATTGATATGCTCCTGGTCGTATTCACTGGATTTTCGTACATCCAGCACATTTATACCACCTTCTTTTTGCTGAATGGTATCCAGTTCATCGGCTGTGATGGAGGTAATGGTGTCTATTTCTTTCCCGGCTTCTTTCCAGGCATTAAATCCACCTTTTAAAAATCCAATGGCATGATCGTAGCCTACCCTGGCCAGGCGGGTCACCACTTCTTCTTCGCGGCCTTCTTCGGCCACTATCAATATCTCCTGTTTGATATCAGGTATAAGCGCACCTACCCAGGGAGCAAAACTGCCGTCGATACCAATATTGATGGAATTAGGAATAAATCCTTTGGCAAACGTTTGCGGGTCGCGGGTATCCAGCACCAGGGCATTGGTTTCGTTGGCGGCGGCTTCAAAGGCATCTACATCCAACGGCTGCGTGCCTTTTTTCAACACTTCATTTATACTTTGATAACCCTGTTTATTCAGGGCCACGTTCAAGGGGAAATATTGTGGTGGTGCGGTTAAACCGGCAGTAACTTCCTTAATAAATTCTTCTTTGGTCATATTGGCACGCAATGCATAGTTGGTGGCTTTTTGATGACCCAGGGTATCGGTTGTTTCTTTGGCCATGTTTTTGCCACAGGCGCTGCCGGCGCCATGAGCGGGATATACCACCACATCGTCGGGCAGGGGCATGATCTTGTTGCGCAGCGAGTCGTACAGCAGGCCGGCCAGTTCTTCCTGTGTCATATGCGCTGCTTTTTGCGCCAGGTCGGGGCGGCCAACATCGCCAATAAACAGGGTATCGCCGCTGAACAGGGCTACCGGTTTACCCGTTCCGTCTTTCAACAAATAACAGGTACTTTCCAGTGTGTGACCGGGCGTATGCAAAACAATAAAGCTTACCTTGCCCACTTTAAACTCCTCCCCATCCTTTGCAATATAGGCATTGAACGAAGGCCTGGCCGTTGGTCCGTATACGATGGGCGCACCCGTAGCACGGGCCAGGTCCAAATGACCCGACACAAAGTCGGCATGAAAATGCGTTTCAAAAACATATTTGATGGCTGCTTTATTGCGATCGGCTTTTTGCAGATAGGGATCCACTTCACGAAGCGGATCGATAACAACGGCTTCACCTTCGCTTTCTACATAATAGGCGCCCTGCGCCAGGCAACCGGTATAGATCTGTTCGATTTTCATACGTGGTATTTTTTATTATTCAATCATGTAGTTTACCACTCAAACCCAAAAAAGTTCACGAACGATAATGAATATACCCACCGCCAGCACCAGCCATCCAAATGCCTTTCGCAAGGCAGTACCGGGTATTTTCTCCGATAAAGCGGTGCCGGCAAATATGCCCAGTACGGCAATGGCGGTGAATAACAACAACTGCCCCCAGTTAATGGTATAGTGCGACAGGGTGCTGAAAAATCCAAAGAACGAACTGATGGCCATAATGGTGAGCGAGCTGCCCACAGCGGTTTTCATGGGCAGTTTGTTAAAGATCACCAGGGCCGGTATGATCAGGAATCCGCCGCCCGCACCCAGTAAACCCGTAACAGCCCCTATCAGAAATCCCTGCAGCAACAACAGGTTGCGGTTTTGGGTGGCATCGGGATCAGGCTGTTTTTTATTGTTCCGGATCATGGATACCGCTGCCGCCAGCATGAGCACGGCAAACAACACCATCAGAAATACGCCTTTGGTAATTTCAATATCGCCCAGGTTAAACAAATGTTCGGGTATAAAAGGCAGCACAAAATGGCGTACCAGGTATACCGCTACCACCGACGACAAACCGAAATAGCGTACTACACGATAATCAATCAACCCGTTAAAATAAGCCCGGGCGCCACCTACCAGGCTGCAACTGCCCACCACAAATAATGAATAGGTGGTGGCCAGTACAGGATGTACATGCATGAGGTATACAAATACCGGCACGGTGAGAATGGACCCGCCCCCGCCGATAAGTCCCAACGAAATACCGATTAAGATGGCTGCTAAATAACCTGCTATTTCCATAATATCATCTCCTGAAAAATAAGGCAAGGTATGTTGGGTTGATAGATTAACATATACCCACTTTTGGTGTGTTAGCGGTATACAATCCGGTGTAAAACTGCATGAAATTAACGAGCTATTTTGTGACCTTCGTCAGAATTGGATTGATTTGTATCAAAATGAGGACGAAACAAGTGCCTTGCTACACGAATAAAATTTAACGGAATTAGAGTTTGTGTTTGGCTGCGTCAAGCCGGTGAACAAAACATTTTACAGGGTTTAACAATTACCTGCTTTAGTTCGAGATTTTCGATAAATTATTTTTCAGCCCTGCCTGGCTATGCCCGGCATTCCCTGCCGGGGAATGTGTGTGCAAAAAACAGCTTTGTCAAATTCGGTATTCAATGGCCGCAGTTTGTATTTTTGGCCAAAACATGCGCTTTTGTTGAAATTATTCCACCAGACTGAATTGGTTGAAGCCGGCTGCGATGAGGCCGGCCGCGGCTGTTTGGCCGGGCCCGTATTTGCGGCGGCCGTGATATTGCCGGAGGGATTTTACCACGAAAAGCTCAACGATTCCAAACAGGTGAATGAAGAAACGCGGTACGAACTGCGGGAATTTATTGAAAAACATGCGGTGTGTTACCAGGTGGCCATGGTTGACCATGAGGAAATAGACCGCATCAATATCCTGAACGCTTCCTTCAAGGCCATGCACCTGGCCATTGATAAACTGCCCCAAAAGGCTGAGTTCCTGCTCATCGACGGGAACCGGTTTACCAAATACAAAAGGGTTCCCCACGCCTGCATCATCCAGGGCGATGGCATTTATGCCTCTATTGCCGCAGCCAGCATACTGGCTAAAACCTACAGGGATGATTATATGCGTAAACTGCACGAAGAGTTTCCCCATTATAAATGGCACACCAACAAGGGCTACGCTACCATCGAGCACCGCCGGGCCATTGAACAATATGGCATGAGCCCTTATCACAGGCGGTCGTTTACCTGTGTGCCCACCCAGCTGGAGATGGATTTGTAAGTTGGCTAAAACAGCATGTCGGGGAAAAAACTTTGTTTGCGCTCCTCCCACTCTCCTTTTAAAATACTAAAATAAATGGTGTCGCGGCGGCGGTTGCCATGCATCATCGAATGGCTGCGCAATACCCCTTCGGGTATCATGCCCACTTTTAATAAGGCTGCTTTTGACCTTTCGTTCAGGTTGTCGGTTTTAATTTCTACCCGCTCCATCTTCATTACTTCAAAGGCATAACTCAGCAGCGCAAATTTGGCCGGCCGGTTTATACCCATGCCAATAAAATTTTTTCCCAGCCAGGTACTGCCGATCTCTATCCGGCTATCGGGCCATGAAATATTCTGGTAAGAAGTACTGCCGCAAATTTCATGGGTGTCCTTGTCAATAACGGTAAATGGCATTCGTGTTTCGGCCTGGCGCTCGGCCAGCAAGGTTTCGAACCATTTCTCCAGTACCGCATCATCTGCCAGGTTGTGCCTGAAAAAAGTCCATATATCCTGGTCTGCGGCCAGTTTTTTAAACGCTTCCAGATCGCCGGGTTGCATTAAACGCAGCAGCACCCTTGAAGTTTCCAAAGTAAATCCATCCGGGAAGAATTTCCGGTACAAACTTTTTTCTTCTGTCATAATTCATTTTTTTACACCGTTACCCATTCGCCGGCTCCCTGTCGTACCAGCACGGGTTCATCGCCGGTACAATCAATGACGGTGGAAGGAACGGTGCCGCCAATACCGCCATCGGCCACCACATCTACCAGTTTATGAAAATTGGTATGCATCAGCTCGGGATCGGTATATTCCTCCACCATGGTTCCCGGCAGGGAGGTGCTCAATAAAGGATGCCCAAGTTCCTTTACAATGCTGCGGGCAATATTATTATCGGGAATACGCAAACCAACGGTATTTTTTTTAGTCTGCAATATTTTAGGTACCTCCTTACTGGCCGGCAAAATAAATGTATAAGGCCCCGGCAGGTATTGCTTCAATAAGCGGTACAGGGGCGTACTGATGCTTTTGGTATAGCGGCTGAGGTCGCTGAGGTCGTAACAGATGAACGACAACTGGGCTTTTTGCGGATCAATTTGTTTGATGCGGCAAATCCTTTCAATGGCCTTGTGCTGGAAAATATCACAGCCCAATCCGTAAATGGTATCAGTAGGATAAACGATCACCCCGCCCTTCGACAGCACATTCACTATCGTGGCGATATTCCTGGGCTGGGGATTATCGGGATGAAAATGTAATAACATACGGCAATTTACAATCTACCTATACAAATAAGCTACCGAATTGTTAAACCTGCTGTGAAATACCGGCGGGCAGGCTCGTAAGCTGATTTTAATCAGACAGTTTACATGTATTTTAATATTAAATTTGCGCAAACTTTTTTCATGCAATTACAACCTGTTGACCGCGT
>Ga0065721_10004275_pt1 | contig 32728 bp, 26 predicted proteins | sample Mesricmetagenome_FD_59108 | JGI IMG/M metagenome (GOLD analysis project Ga0065721, IMG submission 59108) | Mesophilic microbial community from rice straw/compost enrichment Sample: eDNA_1 v2 (version 2) | ecosystem: Engineered > Solid waste > Grass > Composting > Bioreactor | place: USA: Davis... | reverse complement strand
GGGGCGCGCCGCCGCGGCGCGGGCGGCGCTCCAGCGGGGGCTCGCGGCGGCGGGCTACCAGTACCAGGAGTTTCACCGGGAGGAGGTGCGCGTCAACCCGTTCGACGAGTCCTTCGGCCTCGGAGAGGACGGAGGGCCGCTGCACATTACGTTCTGGGACCAGCAGACCTACTGGGTCGCCACCAACCCGCAGAAGCGCGAAACGCTGGTGGGTGTGTGGTTCGACCAGGAAACGACGGAAAAGCGCCTGGTTCTGGCCACGGCCCGCGCCGCGTTCAAGGCGCCGCCAAAGGAGGTGCCGCTCCCCAATGTGGCGGACCCGAACGCCCTCCTGGTGCGGGACCCGAACGACGCCATGCGCGGCGCCCCGGGTTTGAAGACGCCCGCGTTCGCCAAACTCGTGCCGAAGCCCGGCCGGGTGCGCGGTTACGTGAAGGACGCCGCGGGCAAGCCGCTGCCGGGGGCGCGGGTGCTCGTGGAGTCGAGCCTGGCGGGCGGCTTCGCCACCAGCGTCACGGCGAAGACTGACCAAAACGGCTACTACGAGGCAGCGGTGCCGCAGGGCTCCTGCCGTGTCTCCATGAGCGGCTACCCGGTCCGCTACAACGGGCGGACCTATGCCATGCCGCTGCACCCAGCGGACGGCGAGTGCGACTACTTCGCGTCCGGAAAGGGGCACGTGGAGAACCTGGTGCTGCGCTCCTGGGGCGTGGCCGACCCGCTCCACGTAGAGGAGGACCCGAAGTACAGCGGCTACTACTACGGCGGCGCGGTGCGCGTGATATGGCGGGTAGACGACATCGGACCCGGCGGCACGGTCGAGGTGACGCTGACCCCGCAGGGGCCACTCCTGGACGGGAGCAAGGGCCGCACCCTGGTGTTCCGCCTGCCCAACAAGCACGGCGGCGATATCAACCTCAATGACATCCCCGTCGGGCGGTACGCCCTGACGGCGCGCCTGCTAGACGGGGGCGAGGCAACGCCGATCCGCGCCCGCCGGGCGCGCGGCGAGGACGCAGCGCTGGCGGACCGCCTGACGGTGGACTTCGAGGCGAAGTCCACAGCGCAGGTCTTCAGCAACACGGGCGGCATCGAGCGCTTCGACGTCGTTCTGAAATTCTAAGATCACATGGCCCCATCCCGTCCGGGGCGGGGCACAGGAAATCAACACGCTTATGTTTATCGGAACCCGACGGACGCTCCGGCGCATCGCCGCGGTAGCGCCCGTTCTCACCCTTGTGTTCGCCGCCGGCCCCGAGGCCGCGCGAGCGCAGCAGACCGCCACGGGACTGAAGGTCGCGGGCATTTCCGTTTCCGCGGGGGCGGTGCGCCGCCCGGAGATGGGGGCCGGAGCCGGCAAACTGGTCGCCTCGGTCGCCCGGGAACTGGGGCTGCCCGCCGCCCCGGCGGCGAATGCAGAGGTGCTGGTCTGGGCCGGGCTGAAGCCGGGGCGGCCGAAGTTTGTGCGCGCCGCGGTGGAGAACGCGCTGCGCGAGGGGGGGTATGCGGTTGCTGCCGTTTCTGAGTACGCCCTGCGCGAGACCAACCCGTTCGATGAGCAGTATGGCCTGATGAGCGGCGCGATCGACCTGGGGGTCACGGACCGGGTGAGCTACTTCACCGCCAAGAACGAGAGCAAGCGGCAGACGCTGGTGGGGGCGTGGGTTGAGGGGGAGACGCGGCTCGCGCTGGCGCTCGCTCCGGCCGGGCACCGCGCCGAGGAGAAGAAGGCGCCACTGCCGGATGTGGCTGGCCCGAACACGTTGCTGGTCAAGGACAACAACGACGCCATGCGCGGCATCGCGCCGCCGAAGGCGCCCGCGTTCCCGGCGCTGGCGAAGAAGCCCCGTACGCTGCGCGGCGCGGTGCGCGATGCCGCGGGCAAGCCCATCGCGGGTGCTCAGATTATTGTCCAGGCGAGCGCGGCAGGCGGCTTCCGTACCGATGTCCGCGCCCGCACCAACGCCCAGGGCATCTACGAGATGCCGCTGCCGGTGGGCATCTGCCAGGTAGTGAACGCCGACTGCACGGTGCGCTACAACGGCAAGTCGTACCTTCTGCCGCTGCACCCGGTGGACGGCCAGCGGGACCACTTCGACTCGAAGGGGGGGCACATCGAGAACTTCACCCTGCGCACCTACGGCGCCGCGAGCGAGGAGACCGCGCGCAGCCCGCAGTTCGGCTCGTACTACTACGGCGGGCATATCCGCCTGGTGTGGTTCGACAGCGACATCCCGGTGGGCAGCGGCGTTATCGAGATCACGCTGACGCCGCAGGGGCCGCTGATGGGCGGCGTCCCGGCGCGCACACTGGTCTTCCGTCTGCCCAACAACAAGCCGCAAAGTGAGGCGTACCTGAACGACATCCCGATCGGGAAGTATAAGATGACGGTGCGGCTGCGGGACGGCGCGGAGAGCCTGCCCGTGCGGGTTATGCCGGTGTTCGGCTACGACGGAGAGCCGGTGGCCTCGCTGACCGTGGAGTTCGAGCCCAACGAGGGAAGCCTGGCATCGCTGGGCCAGAGCGGGGTCAAGCGATTCGACGTTATGATGAAGCCGTAGCGCCAGAACGGGAACGCGGCGCCCCCGCCGGCTATTTGGCGAATAGCCGGCGGGGGCGTTTTCGCACTTCTCAAACGAGCAGCAGGGCGATGGCGGCAAACATGAGGAGCGCGCCGACGAAGCGCCCGCGCAGGACCGCCCCGCCGTGCGCCTGCTCGGCGTTACGGAACCAGTGGCCAAGCAGCGCGACCGCAAGCACGCTCCACAGGCCGCGCGAACTGTAGACGATGTTTGCGACGGTGGCCTGCCCGAAGTGGGCGATGGCGGAGACAAACAGCAGGGACTGGAATCCCATCAGTAACCCGCCCAGCACGAGCCAGCGCCGGGCGGAGGGCGAGAGCGACCGGAGCGGCGTGGGGAAGAGCGGGATCAGGGTGCAGGAGAGCACGCCGACCAGCGCGACGGTTAGCGGAAGTAAGCGGCCCATGCCCCATGCGGGCGACCACTTCTGCACCAGAACGTCGAACAGGGCGTAGGCTGCGGCGGCGAGACCCGCACTCGCCACGGTCCGGGCAACGGGAGAGGGGGAGGAGTCTGCCGCGCGGCGGGCGCCGCCCCCTCCCGCACGGTTCAGCACGACGATGCCCGCCGTGCTGAGCACGGCGGCGAGCCAGAGTTTCCCGGGGACGCCCTGCCTGACGACAAGGGTGGTGAAGAGTGCGACCAGCAGGATCTTCAGGCCCAGCACCGGCGTCGCCAGGGAGACATCGCCCTTCTGAAGCGCGAACAGGGTCGCCATCTGCCCGGCGATGAACAGGAGAGCGATAACGAGCGGCTGCCACCAGGCGTGGGGAAGGGGCGCCCAGGTCCCGCCCAGCAGCAGCAGCGACTGGAATACAAGCGCGGCCAGTACGTTGCAGACCACGGTCGAATGCCAGAGTCCCACCCCCAGGTCGGCGGCGCGCTTAAGGGAGAGCGCCGCCGCGACGTACGCGAGCGCCGCGCCAAGCGGTAGCGCCAGCGCCCACAGATTCTCCATTCAGAAATCGCCTCCTCGTCGCAGCCGCTCTCAGGGTTCCTCGCGCGACGCAGGAATTCATGCCGTCACAGGGCGTCGGAGCGCCAGGCGAACGGATAGCGGACGGCGCGCCCGACGGAAACGGGGGAGGCATGGAGGCGCAGAAGTTCCGCCACGGCGTCCGCGGCGATCGCCTCCACGGGCAGGGTAAGCGAGCGGATATGCAGACCCGGGTCGGCGGCGAGCGGCAGACCGTCGAAGCTGACCAGGGGGACAGTGGCGGCGCGGGCGCCGTGCCGGTCGGCGAGGCCCGCCCGCAGCCCCACAGCCAGCCAGTCGTTCGTGGCGATCAGGCCCGTGGTACCGTCGGCGTCAAGCGCCAGGGAGCGGCCGGTACGCAGACCGGCTCCGTGGCTCAGGCCGCTCGGGAGGAAGCGGAGGGAAACGCCCTCCGCTTCGGCGGCCTCCCGCGCCCCCGCCAGGCGCTCACGGGAGGCCGGAATCTCCTCCTTGCCCAGGAAGAGGAGGCTGCCGCAGCCGCGCCGGATCAGCGCCCGCGCCGCTTCGCGGCCCGCCTCGCGGTCGTCCACCCCCAGCAGGCTGGCCCGGCGGTGCGGCCGGGCGTCCGGCTCCGGGAAGAGCGTGACCAGGGGGGGGGCGTTTGTCCCGCCGCGGTGGCGGGCCAGCAGCGCCGCACCCGCCAGGCCGAGGGTAAGCGCGCCCTCCTCGAAGTGCGGGGCCGTCTCCTCTCCGGTGACGCGCTCCACCACGCACCGGACGCCCTCCTGCTGGAGCTGCCGCTGTAGCAGCTCCAGCAGGAGAGAGAAGAAGGGGTCGTCGCCCAGCTTCAGGTTCTCGTCCACCAGCAGCGCGGCGCGGCGCAACCGACCGACCCCGCCGGCGCTGCCCGCCGGGGCAACGGCGAACGTTCCGCTCCCCTGCCGCTGCTCCACCAGGCCCTCGCGCCGGAGTGTGGCGAGGATGGCGCGGAGCCGGGGGCGGCTGATCTGGAGGCGCGCGGCCAGGTCCCGTTCGCCGGGCAGACGCTGCCCGGCGAACTGTCGGACCAGGCTACGGACCTCCTCCTCCTTACCCCGCAGGTCGGCAGCGGTAGCAGCAGCGCCCGCCGCGGGGGGAGAGTCCGTCACGCGAGGCGCCCGGTCACGCGAACGACGCTGCCCGCGGGGAGCGGGACGCGCAGGGCGTCGCCGTTTTGGGCCGAAACGGTTACCGGGGCGGAGAGGGTCACCGCATCGGGCGCATCGAACGTGTTGTGCGCGTGGATGTCATCCGCGGACAGGGTAACGACCTCGGCTTCCGTGAGCCGCCCGCCCCGCAGGTCGAGTTCGGCCTCCACCGCCTGCGACGGGTGGCTGTTGACCAGGGTGACGCACAGGACGCCGTCCTTGACGGACGCCGAGCCCTCCACGGCGCGCAGCGCGAAGGGCTGGCGGTGCAGGTAGCAGCCCTGGCAGTGCTTCGCGGCCGCCCCGCCGTCGCTGATGCTCTCGGCGGCGGACAGGAGGCGCACGGCGGTCGCTCCCTGGTGGGCGCGATACAGGTCGAAGACGTGGTAGGTGGGCGTCTTGATGCAGCGGTCCTCCTGCACGAGCAGCAGGGACTGGAGGACGTTGATAAGCTGGGCGATGTTCGCCATGTACAGCTTATCCGCGTGGTTGTGGAAGACGTCCAGGCTGAGTGCGGCAACGCAGGCGTCGCGGATTGTGTTCTGCTGGTACAGGCCGCTGCCTGGCTTGCCCTTCTCGACCGGGTGCCAGGCGCCCCACTCATCCAGCAGGAGTTTGATCTTGCGCTCCGGATCGTACTCGTCCATGACCGCCCGGTGCCCGGTAACGATGCCCTCGACCGCGCGCGCCTTGGCGAGCAGTTCCAGCCACTGCGCCTCGTCGTACTCGGTGGCTGTGCCGGCGGTGCCGCAGTAGTAGTGCGCGGCGAAGCCCTGCACCCGGTTCCGCCGCCAGCCCGATGCCCGCTCGAAGAAGCGGCGCGTCCAGCCCCAGTCGCTTCCGTTCGGTCCGCAGGCCACGGCCTCCACGGGCGCATCCGGGTAGTTGTATACGAACGTCCGGAACTTCGAGAATTCGTCGGCGTACTGCTCCGCGGTCATATGGCCGCCGCAGCCCCAGTTCTCGTTGCCGACGCCCCAGAAGCGCACCCGGAACGGCTCCTCCGCGCCGTTGGCGCGCCGCTCGTTGGCCAGGGCGCTCTCCCCACCGAAGTTGCAGTACTCCACCCAGTCGCGCAGCTCGTGGGGTGTGCCCGAGCCCAGGTTGCCGGCAAAGTAGGGCTCCGCGCCGAGCGCGCGGCAGAAGGCCATGAATTCGTGGGTGCCGAAGTGGTTGGGCTCCGGCGCCATGCCCCAGTGAGCGTTGAGGCGCGCGGGGCGGCTTTCGCGCGGGCCGATGCCGTCGCGCCAGTGGTAGTCGTCGGCGAAGCAGCCGCCGGGCCAGCGCAACACAGGGATGCCGAGGGGCTTCAGGGCCTCTACCACATCGTTTCGGATGCCGTCGGTGTTGGGGATGGAGCTGTCCGGGCCGACCCAGACGCCGTTATAGACCAGTTCACCGAGGTGCTCGGCGAAGTGGCCGTGCAGATACGGGTTGATGGGGGCGATAGCCTCGCCCGGCAGGACAACGACACGCTGAACGCTGTGGATGGCTCCCATGAGGTGGTGGTTCCTTCCCTGGACCAATTAATGACCAATTCAAACATTGGTGGTCGGGTGGTAGTATAATGGTGCCCAGAGGTTTATGTCAAGTCGTACGTCGCGGGAGTGCTTGTTTTCGCGTGGGGCGCCGTGCGCGTCCGGTTGACTTGGTGTATCCGGTGTATAATGACGCGCAGTGACCAACCGGGGCAGTTTGCGCCATTTTGGTCCGAATGGTATAGAAGGCCGGCGGTGATCTTCTTCGGAGTGAGGCCGGGCAGGGTCCTGTGTGGCCTGGTCGGCGCCGGAGTGGGTCGGGAAGGTACGGAATGCGGCGGCAGCGATTTTGGACGGCGAAGACGGTGATTGGCGCCACCCTGACCCTCCTGGCGGCAGGGCTGGGGGTCGCCCCGGCCCAGGTGGGGGGGAAGAAGGCGGACCCGGCGGCGGGTGTGGCGTTCTTCGAGGAGAAGGTACGCCCGATCCTCAAGACCTCCTGTCTCCCCTGTCACAGCGGCCCGGAGAGCAGCGGCAAACTGGACCTGACCCGGCGTGACGCGATCCTTAAGGGAGGCGTCTCCGGTCCGTCCGTAGACCCGAAGAACCCGCACGTCAGCCTCATGCTCAAGGCCGTTCGCTTCGAGGGGCGGCAGATGCCTCCGCAGGGCAAACTCCCCAAGGCGCAGGTAGACATCCTGACGAAGTGGGTGGAGATGGGCCTGCCCATGCCGGAGCCGAAAGCGGGCGCCAACGCGGAGCCCGACCACCACGGCCCGCCGCAGGTGAACGCGGAGACGAAGGCGTTCTGGGCGTTCCAGCCTGTGAAGCGCCCCGCCGTTCCGAAGGTGAAGAACGCCGTCTGGGCGAAGACCCCGGTTGACGCCTTTGTGCTGGCGAAGCTGGAGGCGAACGGCCTCAAGCCCGCTCCGCAGGCGTCTCGAATCGCCCTGATTCGCCGCGCGTACTTCGACATGATCGGCCTCCCCCCCAGCCCCGAGGAGGTGCAAGCGTTCCTGGCCGACACCACCCCGCAGGCATGGGAGAAGGTCGTGGACCGTCTGCTCGCCTCGCCGCACTACGGGGAGCGCTGGGGCCGCCACTGGCTTGACCTGGTGCGCTACGCCGAAACGAACTCCTTCGAGCGCGACGGCGACAAGCCCTTCGTATGGCGCTACCGGGACTACGTCATCCGTTCGTTCAACGAGGACAAACCCTATGATCGCTTCGTCCGGGAGCAGATCGCGGGGGATGAACTCGATGTCGTGACCCCGGAGAGCCTGATCGCCACCGGCTACTACCGCCTGGGTATCTGGGACGACGAGCCCGCCGATCCGGAGCAGGCGCTGTATGACGACCTGGACGACATCGCCAACACCACCGGGCAGACGTTCGTGGGGCTGACGGTTGGCTGCGCCCGCTGCCACGACCACAAGATCGACCCGTTCCCGCAGAAGGACTACTACCGGTTCCTGGCGTTCTTCCGCAACGTCAAGCGGTTCGGCGAGCGCAGCGGGGAGTCCGTCGCCGAGGCGTCGCTGCGCCCCATCTCTCCGAAGAGCGAGCAGGAGCGGTTTGCGAAGGAGAACGCCGAGCATCGGCAGAAGCTCGCCGCGCTCGGTAAGCGTCTGCGGGATATTGAAGAGATCCTCACCCCGCTCCTGAAGGGGGGCGAGTCGGACGACTTCAAGTACGACCAGAATCGCCTCCCGATCGCGAAGAAGCACATCGGTGAGGGGAGCTTCTCGGCCGAGAAGTTCGCCGAGTATGAGCGGTTGACGAAGGAGCGGGACGCTCTGCGCGCCGCGCCGCCGAAGGGCCTGGAGATGGCGCTGTGCGTCACCGAGGCCGGGCCGAATCCGCCCAAGACGTTCCTGCTGGCGCGGGGCAACCCGCACGCCCCTGAGGACGAGGTGACGCCCGGGTTCCCATCGGTCCTGTCGCCGCCGGAGCCGAAGATCGTTCCACCCGCCTCGAACCCCCAGTCCAGCGGGCGCCGCCGGGCCCTGGCAGAGTGGATCGCCTCGCCGCAGAACCCGCTCACCGCGCGGGTCATGGCGAACCGTATCTGGCAGTACCACTTTGGGCGCGGCATCGTGCGCTCTACCAGCAACTTTGGTTTCCTGGGCACGCCGCCCACGCACCCGGAGCTGCTGGACTGGCTGGCCGACGAGTTCGTGCGGCAGGGCTGGCGGATGAAGCCGCTGCACCGCATGATCCTGCTTTCGAACACCTACCGGATGTCGTCGAAGGCGGAACCGAAGGCGCTGGCGAAGGACCCGGAGAATGAGCTGTTCTGGCGCTTTGATATGCGCCGCCTGGAGGCTGAGGAGGTGCGCGACGCCATCCTGGCAGCGAACGGCACACTGAACCGGAAGATGTTTGGCCCCAGCATCAAGATCAAGCTGCCGCGCGAGGTACTGGCGGGCCAGTCGGTGCCGGGGCAGGGCTGGGAGGAGTCGCCTCCTGAGGAGCAGACCCGCCGCAGCATCTACGTCAAGGTAAAGCGTTCGCTCTCAGTGCCGCTTCTGGCCAGTCACGACGCGGCGGACACGGACGCGACCTGTCCGGTGCGCTTCTCGACCACGCAGCCGACCCAGGCGCTCGGCATGATGAACAGCGCCTTCCTGAACGAGCAGGCCGCGATTCTGGCGGACCTGACGAAGCAGAAGGTGAGCACGGCCGACCCGGCAGCGCAGGTGCGCTTCGTCCTGTGGCGCACCCTCCAGCGCCCGCCGACGCCGGAGGAGATCGCGCGCGGCGTGAAACTCATGGCCGACCTGAGGGAGAAGGACAAGAAGACCGCCGACGAGGCGCTCAAGGGCTTCTGTCTGGTCGCCCTGAACCTGAACGAGTTCATCTACTTGGATTAAGGCGCCCTTGCTACACTCCCGCCGGTGTGTTGCGGGAGTGGTTCGGGGAGAGGTGGTGGCGGGCCTCCCGCTGACGATGTGCGCGGACGCGTTCTATCGTGCGCTGTATGTGCGCTGACAGCGTATAGGGGAAGCAAATGACGGAATCCGGGCACAGAGCTTTTCTCGAAAGTCCGGAGTACCGGGAGTGGTCCGCCCTCCATCGGCGCATTGTGGCGGGGGAGAAACTGAACGCTGAGGAGCAGGCGAAATATGATGCGGTAATCCACCGTATGGATGCGGAAGAGGGCCAGCAATTGGCAACGGCCGCAGCCCATACCCGCGCTCAGGTTCAGGCTTTAGAAGAGGAAAACAAGAGGCTTCGCGCTCAGTACGAAGACCTGTACAAATAAAGGGGACCATCTACCCCGGGTGGCCGACTCGGCGGAGGTGCGGATACTGCACCCCCTGCGGGATGATTTGTCTCTCCATGTGCGCGAGGATACAGCGACCGGATTTCTGGAGGCGCTGACGCCGGAAGGCACGTCGCACATCGCGATCCGGCGCTTGAACCGACTGTCACTTGTGCAGCACCGTCTGGCGCGTCAACTGGAAATGCTGCGGCAGCAGCAGCGAGAACTACTGGAAACGGAGAACGCTCATCTGCGCGAGATGGTAGCGCGTCTGATCGCTCTTCTGGAGCAGGCGCTACGTGGCGGCTCAGACGAGGAACGAGGGTTATGAGCAACGACAACGGGCGAAATTTCTGCGGGCGAACGCGGCGGCAGTTCCTGTGGCAGATGGGGGCGGGCTTCGCCGGTGTGGCGCTGGCGGGAATGCTGGACAACGACTTCTTCGGGCGGCAAGCGCTCGCGGCGGACGGAAAGACGCCCTGGAAGAACCCGCTCGCGCCGAAGAAGCCGCACCACGAGCCAAAGGCGAAGGCTGTTATCTTCCTCTACATGTACGGCGGCCCCAGCCACATCGACACGTTCGACTACAAGCCCGGCATGGTCGGCATGGACGGCAAGACGATCGAGGTCAAGACGTTCGGGCGCGGCGGCCACAAGAACCAGGGGCGCATCGTCGAGCCGAAGTGGAAGTTCAAGCAGTACGGGCAGTGCGGCAAGTGGGTGAGTGACCTGTTCCCGAACGTGGGGGAGTGCGTGGATGACATCGCGTTCATCCACTCCATGACCGCCGACTCGCCCATCCACGGCTCGGCCATGCTCCAGATGAACACGGGCAAGATCCTCTCCGGCAGCCCCTGTCTGGGCTCCTGGGTCAACTACGGCCTGGGCACCGAGAACGAGAACCTGCCCGGCTTCGTGGTCATGCTCGACCCGCGCGGCGGCCCGATCTCCGGCCCGAAGAACTGGTCCAGCGGCTACATGCCCGCCACCTACCAGGCCACCACCATCGCTGCCACCAACACGCCCATTCTGGACCTGAACCGGCCGACCGGTGTGTCGGAGGCGGAGCAGCGCCGGCTGCTGGACGCCCTGCGCGAGTACAACGAGGCGCACGCGGACCCGCGCGGCGACAACTCGAACCTGGCGGCCCGCATCGCCAGCTATGAGCTGGCCTACAAGATGCAGGCCCACGCGCCCGAGGCGGTGGACCTCTCCAAGGAGCCGGAGTATATCAAGGAGATGTACGGCCTGAACCAGAAGATCACCGCGCCGTTCGGGCGGCAGTGCCTGATGGCGCGGCGCCTGGTGGAGCGGGGCGTGCGCTTCGTGCAGATCTACAGCGGCGGCTCGCACAACGACGCGAACTGGGACGCCCACGGGGACCTGGTGGACAACCACAACCTGCACGCGGGCGAGACCGACAAGCCGATCGCGGCGCTGATCAAGGACTTGAAGCAGCGCGGGATGCTGGACTCGACCCTGATCGTCTGGGGCGGCGAGTTCGGGCGGCAGCCCACGGCGGAGTACGAGAAGGGCACCGGACGCGACCACAACGCCTACGGCTTCACGATGTGGATGGCGGGCGGCGGCATCAAGGGCGGTGTCAGCATAGGCCAGACCGACGAACTGGGCAGCCGGGCCGTGGAGGACCCGTTCCACGTCAAGCATCTGCACGCGACGATTCTGGACCGCCTGGGCATGGACCCGAACCGTCTCACGTACTTCTACAGTGGTCTGGATCAGAAGCTCGTGGGCGTGGAAGGCGCAGAGCCGATCAAAAAGATTCTGGTCTGACGCTCGCTCCCCCGGGTCAGGGACCGGGTCGGGGAGAGGAAGCGGACCAGGATACGCGGTGCGAGGCGCGTTGAAGTGGCCACCGAGGGGCCAAAACCTCCGGTAGCGCGCCGGGAACGCCGGGCGGGGGCAGTGACGCGGGCGGTACAATAATGTCGCTATGAACCCGGTCACGGACAACCAGCAGGCGGAGCCGCTGCGCAGAACGGTCGTCGTCGCCATGAGCGGCGGGGTGGACTCGTCGGTGGCGGCGGCGCTGCTCAAGGAGCAGGGGCACGACGTTATCGGAGTCACGCTCCAGATATGGCAGGAGTCCGCGACCGAGACAAAGGGCGCGGGCTGCTGCTCGCTCGGCGCGGTGGAGGACGCCCGCCGGGTGGCCGCGAAGATCGGGATACCCCACTACGTCCTGAACTACCGCGAGCCGTTCGCGGATAAGGTCATCGCGCCGTTTATCGAGGACTATCGGCGCGGACGCACCCCCAACCCCTGCATTAACTGCAACCGCTATATCAAGTTCGACGCCCTGCTGGAGAAGGCGCTGAGCCTGGGCGCGGACGCACTCGCCACCGGGCACTACGCGCGCGTCTTCCCGGACGCGGCGACCGGCCGCTACGTCCTGGCGCGGGCGGGCGACCCGGCCAAGGACCAGACGTACGCCCTGTATGCCACAAAGCAGCACGAACTGCGCTGGATGACCATGCCGCTCGGCGACCTGCCCAGCAAGGAGGAGACGCGCGCCATCGCGCGGCGCTGGGGGCTGTCCGTGGCGAACAAGCCCGACTCGCAGGAGATCTGTTTTGTGCAGGGCGGCAGCTACGTCGACTTCCTGGCCAAAAATGCACCGGAGACGCTGGAGCCGGGTACCATCGTGGATACGTCCGGCAAGGCACGCGGCACGCACGACGGGGTTGCGCTCTACACGGTGGGGCAACGCCGCCGGGTGAATGTCGGCTCGGCAATCCCGCTCTACGTCCTGAAGGTGGACGCTGCCACAAACACCGTGGTGGTCGGGGCCGACGAGGAGTTGTACGCGCCGGGCTGCGTGGTGGAGGATGTGAACTGGGTCGCGCTCGCCCCGCCGCCGGTGGACACCCCCATAGACTGCACGGTGAAAATACGCTACAATATGCCGCCCAGCCGGGCGCAGGTCGTCCGCCGCGCGGATGACACGGTCCTGGTGCGCTTCGACCGTCCCCTGAGGGCGGTCACGCCCGGTCAGGCGGCGGTATTTTACGGCCTACCGGAGGGTGTGCACGACGGCTTTGTGCTCGGCGGCGGGACCATCACCGACCGCAGCGACGCCGCCTTCTGACGGCCTGAGGACGGGGTGATTTTCGCGCGCTAAATCTTTATGGCGGGCAGGTTTAACTTCTATTCCACACAAGGAACAACCAGAGATATGACGGACGAACGGGAGACGCCCGGAAACGGACGCGTCTTGGGTAGTATTCTGGCGGGTGTCGTGATCGGTCTGGCGGTGGGCGGGACGCTGGCCCTGCTCTTCGCCCCCAAGTCCGGTAAGGAACTGCGGGGAGACATCGAGGAGGCGCTGGAAGGGGTGAAGGAGCGGACAGAGCAGGTGCTGGACGACCTGCAGGAGTCCGCTGCCAACCTTCGGGATCGCTCCCGTACGCTGCTTGACAGCACCCGCGAGAACATCGTCCGCTCGGTGGAGGTCGGTAAGGAAGCCTACGTCCAGAAGAAGCAGGAACTGACCGGGAAACTGGAAGACGGCGCCAGCGGCGAAGCGGCGACGGCGTAACACGCTGGCGGGGCAGTCCGGGCAGCAGCGGCGGCGGCGCCTGTGGTCGGTGGAGCAGCGTTGCGCAGGCCCGTGTTCCTGTGTGCGCGCCTTCCCGGCGCGCGCCTGCGCCTTCCTGCTCGGTTCCTGACCCGACTTCGCCCGCGCCTCCGCGCTCCGTTCTGCTGATGCCCTGGTGATGCGACGACTGCTGCTGTGCTGTGCCCGGTGACGTTCCCTTAATGGAGAGGATCTTGTTGTGGAAACGACGAACATGAATCTGAAAGTCTCTTCGCGCGCCGTGGACGACGGTACGCGCATCCTGGACCTGGAGGGGGAGGTAGATGTTTATACCGCCCCGCTGCTGCGCCAGGAGATCATGGACCAGGTGGACGCGGGCGTGAAGCGCCTGCTGGTAAACCTGGCCAAGGTGGAGTACCTGGACTCCACGGGACTGGGCATCCTCATCGGCGGGGTCAAGCGCATGCGCGAGCAGGAGGGCACCCTCCGTCTGGTCGCCCCGCCGCCCCGCATCACCCGCATCTTCGAGATTACCGGCCTGAACCGCATCTTCGACGTGTACGCGAGCGAAGAGGAGGCGATGGCGTGAGCGAGGAACCGGCGGAGAACGCACTTGTTACGCTCACTATCCCCTGTGCCCCGGAGTACGTTGGCACTGCGCGCCTGACGATCCTGGGGGTTGCTGGCCGGATGGGATTCTCCTACGACCAGATTGAGGACATCCGGCTGGCCGTGGGGGAGGCCTGCACCAACGCAATCGAGCGGGCGAACCGCAACGGTAGCAACGGCGGTGGTGCGTCCGCTCAGATCGATATGCGCTGCCTGGTAGAGGCGAAGCGCCTGACCATCGAGATCGAGGACAACGTCCGGGGTGGCGCGAGCGGCACCGAGGGCGGTGAGGCGGCCGAGGAGGAGTTCTCCGCGCAGGAACTGGGCGCCGTCCTCATGGAGATCGTGGTGGATGAGGTCACACTGGAGGCGGCTCCCAACGGCGGGACGCGGGCGCGGCTGGTAAAGTACCTGTCCGACACCGCGCCTTCGGAGTAAACGGGATGCCCGGAGCGACACCCGCAAGCATGATATTCAAGACGGCGTTTTTCACAAAACCGGGAATGGGGGGCTCACAGTAATGGCGGCGGACGACGTATCCAGGACCGACGATGCCACCGCCGCCGCCGCCGCCGCCGCTGCTGCTACTCCCGCGGAGAAAACGCCCGCCGCTGAGTCGTCGCCCGTGACCGAGAGCGGCCTCAGCGGTCTGGCGGAGCGCCTGCTGCTGGAGTACTCCCGCACGGGCGATGACCGCCTGCGGGAGCGCATCGTGACCATGCACCAGAGCCTGGTGCGCTTTCTCGCCCAGAAGTTCGCCAATCGCGGCGAACCGCTGGAGGACCTGATCCAGGTGGGCAGTATCGGACTGGTAAACGCGGTGGACCGGTTCGACGCTACGCGCGGGATCAAGTTCGCTACCTTTGCCACCCCGACGATCGTGGGGGAGATTCGCCGCTACTTCCGCGATAAGGCGTGGAGCCTGAAGGTCCCGCGCCGCCTCCAGGAGCTGAATCAGGCGGCAAGCCGGGCGATGGATGACCTTTCGACGCGCCTCGGGCGCTCTCCCACTATCCCCGAGATCGCCCGCGCCATCGGGGCGACAGAGGAGGAGACGCTGGAGGCCATCGAACTCGGGAACGCCTACGACACCGTGTCGCTGGACGCGCGCCCGGAGGAGAACGGCGAGTCCTCTTCCAGCTTCTCCGACATTCTGGGGCACGAGGACGAGGGGCTGGCGGCGCTGGAGCGCCACGGCGACCTGACGGCGGCACTGGAGGCGCTGGAGGAGCGCGAGAGCGCCATTATCCGGCTGCGCTTCTTCCAGGACCTGTCGCAGACCGAGGTCGCGCAGCGGCTCAACATCTCCCAGATGCATGTGTCCCGCCTCCAGCGGCGCGCCCTGGAGAACCTGAAGCGACTCCTCGCCGCACAGCAGATGGGCGCCTGACCCGGGCGAAAGGGAACCGACGATGTTCCGCCGCGACGCCTTTTCGTTCGGGTTCAGCGCCACGTTCGGGGCCGCCATCATGGCCCTGTTGTTGTGGCTCGCCTGGTACTTCCTCCGCGCCGCAGGCGACATCATCGGTCCCTTTATCGCCGCTGCCGCCATCGCGCTGATCCTGGACCCGATTGTGACCTTCTTCCAGACCCGGGTCACCCGCGGCGGTCGGATGCGCGCGGTTCTGATCGTGTTCCTGTTCTTCCTGGGCGTGTTCGGGGCGCTGCTGTCGTATGTGGTGCCCGGGGTGGCGGCCCAGGCCCAGCATCTTGTGCGCTTCTTCACCCCGGTCACCTACACCGTCAAGCGGTTGGAGGGGCAGTCCGGGCGGTATCACACCCTGGTACAGGGGCTCGCCGACAGCAGCGCGGTCATCACGGGCCTGAGTAACGGCCAGGAGTACACCTTCGTCGTCTTTGCGGTGCACACCGAGGGGGAGGAGACCCCGTCGCGCCCGGTGCAGGTCACCCCCCGGGCCGACTCGGATGGCGAACCGCGGGAGGAGGGAGCCTCGGACGACGCCACGGGGCCGACCATGCCGGGGCCGGACGCTCCGGACACCGCTCCGGCGACCGGTCCCGGCGCGCTCACCGCGGAGCCGGGCGATCGGTTTGTGCGCCTGCGATGGCGCGCCCCCGTGGCGGGGAAGTCCGGCTTCGATCAGCTACGCGAGGAGGCGGACCGGTGGCTTGCGAAGCACCAGCAGATCGGCCCGATCAAGCTGCCGCCGAACATCGACTCGATCACCACGCAGTACTCCGAACAGTTCGCCAACTACATCAAGAACTTCGCCAACCGCTTCGCCTCGGTGATCGCCGGCTCGATTGCCGGACTGATTAACCTGGTCCTGATCCCGATCATCACGGTCTACATCCTCGCCGACATCGACCGGCTTCGGGCGCGGCTGTTCTTCCTCATGCCGGAGCAGGTGCGCGGGCACGCCCTCACCGCTACGGCGGAGGTCGGCGGCGTCTTTGGGAACTATCTGCGCGGCCTGGTGGTGGTCTGCTCGCTGTATGCGGTCTCCTCGTTTGTGGCGCTGATGGTGGTCAGCTTCTGGTTCCCGGCGATGCGCGGCTACGCGCTGCTGCTGGGCTTCATGGCGGGGCTGCTGTATGCGGTGCCGTACGTGGGGGCGCTGGCGATCCTGGTGCTCGCGGCGGTGGCAGCGCTGGCGACCGGGAGCGGCACCTGGGCACTGCTGATTACCGCGGGGGTGCTGCTGGTGCTGAACCAGGCGTTCGACATGGTGGTGTACCCCCGGGTGGTCGGCGGTGAGGTCGGGCTGCACCCCCTGATGGCGCTCTTTGCGCTGCTCCTCGGGGGGAACCTGATGGGGCTGTGGGGGATGCTGCTGTCCGTGCCGGCCGCCGCGAGCGTGCAGGTGATTCTGTTCCGCCTGTTCCCGCGCATAAAGGCCCCCACGCCGCTCTCCCTTCTGATGAAGCCCCGGGAGGAGGGGCCGCCTGCGCCCGCGGGCGCCCAGCCCGCGGCCCATGCCGCCGCCAAGGCTGCGGCCTCTGCGGAGGACGCCGCCTCCGCCGCCGGCAACGCCGCCGAGGCGGCCGACGCCGCCCGCGAAACGGTGCAGGAGATTATGGAGGAGCATCGGGAACCGGGGGGCGGGGAGGCGAATCGCGGCGCGCCCGGGTAGGGCGGTTTGCGGCGCGGTGCCCTCCGTGGTATAGTATGCAGGCTATTTCCCAGGCGACCCACGCGGCGCGGAGCGCATGCCCGCGCCGCTTGAAATTACAGAGTAAGCGAGTCTTTTTATGAAGCGAACTTTCCAGCCCAAGAACCGCCGCCGCCTGCGCGTCCACGGCTTCCGCACGCGCATGCGCACCCTGGACGGGCGCAATCTCCTGAAGCGCCGCCGCGACCGGGGTCGCCACCGCCTGACGGTCTTCGCCTACAAGCACTAACACCGGGCGTGGGCGCCCCGGCGGCGGATGGCCGCCAGGGCGAACGTCCGGGCGAAAGGCACCGGTTTGCTGCCACGCGCGGAGCGTTTGACTCGTCGGCGGGACTTTTCCGCCGTCTACGCGCGCAAGCGCTCCTGGGCGAATCCCCTGCTGGTCCTGTACGTCCGGCGGTATGACTCCGCCGGGACGGATGCGGAAACGCGGCGCTTCGGTTTCTCCGTATCCAGGAAAGTAGGAAAGGCGCACGACCGCAACGGCGTCAAGCGGCGGCTGCGTGCGATCTGTCGGGAACACGGCAGGTCGTGGCGGCGCGGCTTTGACGCCGTTTTTGTGGCGCGCTCCGCGTCCGCTTCGGCATCGTACGAAGAGCTGCACGCCGCCGTCGTCTTCCTGATGGGGAAGGCGGGGCTGTTGCTGCGGGAACTTCCGTCCGCGGGTGCAACCTCAGCGGCCGGCAGTGTGTCCGTACCAGTGTCCGCCGATGCGGTCACGGGAGAGGGAACGAGCCGCGCGTGATCTCCAGGGCGACAGTTCGTGCCAGCAGTAGTAGCGACGCACCACCGGAAACGGGGGGCGCCGCCACATCGCTGTTCGGCCGCGTCTGTGTGCGCCTCATCCGCGCTTATCAGTCCACCAGTCGCTTCCGTCCCGCCGTCTGCCGCTTCCACCCGACCTGCTCGGAGTACACCGCGCAGGCCATCCTGCGGCACGGTCCCTGGGCCGGCATGTGGCTGGGGGTGAAGCGCATCGCGCGGTGCCACCCGTTCTACCGGGGGGACTGGTACGACCCGGTGCCCGGGACAGAGGACGGGGAACCGCCCGCGGCGCGCCCGCCGGATTAGTTTAGGAGATGCTGTTGATCCGCCAGAAGAAGCTGTCACTTTCGTTTGTCCGCACCCTGGTGCTCCTGCTGCTGCTCGTCGTGCCCGCCTTCGGGCTTGCGGGGTGCCAGCAAGGGCCGCGCTACACTGTCTCCGACAACGCCCAGACCGCTCTGGCCGAGGGCGAGGCCAAGGAGAAGGCCGCTCAGGACGCGGAGAACGTAGGCAGCAAGAGCGAGGCGGTCCGCTTGTGGACCGACGCCGCCAACTACTATGGGGCTGTGGCCCGGAAGTTCGGCGGGTCGCCGGACGCCCTGAGGGCGCTGCTGCGTCAGGGGCGCATCACCGATGTGGAACTGGAGAACCTGAACCAGGCCCACATCATCCTGCGCAGTGCGCTGCGCAACTATCCGCCCGCCCGCATCGCCGATAAGGAACTGACGGATCAGGCGCGCGAGCTGCACGACGATGTGGTGCGCAAGCTCGACGCGAACAACTCCCAGACCTACTACTACAAGGCGATGGACCTGCTGGTGCGCCTGAGCGGCAACCAGCCCGTGATCGCAATTACCGTGATTGCGGTCGTGGTGACCCTGATCACCTGGCCCCTGCGCGTGAAGATGTATAAGTCTTCCCGCGAGATGCAGCGCTTCCAGCCGGAGTTGAAGAAGCTTCAGGAGAAGTATCGGGACGACCCGATGACGCTCAACCTGAAGATGCGGGAGTTCCAGAAGGAGCACGGCATCAATATGTACGCGGGCTGTCTGCCCGCGCTGGCGCAGTGGCCGATCCTGTTCCTGATGTATCAGGTGATCGTCCACTACCAGTTCCACTTCGCGGACTCGTACTTCCTGTGGATTAACCCGGCGAACGGGGTGGCAAGCGCGAGCTGGGCGGCGCCGTTCACGAACGCCATCGCGCGGCATCTGGGCGAACCGGACATGGTCCTGCTGGGTGTGTATGCGCTCTCGATGTACTTCCAGATGCGCTTCACGCCGACCACGGACCCGCAGGCGGCGGAGACGCAGCGGCTGATGGCGACGATGATGCCGCCGATGTTCTTCTTCATGATGTACCAGTCGCAAATCGCCTCGGCGTTCATCCTGTACTGGTTCATCTCCAACCTGTTCTCCATCGGGCAGCAGTGGATTATCAACCGCAGCCTGCCGAAGGTGGAACCGCTCGTCCTTAAGGCTGATGCTGCCGACAGCGGCAGCAGCGGGGCCGGCGGTGCGGCGGCGAAAAACAGCGGTGGCGCTCTTCAGGGGGAGGTAGTACGGACCCTGGAGAAGAATCCGAAACTTATCACGCCGAAGAACAAGCGCAAGAGGTAGCGGCGGCACGGTCGGGACAGAAAAAAGGAGCGACGACGGAATATGGCGGGGGATACCAGCAACAGCAAGGAAGAAGCCGTACCTGCGGGGATGCAGGCGCTCAAAGAGCGTGCCCTGGCCTTTGCGCAGGGGGTGGCCGAGCAGTCCGGCCTCCAGATGACGGCGCGCCTGTCGCACGAGGAGCCGGACGGGGTGACCATCGCCTTCGAGGGGGCGGAGGCGCGCTACATGGTCGGGCGCAACGGTCAGATACTGGATGCGCTGGCGTATCTGGCATCGCTGGTGGTGAACCGGCGCGGCGGCCCGCGGCTTCGGGTGATCTTCGACGCGGACGGCTACCGGGCGCACCGCGAGCAGACCCTTCGGAATCTGGCGAAGGAGCTTTCGGAGCAGGTGCTCGCCACCGGCCAGGAGGCGGTGCTGGACCCGCTTTCGCCTCTGGAGCGCCGCATCGTGCATCAGGCGCTTCTGGAGATTCCCGGGGTGCGGACGTACTCTGAGGGAGAAGACCCGGAGCGGTACGTTATCATCTCCCCGGCGGCGTAGTTCGTGCCGTCAGATGGTTGCCGTGGGGTGAAACCCACGGCATATCTCATTCACCGATAGCACACTCTGCCTTCTCGCGCTCCAGGCGGTCGATGCGCTCCTCCAACTCCCCGATGCGCTCGCCTACCGCGTCCACGACGGCGGTGACCACGACATCCGCGACCGTCTCGACCGCGTCGACTACCGCGTCCGCTACCGCTTCGCGTAGCGCAACGGTGGCGTCCGGTTCCGGCGCTGCGGACGGTTCCAGCATCCGGCGCTCGGTGCTGGCATGCCACACATCCGACGGGAAGATGATGCGCTTCCGGCCGCCGCGCGGCGTGTCCGGCGTGGGGCGCGGGCGCAGGCGTATCCCCAGGCGCCGGTAGGCTTGCCATACCAGCTGCGAGCAGTAGAAGCGATCCTGACGGTACGGGTTGGAGAAGCGCAGGTTGTAGGGCTTGCCGACCTGAGCCTCGCAGTACGCGGCTACGGTGGTGCGCAGGCGCGTCTCATCCTCCGGGGAGAGGCCCGAGGTCTGGAGCGGGTAGGCGACGCCGAAGAGAGAGTCCAGAAGGCCGCCCCGGGCCTCCGCCACCGGAATGGGGTCCCAACGCCCGTCCGGCATCTCAAAGGCGACGACTCCCGCCGGGTTGGCCTCGATGAAGCGAGGACCGGGACCGACGTACATCAGGACATGGTGGACGGGGCCGGGGAGCAGAGCGCCGACGAGGCGCCACACCTGGCCGCGGAACGTGGCTTCTGCCCCGTCCCGCGTGGCCAGGAGGTCTCCCGTCTTGAGCGAAAACCCTTCGATCTCGTACGTGTGCAAAGCCCTCGCCCCTTCGATTCAGGATACCCTGCGGCGCAGCTAGTTCGGATAAAGCCCCGGGCACGTCACCCTGTGGGGGTCTCCCGTGGGGCAAAGAGCTCCCAGCGCCACCCGGGCAGGAGAGGGCGCCGCGCAAGCAGGTCCCACAGGTCGGCTGCGCCGTCTACCGCCCGCTCGAAACGGTCGCCCGCGCGATCTGCCAGGGCTTCGCGGGGGCAGGGCGCCTCGGCGGCGGCGGCTTCTGCCGGCGGTATCCCGTCGGCGTGGTGCCGCGTGCGGCAGGCGCGCCATAGGTCCGCAGGAAAGAGGATGCGCCGCCGGCCTTCGCCGTCGCTGCTGGCGCCAAGGGTAGGGCTTTCCAGAAGAGCGATGCCCTGGCGCGCGTACGCGTGCCAGAGGAGCTGCGAGCAGTAGAAGCGATCCTCGCGCTCGGGCTGGGAGAAGCGCAGGTTATAGGGCTTACCGACCTGGGCCAGACAGTAGTCCGCAGCGGCGCGGCGGATGTGGGCCTCGGCCATCGGGGACAGGGCACGCCCGGCGAGCGGGTTGGCGACGCCGAAGAGCGCGTCGGTCACCCCGCCGCGGAGGTGCTCGACCGCGTACGGGTCCCAGCGGTCATGGGGCATGGTGAATGCGCGCACCCCGGCGGGGCCGGCCTCCACAAAGCGCAGACCCGGTCCCACGTACATGAGGACGTGGTGGATGACCCCGGGCAGGCAGCGGCCAATCGCCTGCCAGAAGCGCCCCAGCAGGCTGCGTGCGGCCCCGTCCCGGGTCGCCACGAGGTCACCGGTGCGCACGACGCGCCCGTGCAGCACCGCCTCATAGATGTGCGCGCTCCTGGCGCGTGTGTCTCCCTTATGCTCGTTCCGGCGGTCGGGCTGCGTCATGCCGTCCGGAGCGACTCCTGCTGCTTTCATACCGAACCGATACCCGGCCTTTGCCGGGGATTAAGCAAGCGGCGTAGGGGATATACAATCAGAATAGCCCTCCCCGGCCATGCTGGGGAGGGCTATTCGGTTGCCGGTACGGGACTTACAGTCCGGGGAGGCGCAGGCCGCCGAGGCCGCTTCCGAGCCCGCCGGGCAGGCCGGGGATCGAGAAGATGTCGCCGAGGCGGTCAAACTTGCGCATGGCGTCCTTCAGCGGGCCGGGCAGGTAATCCGCCACGCTTGGGGTCAGGTTGACCCCGGCAAGGACGCGTACGGCGTGCAGAAGGTCAGGGGTGATATCCCGGGCATCGTCGAAGTAGCCCGCCCCGGCCAGTTCCAGACCGGTCTTCGTGTCGCCGCTCGCCGTTCGGGCCATCGCCTTGCACACAGCGCTGAGCGACAGGTTGAGCGCCGCCACCTCGTTCTCGTCGCTGGCTGAGCCGCGGTGGGCATTGGCGATCTCGTACTGCTCCTTGGCCGCGGGCAGGTCGCCCTTCAGGTGGTGGCAGTACGCGAGTTCGCGGTGCGCCTCATAGAAGTCCGGGCGCAACTCCAGGGCTGTGTTCAGCGAGCGGATGGCCCGCTCCAGTTCAGCGTCCCGTTCGCTCTGCTTGCTGATGCCCTGCGCGTACCGCCGGATGCAGTACCCGAGGGCATAGTGGGCATCGGCGTTCTTCGGCGCCAGCGAGACCGCCTTGCCGAACGCCGCCTCCGCCGCCGGGCGGTTCTTCTTATCCTTGTTCTCCGTGGCCAGGAGCGCGAAGCCGAGCGCTATCTGGGCGTCCGGGTCGTTGGCGTCGCGCCGTACCGCCTCGGCCGCCGCCTCCGCGGCCAGCCGGGCCGCCTGTGCGGCGCCCTCAGGGCGGACGAAGCGAGCGGGGCCGGTCACGCCGCTGTCGGTGGGCTTCTCTTCTTCCTTCTTGCCGCCGCTCCCGCCGCCACCAGGCAGGCGGATGCCACCCGGGAGGCGCAGGCCGCCACTCTTCTTCTCTTCCTTCTTCTCCTCGGCCTTCTGGTCTTCGGTCACGCGGGACTCCAGGGAGTACAGGGCGTAGGCGCGGGACAGGAGGCTGTAGGCCCGGGCGGTCTCGGCGGCCGTTCTTTACCTGGAGGGAAAGGGTGTCGATAGCGTCCAGGTCGCGGTTGCGCCGACGTCGAAGCTCGGCCTGCGCCTCGGTAGGCGGGGGCGAAGTCCGCCTGCGCCTCGTAGGCGCGGGTCAGAGTCGGCGTCGGCCACCTCCCACTGCTCCCGCTTGATCTCTTCCTGCGCCTGCCGGTAGAGGTCCGCGCCGCGGCCGGAGGGGGCGGCGCTGCCGCGCCCTCCCGGGGCCAGCGTGGCCTCGATCTGGAGCGGGTAGCCATCGAACACCTTCACCTGCCGCTCTACGGGGGCGAACCCGGGCGCCGCCAGGCTGACCGCGTACTCGCCCGCACCCGGGAGCGTCGCGGATACTGGCGCGACGCCAACGCTGCGCCCGTTCACCAGAACCTGCGCCCCCGCCGGCTCGCTGGCCACGAAGAGGGTTGGCGGCTCCGGCTTCAGCGGGGCGGTGTCTGCGGGCGGCTTCTGCAGGCGCAGGACGATGATGGGATTGGCGAGGGTGCTGGCGACCAGCTCCGGGGTCTGTTCCACCTCAAAGGGGCTGGTGTCGCTGGTCTTCTTCGCCCAGCCCACCACCTGCTTCTCCACGTACTGCGCCAGCAGCGCGAGGTCGATCTCGCCGTTCTGTGGCTGGGCGACCTTCTTGACGCCCTCCAGGATGTGGTAGGTGAAGACCCCGTGGTTGTAGGCCGGGTCCTCGAAGGCGCGCTGGCCGACGGAGCAGGCGAAGAAGGTGGCGGCAGAGATGGGAGCGCTGCCCACCGAGCGCGGCACGATGGTCATGCCGCGGCTCATAACGTCGGTCATATGGTTGCCCTTGATGCCGCGCCCGGGAATCGGGTCTTCGCGGCAGGCGTCCAGAAACACTACGAACTGCGAGGCGGGCAGGTCGGAGAGCTTATCGGCCAGTTCGCGCAGGTTCACTGCGCTCGCGTCCAACTGCTCCTTGCGGTATCCGGTGACGTCGTGGGGCAGGAAGTAGGACTTCGCCTCGGTGCCGACGCCCTTGGCGACGCCGTGGCCCGCGAGGAACACCACTACCCGGTCGCCCGGCTTGACGTTGGGCTTGAGGAACGCATCCACGGCGCCGAGGATGGCGCTTCGGGTCGCCTCCGCATCCGTGAGGAGCTTGACGTTCTCGGCCGGGACGTTGCCCATATCGGGGTTTGTCAGGGCTTCGCGGATGCTGGTGGCGTCCGCCGCCGGGAAGTTCAACGGCTTCACGCCGGCGGCACCGGCATACTGGCTGACCCCCACCAGCAGCGCCCAGGTGCTCGGCTCGTTCTGCGCGGCTGGTTTGGGGGCAGGTGCCGCAGCCGCGGCAGCAGGCTTGGGCGCCGGTTTTGTTGCCGCGGGCTTCGCGGGTGGCTTCTGTTCGCCCGCTTTGGGGGGCGTCTGCGGCTTGGGTTTGGTCTGGGCGCCCGCGGGAAGCGTCCCGGCGAAGAGCGCGAACGGCAGGATGAAGGAAACGGCTAGGCGGCATTCCCGCCCGTGGCGCTGGTGTGTCATGGTGGTAGTCTCTCCCCCGAGGGTAACGACCGGGTGCGACTGCGGTTGACAGAGGAATCGGGTGGGGCCAGCCGACAGCAGGGGCGACCGCCCTCTTCGGCGGTCGTCTCGCGTACCGGTGATTATCCGTCTGTATTATATCCGTAGTAGACGGAAGATAGGGAAGGAAGTGTATACGTCCCGGCCCGCCGGGCTTACCGTGGCCGGGCCGGGACGCGTTGCTTATGCGGTGGGGTCTAGTTCGACCTTAATCCACCCGGCCCGGCGCGCGTCAAACGCCTTGTAGGCGTCCAGGGCGTTCGACAGCGGCTCGACCTCGGTCAGGATCATGGTCGGGTCAAGCGTGCCGTTCTGCACCATATCCACCAGGTGCGACAGGTAGCGGCGATGGTTACAGTTGCCCATGTTCACGGTCAGGTTCTTGTTCATGGCCGTGCCCAGGGGGAATGCCTCCATGGTCTGCGGGTACACCCCGATGATCGAGAGCGTGCCGGCCTTGCACAGCGACTTTACCGCCCACTGGACCGCCTGCGCGGGGGCCTCGCCCGCGGCGAAGTCGCCGGCCCGCTTCACCTGCGGCGACAGCTTTTCCACCTGCTGCTCGAACTCCTCGCGGTTCTTCGCCGACTCTTTGGCGGCGGGGCCGCTCGTGGCCGGCTCGGCGTCCACTCCGACCGCGTCGATGGCGCGGTCCACCCCGATGCCGCCCGTCAGGCGCAGGATCGTCTCGACCGGGTCCTCCTCGTCGAAGTGGACCGGCTCCGCGCCCTGCTTCTGCGCCATCGCCAGGCGCGACGGCTCGCGGTCCACGGCGAGGACGCGCCCCGCTCCCTGGAGGAACGCCGAGGTGATAGCGAACTGGCCCACCGGGCCGCAGCCGAAGACGGCCACGGTGTCGCCGTCTTTGATCTCGGCGATCTCCGCTCCGAACCAGCCGGTGGGGAAGATGTCCGAGAGCAGGATGGCCTGGTCGTCCGTGACCTCGTCGGGCAGCTTCACCGGGCCGACGTTGGCGAAGGGGATGCGGGCGTACTCCGCCTGCAACCCCTGGAACGGGCCGGTCTCCTTGGGGCCGCCGAAGAACGCGGTGCCTGCCTGCGCGCCGTTCGGGTTGGCGTTGTCGCACTGGGCGTAGTAGCCCGCGCGGCAGTACGAGCAGTAACCGCAGGCGATGGTGGAGGGGATGACCACGCGGTCCCCCGGCTTGAGGTTGCGGCAGTCCTTGCCGACCTCCTCGACGATGCCGACGCCCTCGTGCCCGAGGATGGTCCCGGGCACCATGCCGGGCATGGTGCCCCGGATGAAGTGCAGGTCCGTCCCGCAGATCGCCGAGGCCGTCAGGCGTACGATGGCGTCCGTGGGCTGTTCGATCTTTGGCTCGGGGACGCGCTCCTGGCGGATGTCCCCGACGCCGTGCCACACCACAGCTTGCATGGGCTGAGTTCCTTCCGCGCCCCCACCCCCGCCGTCGGAGCGTCCGGGGCGTTCCTACGTGCTCATTCCCCCGCATTTCGGGGGGGAAACCGTACAGGCATAGGGAAGGAAAGGTCTATCAGGAAGGCTTGACGGCGCCAGGAGGGTATGGCTCGGACACATCCGCGAGGGTGACATACACTCGCCAATCGGACACCTGCACGTCGGACACGCGCCCTCCGTCCGGGGGGCGCTCGTATTCGTTCCGTGCCACGATCTTCTCGATGTCGCCGAGGTCAGCGTGGTGCACCCGCGTCACGGTCGCGTCCGCGAAGTAGGCCTCCTCGGGATGCCAGAGGGTATTGTGGAACAGTGGAACACCGGTCCCGCATCCGGCGCGAGTTCCCGGAGGTATTCGGGAAGCTCCTTGAAGAAGGCAAACGTCCGGCGCATGCCTACTTCGAGCGACTGGTCGAGGTTGTACCAGCCGGGCACCCAGAGCGCCATTTGTTCGGAATCGGCGGCCTCAGGCTCCAGCGCGTTTCCCTCCTACGCGATTATACGCCGGATGCGGGCTGCACCGTCTCTGGTGTCTCCACGGTCAGGCCGTCGATGGACTGGCCGGAGAGGGCGAGGCGCGCGAGCTGGGACAGCGCCCACTCCGCGTCGCGGGCGGTGCCGTCGGCGCCGCGGGCGAGCGAGAGAAGGGTGGGCACGTTCACGGTCGGGGCGGGGGCGGCGGACTGGCGCTCCTTGATCTTCTCCTTGGCGCGGCGGGCGCGGCCCCGAGCGCGCAGCACTTCGCCATCAAAGCGGGCGGTCTCCTCCGTATCCGGACGCTCGCCCGTCTGCGGGGTGTCCGGCGCCGGCGGCGCGGCCACGAGGTCGGCCACAAACGCCTGGATGTCCGGGTTCGGGTTCTCGAAGAGGGCGCGGCAGAGCGCCGGGGTGGAGACGCGGTGACGGCGCGCCGTGACGTACTCCCGACCCCAGGCGCGCACGGCGGCGCGCGGGCTGTCGCAGAGGGCGAGGGCGTAGGGAAAAGCTTTGTCGCCGTCCTCGGTCCGGTCGTCCTCGAAGAACGCGCGGCCCGCCTCCACGCTCGGCGGCACCTCGCTCTCCAGCAGGGCGAGGGCGAAGGGCATGCCCATGCCCACGGCCCGGACGCGCGATAGGCCGACCGCGCGCACCTGTGGCAGTTCGTGCGTCGCCGCCGTGAGGAGTGAGCCGGAGTCGCGCGGGAGAGTGACGACGTGCCGCCCGGCCCAGCGGCCGAGCAGGTCGCCCATCTCCGGCTCGCGGATCGCGAGGATGCCGTCGATATCGTCCACGCCGAGGAGCGAAACGGCGACCTCCTCGTCGCGGAGCAGGCGCGCGGAGAGGCGGTCGGCGGGGTCTGCTTCCAGCGCCTTTGGCAGGGCTACCCAGAAGGCGGCGCCGCCGAAGCCCTCGGCGAGCGCCCGGACCAGGGAAGGACGCAGGAGGGACCAGCGCTCGTCCGGCGCGGCGGCGATGAGCTGGAGGGCGACCTCTGGCGGCGTGCGCCGCAGCACGTCCCCGAACGTTTCTGGCGAGAGCAGCTCGACCAGGAACGGGCGCTCGGTCAGGGAGGCGGTGATCTCGTCGGTGGGGATGCCGCTCCGGGCCAGCGCCGCCAGGGCATCCGGCGAGGACAGCGCGGTGCGGACATAGTCCGAGGGTGCCGGCGCCGCCAGTATCTGCCGCCAGAGCCCGGCGAGTTGCTCCGGAGGCGCCGCGGCGGCCAGGACGCGCCACATAGCGCGGCGCACCCAGTCGTCGGTCTGGTAGAGCGTCAGGTTCGCATCGGGGATGGGTTTTAAAGCCCCGCTCAGCCCGCGTACCGTAGCGTCCACGGCGGCATCCCGCACCGCCTCATCGGGGATAGTCGCCAGGGCCAGCAGGAGCCGCCCGACGCGGGCCGGGTCGGTACCTCGCGCCAGGCGCGCATGGAGCGGTTCGGTCAGCGCCGCGTCCCCGCCGGCAAGAGCGCGGGCAGTGAGAATGGCGTTGTCATCGGGCGCGAACGGGTCCAGGGAGAGGCGGAAGAGCAGCGCCATCAGGCCGACATCGCGCCGGGGGAGAGCGGCGGTGGCGCCCGCTGCCCGGGCGTTCAGACCGTCCAGCGCGTGGCGGACGAAGTGGGCCAGCCAGGCCGGGTCCTCCGACGCCCGCTTCGCAATCGCCTCCTCCTGGGCGCGGCGCGCCCCCGCGCCGGACAGGCGGTAGGCGTCCGCGGCGTTCGGCCCGCCGACCTTTCTGCCGCGCACCAGGGCGCTGCCGACCTGCCGGGCGGCGAAGACCTGAAGCACCGGGGACGGGCTTTTGAACATGCGCTCCTGCGCGCCGCTCGTGAGGTCCGGCAGGGGGATGCGGTTGGCGCGCAGCACGCGGATCGCCATTTCCCGCGCCTCGTCCGGCGTCTCCTTTGCGGAAACAAGGCTGGCGGCGACTTCGGGGTGGGCGTCCCACAGGTCCGGGCGGCGCTCCTCGCGGCGGCGCAGGCGGATGCGGGGCGCGGCGGCGGCAGCGTCCGGCGACGCGGGGACGTACGCGCCGCGCCCGTGGTTCTTCTGGACGAAGCGCCCGCCGCCACCGAACACGACGTCCATCGCCGCCCAGTGGTCCGACCGGGACAGGGTCGCGTGCTGCCGCCCCAGGGCGAGCAGCATCCGGGCGGCCAGCTCCGGGTACCGGTCCGGCGCGGCCTCCTCCAGGTGCCGCAGCACGCGCCGCGCCCGGCGCTTCATGTAGCCGAGCGTTGCCGCGGAAACCGGCGTGCCGACCTGGACCGGGTGCGCGGGGTCGGCGATATACCAGGGCGCCATGCCGCCGTAGCCCTCACCCGTCCAGAGCGTGTCCCCCTGCGCGGCGCTGATCTGGAGCGAGAGGCCGCTCCGCTCCTGCGTGAGGGTACGCGGCGCGGCGGGGTCGGAGACATCCACGACCGCCCCATGCGCGTAGGGCCCGGCGAAGAGCAGGTTCCGGCGCTCCGGGTGGAGGTACAGCCGCTGCACCGGGGCGGTCAGGGCGACGTAGCCCAGCTTGCGCGGCGCGGCGGGGGTGGCCAGATCGACGACCTGGACCCCGTGGGACTGCGCGCTCTCGCTCACCCCCGCGAACAGGAGCGGGCGGTCGGCGCTGCCCCCGAGCGCGAGGCTGTTGACGTTGTCCAGGGGCAGGGCGCCGATCTGGCGCGGGCGGGCGGGGTCGGACAGGTCGTAGACGCGCAGCCCGCCCGGCTTGGGCAGGGAACTCCAGGAGAACCCGACGTTGCCGGTGGCGACCACGGCGAGGGTGCCGCCCTCCAGCAGGACGACCGACTGCGCGTTTGGCACCTGCACCGAGCCGAGGACGGTGATGCCGCCGCCGCGCTCCGGGTCGGACAGGTCCAGCACCTGGAGGTGCGCCACGCCCCGGCGGCCCTGGCTCATCGGCAGCGCCGCACCCCGGAGGCCGCCGCCAGCCGCGCGGGCGACGGAGAAGCCCAGCAGGGAGCCCTCCCGGAACGTGTGCCTGGCGAGCACCCGCAGTTCCCTCGTAGACGTGGCCGTTTCGATGATTTCGAGCGTGCCCTCGTTGTAGCTGCCTCCGGCCAGGTACAGGCGCGTATCCAGCGCATGGAGGAACTGGTTGCCGTAGTAATACCCTTCGAACTCCAGGCTGCCGCGCACCGCCGGCTTGAGCGGGTCCGGGCTGTCGGCCTCCATGACGATGAGGCGGCGCGAGTAGCCGCGCGAGTAACTGTGTCCCAGCACGGCGACGGCGTCCGTGCCGAGCGCCGCGATCGCCGACACCCCGTCCAGCTTGTGGTTCGGGAACGTAATGCGCGGGGCCTGGCGGGATTCGGGGACGCGCGGGGCGGCGTCGATGCGGCCGAGCAGGACGCCCAGCACCGCGGCGTCGGCGCTGGCGGGCTCCGCCAGCGCGCTCGCCTCCGCCTGCTTGTACAGGGCCTTCAGGTCGCGCCAGGTGCCGTAGCCCAGGGGGGTGCGCTGTATCTCTTTAACCAGCGCCTCGCGTGCGGCATCGTCCGCGGGGGGCCACGCCCCGGCGAAGCGCCCGCCCGGGGCGGTGGTCTCGCGGCGCGGCGTGTCGGCGTCGTTGCTGCGGCGGTTCTTGTTTGCGGGCATGGCGTAGAGCGGCCTCGTTGGTCGGGTTCCAGCAGAAAAGGGAGGCCGGAAGGAAGGGGGGCGTCGGGAGCTGCGCTACTTACGAACCGGGACCGGCGGCGTTCACTGTAGGCGCCGCACCGAATAGGTGCCCCTTGCGGGACGTTGGGCCACCGCCTTCTCAGCGCGGAACGCAAGGGGCACCTATTCGGTGCGGCGCTGAGTAGAAACGGGGACCGGTGCTGTGAAACGGGCTTCACGGCAGCCGCGGCGGAGCGCCGCGGACGGAATGCTAACGACTTTCCCGACGGGGGTGGTGTGGATACCAAGAACCCACCCCGCCACTTCCCTTCCGGCACTTCAGGGTTCTATGGGAGGGGGGATTTCCCCTCCCGCCGTTCAAACTGCGTGGGGAAACTCGTTTCGGAAAGCGTTCGGGAAAGTTTTGGCGCTATTTCGCGGCCGCTGCGCGGCGGAGAAGGTTCTGAGTGCGCATATCGCCGCTCTGGAGGGCGTAGTCCAGCGCAGTCTTGTTCTGTGCGTCCTTCGTGTGGACGGACGCCCCGGCCTTCAGGAGGTAGTCCACGTTGGTGCGGTTTCCCGCCTCGGCAGCGATCATCAGGGCGGTGCGCCCACCTTCGTCCCGGTCGTTGACACGGACGCCGTTCTTAATGAGGAAGGAGCAGATCTCGGGCGTATTCCAGACCGCGGCGTGCATGAGCAGGGTGCGCCCGCCCTTGCTGCGCGCCCGGATGTCCGCTCCCCGCTTCGCCAGGGTGTAGACCACGCCAGAGCGCCCGGATCGCACAGCGAACATGACCGGTGTCATGCCCTCTTCGCTGCGGTTCGCGGCGCGCCAGTTCAGAGCGGTGGACCCGCCCGCTGCCAGGACGACGTTCACGGTGCGGATGTCGCCGCTCTGGGCGGCTGCGCACAGGAGCGGCCCGGCGTCCGTGCCCGCGACGCGGGCGCCGCTCGCCAGGAGCAGCTTGACGATATCCGCCTGGCCCTTCAGCGCCGCTCTGAGGAGGCCGTCCTGCGCCGACACACGGCCCGTCTGGAGGAGCGCACGCACCACGTTGCCATGCCCCCGGCCCGCCGCCGCTTCCAGGGCCGTCTGTCCATCCGCGCCGCGGGCGGTCAGGTTCGCCCCTTGCGCCAGCAGCGCGCGCACTCCGGCCACGTCCCCCTTCTGCGCCGCTTCGATCAGACGAGAGTCGCGCTGCGTCCGGGTGGTGAAGGTGAGGACGGCCGCCAGCATAATGAGCAGCACCGCGAGACCGATCTGCCGGGCGCGCCGCTGGTCGCGGTTGGGCATGACGCGCACCTGCCGGACGGTGACGCGCCCGTCGCAGGCGCCGATACGTGTCAGATCCGCGCCGCGGGAGAGGGGGGAGGGGGTGGTCTGCACGAGTGTCATTCCTCCGAAAGTACGTCGCTGGTTCCGATGGTTCGCCAGAAAGCCGTGGAGACAGCCTGACGTTATCTTTGGAGGGTAGTTTTGGCAGAGGCAGGGAACGAAATGCGAGGTTATGGGAGAAACACGTCTCGCTATTCGGTCGTCACGCGGGCACTGAGGGGCGTGGGCGTTCCCCGGAAGTCTCCTCCCGGCAGGCTAGCCGTTCTGCCGGGAGGTGAGGGCGCGCAGGGCCGCGGAGAGCAGAAAACAGCCCATGCCGAGGCAGAAGAGGACCATCAGGAGCGCTTCGCCGACGGGCACCTCGGAGTGGGCCGCGGACGAAAGTCCGGAGGCGGCAAAGCTTCCCATGTCCGAGAAGGCGACGGTAGGCGGCAGCGAGGAGCCGAAGTGCCAGTCTGCCTGGCGCAGCGCCCGGCCCGTTTCTACTGCGCGCAGCACGCCGAAGTAGAGCACCGGCGCGGCGAGAAACAGGGGAGCGGCCGCCGCGCGCAATGCGTTCAGCGGCGAAGCGCCCGGCGATGGGAGCGAGCGACGGTGGCGGGCGGCATTGTCCACACCGGATTCCTTCACAGGGTATTGTTGATCTCCGTACATGGTTGCGTCTCTTACGTTAACTAACGGTCCTGCACACTTGTCAGTGACAGGTTGCGACGCCGCGTTTAAAGAAAACGAAGAGCCGGCGGTAAGGGTGGACGTGTGTCGTCCCGATTCCCCGGGCGGGCGCCGCCATTCCTAACTCGTTCGACTCCCATTTGCCCCGTTCTGTTGCAGAAAAACGCCGTGCCGGATAATAAAGATGCCCCGCCCGTAAGGCCCGGGCGGGGCGAACGACTTGTGGGCGCGCTCGCTACGCGGCGCGGCTCCGGGTGAAGGAAGGGGCGATGCGCCTCCCCACCCGGACGGTGTCGGACTTGCCCGCCTCCTGCGGGGGAACTTCCCTGCGTGCCAGAGACAGCATCTGGCCGGTGGGCGGAGCGACGGGGGGCGCTGCCGGGGCGGAGTTTGTCGCGGGCAGCGGGGCAGCTTCCTCGGGGAGAAGCGGCTGCGGCTGCAGGCCCGCGGGCGGCGGGGCCAGGGCGGGAATCTCAGGCGCCAAAGCGGTCGGCGTCGGCGGCGCCGCCACATCCGCCCGCCGGCCCAGAAGCGCTTCGGCAGGTGCGGAGCCCGTCTGCCGCGTCTCCGTAAGGGCGGACCCCACGGACAGCGTGAGCGGGGCGAGGGTGAAGGAAGGAACGCTCCCCACAGGCACGGTGCCTGGTTCCGACGCTTCTCCAACCTCTCCGACGACCGGCAGGCTGCGTCCGCGAACTGTGACTGTGGCGTCCGTGGGCAGCGTTTCGGCCTCCTGGAACGGGGCGAGGATGGCCAGGGCGACCCCCTCGGTGGAGGGCACCAGGATCGCCGCCAGGGCGAACACGTGCGAGCGTCCCGGGATCACCATGGCCGCATCGTCCCCGGGCTCAACCACCTGCACGCTGCTTGCTGCGGCTACCATCGCCGCGGTCGCTTCGTCACCGGCTGGCTCCAGGATGAAAATGTCCCACGGCCCCGCTCCTTCGGTCGTGATGGCGGGCTCGACGGCGTAGAGGGGGGAGGCATCGGTTTCGGCAGTGGCCGGCTCGAACTCCGGCGCGGGCGCGGTTTCCGCCGGGGCCGGGGCGAGCGGGCTCAGCGCGAGCGCCGGGGCCGGGGCGGGCTGGGGGGCGACGAGCCGGGGCGGGGCCGCAGGG
>Ga0065721_10049505_pt1 | contig 32743 bp, 26 predicted proteins | sample Mesricmetagenome_FD_59108 | JGI IMG/M metagenome (GOLD analysis project Ga0065721, IMG submission 59108) | Mesophilic microbial community from rice straw/compost enrichment Sample: eDNA_1 v2 (version 2) | ecosystem: Engineered > Solid waste > Grass > Composting > Bioreactor | place: USA: Davis... | reverse complement strand
GGAAAGTCGATCGGTGCAATGCGTGGCGAGCGGAGCGGCGGGATCGGTGGGTTCGGTGGGATCCGTGGCGAGCGCCGCGGCTCAGGCCGCCTTGGCCAGCTGCGCCGCCATGTCGATCCCCATCTCCCGCAGCGTCAGCCCGATCGCGGACACCACGTTGCGCATTTCGTTGTCGTCGATCGCGCCGATGCAGCCGACGCGAAAGGTCTCGACCTGCGTCAGCTTGCCGGGATAGAGGATATAGCCGCGCTCGCGCACCTTCGCATAGAAGGTCTTGAAGTCATAGCGCGGATCGTCGGGCGCGTGGAAGGTGACGATGATCGGCGCCTGCACCTCCGGACGCAGGAAGGGACGAAAGCCCAGCTCGCGCATGCCGTCGATCAGCGCGGCGCAGTTGCGGCGATAGCGCTCGCCGCGCACCGCTTGCCCTCCCTCGGCCAGATACTGGTCCAGCGCCGCGCGGAAGGCCGCGACCACGTGCGTGGGCGGCGTGAAGCGCCACTGGGTGGTCTTCCGCATATAGACGTATTGATCATAAAGGTCCAATGCCAGCGAATGACTGTTGCCCTGGCTGGCCTCCAGCACGTCCTTCCTGACCAGCACGAACCCCATGCCCGGCACGCCCTCGATGCATTTGCCGGTGGCCGCCACCAGCGCGTCGAACGGCATCGTGCGCGCGTCGATCTCGATCGCGCCGAACGAGCTCATCGCATCGACGATCAGGCCCTTGCCGAGCCGCGCGCACAGCTGCGCGATCTCGGGCAGGGGATTGAGCACGCCGGCGCCGGTCTCGCAATGGACCTGCGCCACATGGGTGATCGACGGGTCCGCGGACAGCGCGGCCTCGATCACCGCGGCGCTGGCGGGCTGGTCCTCCGGAATCGGCAGTTCGACCGAGGCGCGGCCGATCGCCTTGCAGATCTTCAGGATGCGCTGGCAATAGGCGCCGTTCTGCGGCACCAGCACCTTGCCGTCGCGCGGGACGACATTGGCGATCGCCGCCTCGACCGAGAACGTGCCGCTGCCCTGCATCGGCACGCAGACGTGCGTGCCTTCGCCGTGCACGATGCGGACCAGATCCTCGCACAGGCTGCCGGTGATGGCGTTGAAGGCGGCGTCCCACGAGCCCCAGTCGCGCAGCATGGCTTGCTTGGTCGCGAGCGAGGTGGTCAGGGGGCCGGGCGTCAGCAGAATGGGGTCGTTGCCGCGAATCATGGTCGAATCTCCTGGCAGGGGGGTGGCGGAGCGGGAATCGTGTGGTTGTGGTTGGGGTCAGTCGCGTTCGTCGGCGCCGCGCCAGGCCTGGGTGCGGCGCTCGAGCCAGCGCTGCAGGCCGTGGTAGGCGAGGCAGGCGCTGGCGCAGGTCAGCACGACCAGCGTCGCCATCGCGGCGGCCGGGCCGATATCGCCGGACTCGTCCAGATTGACGATCTCGACCGAGGCGAGCTTGGTATCGGTGCCGTACAGGAACACCACCGCGGACACGGTGGTCATCGCATTGATGAACAGGTAGCGCGAAATCTCGACGATCGCTGGCAGGCAGGCCGGTACGGTCACGCGCAGGAAGGTGGTGTAGAACGGCACCTTCAGCGAGGCCGAGACCGCCTCGAACTCGCCGTCGAGCTGCTTGAGCGCGGTCACCGCCGTCAAATGGCAGGACGCGTAGTAGTGGACGATGGTCACCAGCACCAGGATGCCCAGCGTCTGGTACAGGACGTTGAGCGGATTGGCCGCCGGCACGAAGAAGAGGATGTAGCCCAGGCCCAGCACCAGCCCCGGCACGCCCATCGGCAGCACCGCCATCAGCCGCACGAAGCCGCGCAGCCACGGGAGGCCTCGCGTCTTCTCCAGCAGATAGGCCGTGGTGAAGATGAAGACCGGACCGATCAGCGCGCAGGCCAGCGCCAGCTTCAGGCTGTTGAACCAGGAAGCAACGACGCCGCCTTCCACCAGGCCGACCCGGTAGTGGTTCAGCGACAGCGAGAAGTTGTAGGGCCACAGCTTGACGAAGGACGCGTAGATCGCCATGCCCATCACGGCCACCATCAGCGCCGCGACCAGCCAGCAGAATGCCGCCATGGCGAGGTCGAAGCGGCGGCTGCGGCGGGGCACGTAGGGCACCGAGCGGGCCGACATCTGCGCCATCTGCCGGCGCTGCACGCGCGCGTCGATGCAGTAGGTCACCAGCACCGGCACCAGCAGCATCAGCGCGACCACCGCGCCCTGCGAGAAGTCCTGCATGCCGATCACCAGCTTGTAGATGTCGGTGGCCAGCATGTGGAAGTTGCCGCCGATCACCTTCGGAATGCCGAAGTCCGAGATCGCGTAGGTGAACACCACCATCGCGGCGCTGACCAGGCCATAGCGCGCGGCGGGCACGGTAATCGTGAAGAACTTGCGCACGGTGGACGTGCCCAGCGCATCGGCCGCCTCGTACAGCTGCGCATCGGTCAGCGACAGCGCGGTGATCAGGATCATCAGCGCGTGCGGGAAGGTCGCGAACACCAGCGCGCCGACCACGCCGAGCGGCCCGTAGATCTGCAGTTCGCCCATATAGGGCTTCAGCAGCCCCTGGTTGCCAAACCAGAAGATGAAGGAGATCGCGGCCAGCAGCGACGGCGCCAGCAGCGGAATCAGCGCGAGATTGCGCAGCAGGCCCTTGGCGCCGATGCGGCTGCGCGTCAGCGCGTAGGCGAAGGTGAACGCGAGCGGCACCGTGATGGCGGTGGCCAGCGTCGATACCCAGACGCTGTTCCAGACCGAGTGCCACAGCGCGGGCGTGGCCAGGTACGTGCGGAAATGCGCGATGCCGGCCAGCGTGCCGTCGCGGTTCTGCACGCTCTTGGCCAGGATCATCACGATCGGCGCCAGCACGAAGCACAGCAGCGCCAGCGCGGCGGCCCACAGCAGCGCGTGGGCAATGCGGTCGGTCCAGTGGGTACGGACCGCACCGAAGGCGATGCCGCGCGCGGCGGAAGGGGATAGCGGCGGCACGGGCGGGGTCGACGGAACGGGCGGAAGGGGCGGAACGGGCGGCACGGTCGCCTTGGACAGGAGCAGGCTCATGGCTGACGGAACACTCGCAGGCGGTCGGCGGGAATGGCCAGGCGCAGCGGATCGCCCGCGCTGGGACGCAGTTCATGCATGTCGTTGAGCGACAGGTCGGCATAGAGCGGCGCCGACGCGCCGGCACCGTCCGCCAGCTTCAGGGTCAGCCGCGAAAAGGCGCCGAGGAACTCGATCTTGTCGACGGTGGCATCGAGCACGTTTTCGCCCTGCTGGTCGCAGCCGCGCACGCAGACGTCCTCGGGCCGGAAGAAGATCTGCACGGTGTCGTCGGTGCAGCAGCCCGGCGGCGCGATGCATTGCAGGCGCCGTTCGCCCAGCCTCAGGTGGCCGTCGCTGTCCACGGTCGCCGGCAGCATATTGGTCTTGCCGACGAAATCGGCGGCGAAGGGCGTGGCGGGGCGCTGGTAGATCTGCGCCGGCGTGCCGATCTGCTCGATCGCGCCCTGGTTCATCACGACGATGCGGTCCGCCATCGACAGCGCTTCCTCCTGGTCGTGCGTGACCAGGATGGTGGTGATGTTCAGCCGCTGCTGCAGCGCGCGGATCTCGCTGCGCAGTCGCACCCGCACGCGGGCATCGAGCGCGGACAGCGGCTCGTCGAGCAGCAGCAGGCCCGGCGAAGTGGCCAGCGCCCGCGCGATCGCCACGCGCTGCTGCTGCCCGCCCGACAACTGGCTTGGGTATTGCGCGCCGCGCTCGGGCAGGCCGACCAGCGTCAGCAGTTCGGCCACGCGCGCACGCCGCTGCTCGCGCGGCATGCGGCGATTGACGAGCCCGTAGGCAACGTTGTCCGCCACGGTCAGGTTGGGGAACAGCGCATACGACTGGAACACGATGCCGTAGTCGCGTTCCATCGGCGGCAGCGTCGAGATATCGCGGCCCGCCTGCAGGATGGTGCCGGCGGTCTGCGATTCGAGGCCGGCGATGATCCGCAGCAGCGTGGTCTTGCCGCAGCCGGACGGGCCGAGGAAGCACAGCAGCTCGCCCTCGCGCACGTCGAGGTCGATATGGCGCAGCGCGGTGAAGCCGTCGGCGCCGCCGAACCGCTTCTGGATGCCTTTCAGGCTCAGATAACTGTCGTGCCGGGTGGGGGACGTGGTCATGGATGTGGGCTCCATCGAGTCGGACGGGGGCGCGCGTCTGGTGAATGCGTCTGGTGAATGCGTCTTGTGGTTGCGGCGGCTGGTTGCGGCGGTTGGCTTCGGCGGGCGGCGGCGAGTGGCCGGCCAGCGCGATGCCCTGCTGCCTGCCGCTGCTTACTGCTTCTCCGCCTTGGCGCTGTAGCGCTTCTGCCATTCGGCCAGCACGCGCTCGCGGTTCTTCGCGATGTGGCTGAAGTCGTTCCTGACCAGCATCTTTTCGTAGTCGGCCGGAATCGTCTCGATCTTGCGGGCCACGCCGGGGTAGGCCACGATGGCCCAGTCGCGCGCGAACAGCTCGTTGGCTTCCTTGCTGGCGAGCCAGTCCAGATAGCGCTGCGCGGCCTCCTGCTTTCTGGTGCCCTTGACGATGGCGGCGGCCTCGATGTCGTAGCCCAGTCCTTCGCGCGGGAAGATGATGTCGATCGGTGCGCCCGCTGCCTTGGTCTTGTGCGCGCGCAGCTCGAACGAGATGCCGATCGGGAATTCGCCGGCGCCGGCCTGCTTGCACGGCTTCGAGCCGGAATGCGTGTACTGGGCGATGTTCTCGTGCAGCGCGTCCATGTACTTCCAGCCTTCCTGCTCGCCGAACAGCTGCAGCCACGCGGTCACGTCGAGAAAGCCGGTGCCCGACGAGGCCGGGTTGGGCATCACGATCATGCCCTTGTAGATCGGCTTCGTCAGATCGCGCCACGTCTCGGGCTTGGGCAGGTTGCGCTTCTTCGCTTCGATGGTGTTGAAGCACACCGTCGCGCCCCAGACGTCCAGGCCGAGCCACGAGGGCGGCGTCGCCTTGTCGCTGTAGTCGCGCGTCAGGCGTTCGAAGCCCTTCGGCACATAGGGCTGCAGCATGCCTTCCTGCTTGAGCAGCTCCAGGCTCGAGGCGGCCAGGCCGGCGATCACGTCGGCCTGCGGATTGGCCTTCTCGGCCAGCGCCTTGGCGGTGATCACGCCGGTCGAGTCGCGGACGTACTTCAGCTCGATATCGGGCGCGACCTTGGCGGTCCCCTCGGCGTAGGGCTTCAGCGTCTCGGTTTCCCAGGCGGTGTAGACGGTCAGCGTGGTCTTCTGCGCGAATGCGGCGCCGGCCAGAAGAAGGGCGGCGCTGGCGGCGAGGGCTTGCTTGGCGAGTGTCATGGCGGTTCTCATTGTGGGGCTCCTTGCGGCATTGTATGTGCTGAGCTGTGTCAATTTGGTGAATTAGTTGCAGTGCGTGGCCAGACCCGTGCACCACCGTGAATCACCTGAAACCCTTGTACAGCAACGCTTGCAAGACATATGCCCAAACGAACCCGCGCAGTCTCCCCGATTTCGCGCTCGTCGGCGTCTTGGTTTGTTGACAATATACAAACCGCTTGCTTTAATCGCAACCAGGAAATGCACGCACGCCAGCCGGACCCAAAAGACGGTGGAAATGAGTGCGCGCGCGTGCACCGCCATCCCGTGTCAGGAGTCTTCATGTCCCGCCAAGCGCCGCTGTCGAGCGAAATCGAAATCCTGCAGAGCCAGTCGCTGACGTCGCTGGTGCAGCGTGAGCTGGAGCGGCGCATCACCGCGGGAGAGCTCGCGCCGGGCGACAAGCTCAACGAGATCGAGCTGGCCGGCGAGCTGAACGTGTCGCGCGGTCCGGTGCGCGAGGCCTTTCGCGCGCTGGAACAAACCGGGCTGCTGCGTACCGAAAAGAACCGCGGCGTCTTTGTCCGCTCGGTGTCCCTGCACGAGGCGGACGAAATCTATGCGCTGCGCGCCGTGCTGGACGAATACGTCGGCCGGCAGCTGGCCCAGCGCATCACGCCCGAGGCGCTGCGCGAACTGCGCGCGATGATCGAGGCGCTGGGCGCCGCCAGCGCGGCGCGCGACCTCGACGAATATGCGCGGCTGAACTTCGCCTTCCACGATCGCATGGTGGAGCTGGCCGGCAACGGCAAGCTGCTGGAGACCTATCGCCGCCTGGTCAAGGAATTGACGCTGTACCGGAGGGAAGCACTGTCCGCCGCGCCGACCGCGATGCCGACCTCGACGCGCGAGCATCGCGACATCGTCTCGGCGATCGCCTCGCGCGATCCGGAGCTTGCCGGCCGGCTGATGCGCGAGCACGTCGAGCGGGGCCGCGCGCGGCTGCATGCGGCGGTGCAGGGCCACGCCGGGGCCGGCACCGGCATTGACGCCGGCACCGGCACTGGCTCCGACGCGACATCGGGGGCCGCTGCGCCGCCGGGCGCCGCCTGATCCAATCCATCTGCAGGCGCGGGCCCCCGGCCGCGCGCCTGCCGGCCCTTACGCTCCTTACACCCCTTACAGCCCTTACGCGCCTGTCCCTTACGACTCTCACGACTTTTTCCGCACAGGACCCCGACATGCCCGCCCCTCGCTCCGACTCCTCGCCCGGCAAGCCCGCCGTGACCGTCAACCAGCGCACCTACCGATGGATGCAGCAGCCCGTGGTGGTGGTCTGCGTCGACGGCTGCGAGTTCGACTACCTGGAAGCCGCCGCCGCCTGCGGTAGCGCGCCGTATCTGCAGCGGTTGCTGGCCGAGGGCGCGGCGTTCCGTGGTGCCTGCGTGGTGCCGACCTTCACCAACCCGAACAACCTGTCGATCGTCTGCGGCGCGCCGCCGTCGGTGCACGGCATCTGCGGCAACTACTTCTTCGATCGCACGGCCAACGGCGGCCGCGGCGAGGAAGTGATGATGAACGACCCGAAGTACCTGCGCGCCGGCACCATCCTCGCGGCGTTCGCAGAAGCGGGCGCCAGCGTCGCCGTGGTCACGGCCAAGGACAAGCTGCGCCGGCTGCTTGGCCATGGGCTGCGCGGCATCTGCTTCTCGTCGGAGAAGGCAGACCAGGCCAGCGTGGAAGAGAACGGCATCGACAACGTGCTGGAACTGGTCGGCATGCCGGTGCCCAGCGTCTACAGCGCGGAGCTGTCCGAATTCGTGTTCGCCGCCGGCGTGCGGCTGATGGAGACGCGGCGTCCCGATCTGATGTATCTGTCGACGACCGACTATATCCAGCACAAGTTCGCCCCGGGCTCGGACGGCGCCAACGCCTTCTACGCGATGATGGACCGCTATCTGGCGCGGCTCGACGCGCTGGGCTGCGTGGTGGCGCTGACCGCCGACCACGGCATGAACGCCAAGCATGACGCGCACACCAAGGCGCCGAACGTGGTCTTCCTGCAGGACCGGCTCGATGCCTGGCTCGGCCGCGGCGTGGAGCAGGGCGGGGCGCGCGTGATCCTGCCGATCACCGATCCCTATGTCGTCCACCACGGCGCGCTCGGTTCGTACGCGACCGTCTATCTGCCCGACGATGCCACCGCCGGCGACGCCGCCGCGTTGAAGGCGAAGCTCGGCGATATCGAGGGCGTCGAAGCGGTGCTCGACAATGCCGAGGCCTGCGCGCGCTTCGAGCTGCCACCCGATCGCGTCGGCGATCTGGTGGTGATCAGCGGCAAGCATGTGGTGCTGGGCACCAGCCGCAGCCGTCATGACCTGAGCGGACTGGACGCGCCGCTGCGCTCGCACGGCGGCGTGTCGGAGCAGACCGTGCCGCTGCTGTTCAACCGTCCCACCGCCGGCATTCCGGGCAAGGCGGTGCTGCGCAACTTCGACATCTTCGACGTCGCGCTGAATCATCTGCATTGATCCGGCCCGGCCCGGCCGGCCTCGGCCTCGGCTAGGCCTGGCCTGGACCGCATCGCCCCTTGCCTGCACCTCACGGAGCCCCGAACATGAACGCCCCCCAGTTTCCCGCCGCCTCTGTCAGCCCGCATTTCCGCGCCGAAGCGCTGCGCATCGACGGCGAGAAGGTCGTGCGCGACCGCGTCATCGACGTGCGCAATCCCTACGACGGCACGCTGGTCGGCACGGTGCCGAAGGCGACCGTCGAGGACGTGCGGCGCGCTTATACGGTGGCGCGCGCCTATCGCTCGACGCTGACGCGCTACGAGCGCGCCGCGATCCTCAATTGCGCCGCGGCGCTGCTGCGCGAGCGCACCGAGCCGGCCTCGGACCTGATCACGCTCGAATCGGGACTGTCGAAGAAGGATTCGCTGTACGAGATCGGCCGCGTCGCCGACGTGCTGAACTTCGCCGCCAACGAGGCCCTGCGCGACGACGGCCAGATGTTCTCGTGCGACCTGACGCCGCACGGCAAGAAGCGCCGCGTGATGACGCAGCGCGAGCCGCTGCTGGGCGTGATCACCGCGATCACGCCCTTCAACCACCCGATGAACCAGGTCGCGCACAAGGTCGCGCCGTCGATCGCCACCAACAACCGGATGGTGCTCAAGCCCTCGGAGAAGGTGCCGCTGTCCGCGTGCTACCTGGCCGATCTGTTGTACGAAGCGGGGCTGCCGCCGCAGATGCTGCAGGTGCTGACCGGCGATCCGGCCGAAATCGCGGACGAGCTGATCACGCATCCGGCGGTGGACCTGATCACCTTCACCGGCGGCGTGGCGATCGGCAAGTACATCGCGGCCAAGGCGGGCTACAAGCGCGTGGTGCTGGAGCTGGGCGGCAACGATCCGCTGATCGTGATGGACGACGCCGACCTCGAGCGCGCCTCGGACCTCGCGGTGCAGGGCTCGTACAAGAATTCCGGCCAGCGCTGTACCGCGGTCAAGCGCATGCTGGTGCATCAGGCCGTCGCCGCGCGCTTCACCGAGCTGGTGGTCGAGAAGACGCGGGCGTGGAAGTACGGCGACCCGATGGACCGCGGCGTCGACATGGGCACGGTGATCGATGCGCAGGCCGCGGCGCTGTTCGAGGCCCGCGTCAACGAGGCGGTGGCGCAGGGCGCGCGGCTGCTGATCGGCAACCAGCGCGACGGCGCGCGCTATGCGCCCACCGTGGTCGATCGCGTCGATCCGGCAATGACGCTGGTGAGGGAGGAAACCTTCGGCCCGGTCTCGCCGATCATCACGTTCCGCGATATCGACGAGGCCATCCGCATCTCCAACGGCACGGCCTTCGGCCTGTCGTCCGGCATCTGCACCAACCGCATGGACGACTTCACGCGCTTTGCCAACGAACTGCAGGTCGGGACCGTCAACCTGTGGGAGGTGCCCGGCTACCGCATCGAGCTGACGCCGTTCGGCGGCATCAAGGATTCGGGGCTGGGCTACAAGGAGGGCGTGCAGGAGGCCATCAAGAGCTTCACCAACCTGAAGTCGATCACGATGCCGTGGGGGTAAGAGCGGTGAGAGGGGCCGGGTGAGAGGGGGCGGGGTCAGAGGTGCGTGCGCAAGCGGCGTGCGCGGTCGCCGCTGCCGTCCTGTCACAACGCTCCGCTAAAATCCCCGCACCTTCCACAAGCCCCCGGAGCCCCCGTGCTGGCCGAACAACGGCAGAAATACATCCTCGACCAGCTGGCCGCCAGCGGCGCGCTGCAGATCAGCCAGCTGGTCAGCGAGCTCGACGTCTCGCGCGAGACCATTCGCCGCGATCTCAATGCGCTGGCCGCGCGCGGCCTGCTGACGCTGACCCACGGCGGTGCGCTGGCGTCGAGCCGGGCCGAGGCCGATACCCAGACGCGGGCGGCCGTCAATGCCGAGGGCAAGCGCGCGATCGGCGTGCGCGCCGCCGAGCTGGTGCCCGACGGCGCCTCGGTGATCATCGACTACGGCACCACCACGCATGCGGTCGCGCAGGCACTGCTGGGCCACCACAACCTGCTGGTCTATACCAACGACCTGTCGATCGCGCTGCTGCTCGGCCGCCGCAACGGCAACCGTGTGGTCGTGCTCGGCGGCGAGCTGCAGGACAACGAGGACGCCACCAACGGCTGGGACACGGTCGAGCAGCTGTCGCGCTATCACGCTGATTTCGCCTTCATCGGCATCGGCGGCATCAGCAACGATGGCGAGGTCAGCGAGTATTCGCGCCCGGCGGCCGAACTGCGCGGCCGGATGCTGCTGTCGGCCAGCGTGCCCTGCGTGGTGGCGGACCATACCAAGTACGGCCGCCACACCGGCGTGCAGGTCCGGCACTTCGACAAGGCGGCCTATCTGATCAGCGACATGGCCCCCGAGGCCCCGCTGGCCGAGGCGCTGAAGCGCCGCGGACCGGCGCTGCTGATTGCCTGAATTGGCGGCCGGAACGGGCAGTTCCGCATTTTTGCGCTGCGGGTCACAACACTTTTGACTGTCGAATTTCACCATTTCGGTGCTAAAGTCGCGCTCCGACTCAAGAAAATTCGACAGAGACAGCTGTGAGCCTTCCGACCCTCGATGCCTTCCTTGCCGGCGTGGCCCGGCGCGATCCTGACCAGCCCGAGTTCCAGCAGGCGGTCAAGGAAGTGATGATGACCCTGTGGCCGTTCGTCGAGCGCAACCCGCGCTACGCGGACCAGGCCCTGCTGGAACGGCTGGTCGAGCCCGAGCGTGTGATCCAGTTCCGCGTGGCATGGACCGACGACCAGGGCAAGGTGCAGGTCAATCGCGCCTTCCGCGTGCAGCACAGCTCGGCGATCGGCCCCTACAAGGGCGGCATGCGCTTCCATCCGACCGTCAACCTGTCGGTGCTCAAGTTCCTCGGCTTCGAGCAGACCTTCAAGAACGCACTGACGACGCTGCCGATGGGCGGTGGCAAGGGCGGTTCGGATTTCGATCCCAAGGGCAAGTCGGACGGCGAGGTGATGCGCTTCTGCCAGGCGCTGATGACCGAGCTCTATCGCCATCTCGGCGCGGACACCGATGTGCCGGCCGGCGATATCGGCGTGGGCGGCCGCGAGGTCGGCTTCATGGCGGGCATGATGAAGAAGCTGTCGAACCAGTCGGCCTGCGTCTTCACCGGCAAGGGCCTGGCCTTCGGCGGCAGCCTGATGCGTCCCGAGGCGACCGGCTACGGCACCGTCTATTTCGCGCAGGAGATGCTGCACCGTACCGGCCGCGACTTCGACGGCCAGCGCGTGCTGATCTCGGGCTCGGGCAACGTCGCGCAGTACGCCGCGCAGAAGGCGATCGAACTGGGCGCCAAGGTGCTGACCGTGTCCGACTCGGGCGGCGTGCTGCACTATCCGGAAGGCATGAACGACGAGCAGCTCGCCGCGCTGATGGCGTTCAAGAACGAGGAGCGCGGCCGCCTGTCGGACTTCGCCGAGCGCCAGGGCCTGCGTTTCGAGGCCGGCCGCACGCCGTGGCATGTGCCGGCCGATATCGCGCTGCCGTGCGCGACGCAGAACGAGCTCGATGGCGAGGATGCCAAGCGGCTGCTGGCCAATGGCGTGTTCTGCGTGGCCGAGGGCGCCAACATGCCGTCGACGCTGGAGGCGGTGGACCATTTCCTTGCCGCGCGCATCCTGTACGCGCCGGGCAAGGCCAGCAATGCCGGCGGCGTCGCGACCTCGGGCCTGGAGATGTCGCAGAACGCGATGCGGCTGTCGTGGCATCACGCCGAGGTCGACTCCAAGCTGCACTTCATCATGAAGGACATCCACCAGAACTGTATCCATCACGGACGCAAGGACGACGGCTACATCAACTATGTCGAAGGCGCCAATATCGCCGGCTTCGTCAAGGTGGCCGACGCCATGCTGGCGCAGGGCGTGATCTGACGCTCTTGACGCTCAGGCCGGGCGCGCCGGCGATGTAGCTTCTTACTCGCGTCTTGCCCGTGTCGCCGCGGCGGCGCTTGCGGCGTGGCAATTCTGCAAGCCCGTGTAAGAACGCGCCGCCGGCGCCCGGCGATACCGCACCCCACAGCGGGCCTTCGGGCCCGCTTTCTTTTTGTCAGTCGGTGCCGGCCGACGGTGTCGCCGCCGGAATGGCTCTTGCATCTTGGCCCTGGCGCGGCCGGCATAGCGTGACCAGCGGCAGCGCGAGTCCGAAGGCGACGTAGACCAGCGCCAGCGACCACGGCGACAGGCGCCGCTCGAAGCCCGGCGTCAGCCGTTTCGGCGTCAGGCGCAGGTCGACCACGCAGGCCGCCGCCGCGACCGCGAGGCCGGCCAGGATCGCCGCCGCGGGCCTCTGCCGCTGCGGTGAGCGGCCCACCCAGGCTTCGTAGAACGCGGCCCAGAATACCGACATCGCATGATGGATCACGTATCCCACCGCGGTATAGCGCCACGCCGGACCATTGGCATGGATCGCGCGATCGCCCCAGACCCAGTGGCTGACGGCATTGACCGGCGCCAGCGTGTCGCGGCAATCGAAATGGCCGGCGCAGGCCAGGGCGATGGTGGACAGTGCGCTGGCGCTGGTGCCGGAGACCAGGCTGCGGCCAACGAAATCCTTGATGGGGCTCATGTTGGCGCTCATGTCGGTTCCTCGGAACGGGATGCGGCGACCGGCGGCACCGCGCGTCCCACGGTGCTGCTGACCGGCGCCAGCGGTTTCATCGGCGCCGCGATTGCCGCGGCGCTGGCACGGGCCGGCTGCCGGGTCCTCTGCGGCGTGCGCGATCCGGCGAAGGCCGCGCGCGACCTGGGCGCATGCGAATTCCGTGCCGTCGATTTCGGCGCGCTGACCGACGCGCAGGCATGGCTGCCGCTGCTGGGCGGCGTGGACGTGGTCGTCAATGCGGTCGGCATCTTTGCCGAGCGCGGCACGCAGACCTTCGAACTGCTGCATCGGCGCGCGCCGATCGCGCTGTTCGCCGCCTGCGCGCAGGCCAACGTGCGCGCGGTGATCCAGATCTCGGCGCTGGGCGCGGACGAGCGGGCCACCACGCCGTACCACCTGAGCAAGAAGGCCGCCGACGATTTCCTCGCCGGCCTGGGCCTGCCGGCCGCGATCCTGCAGCCCTCGCTGGTCTACGGGCCGGGCGGGACCAGCGCGCGGATGTTCGGCACGCTGGCGACGATGCCGCTGCTGCTGTTGCCCGAGGGCGGCAGGCAGCGCGTGCAGCCGGTCCATCTGGACGATGTCGTGGCCGCGATCGTGCGGCTGGTAATGATGGCCGGAGACAGCGACGGCGGGGGTCCCGGCGGTGGTCCTGGCGGTGGCCCTGGCGGTGGTTCTGGCGGTGGTCTCGGTGGTGGTCGCGGTGTTGGTCCCGGCGGTGGTCTCGGTGGTGGTCGCGGCGGTGGTCCCGGTTGTGATTCCGGTGGTGATTACAGCGGCGGTCGCGGAGTCGGTCGTGGAGGCGATCCCGGGAGCGATCCGGCAATGCGGCCGGATTGGCCGCAGGGACGCATCCCCGTGGTCGGACCGACGGCCCTGAGCCTGCGCGACTACCTTGCCGAACTGCGTCATGCGCTGGGGCAACCGGGCGCGCTGCGCGTGCTGCCGGTGCCCGACGCGCTGGTCCGCGCCGGCCTGCCGCTGATGACGCGCCTGGCGCCGGGGCTGCCGTTGAACCAGGACGCATTGGCGATGCTCGCGCGTGGCAATACCGGCGACCCCGCGCCGATGCATCGGCTGCTTGGCCGGCCGCCGCGTGCCGTCGCCGAATTCGTGCCGGCGCGCTGGCACGAGGCCGCGCGCACGCAGGCCGTGCTCGGCTGGCAATTGCCGATATTGCGCACCGCCGTCGCGCTGGTCTGGATCATCACCGGCATCGTCTCGCTGGGGCTCTATCCGGTCGAGGACAGCTATGCCTTGCTGGCACGCGCCGGCGTACCGCAGGCGCTGCGGCCGCTGGCGCTGTACGGCGCGGCCGGGCTCGACCTGTTGTTCGGGCTGATGTGCTTCGCGCCCGCGCGCTGGCGCTTTCCATGGATCTGGGCTGCGCAGGCCGCGCTGATCCTCGGCTACACGGCGATCATCAGCGTGCGGCTGCCAGAGTTCTGGCTGCATCCCTATGGTCCGCTGACCAAGAACCTGCCCATGTTGGCCGTGTTGTGGCTGCTGGGTACGCTGGAGCGCAAGCGATGGACTACATGATCGTCAAATGGATCCACGTGGTCGGCAGCACGCTGCTGTTCGGCACCGGCGTGGGCAGCGCCTTCTATCTGCTGGCCGCCACGCTGACGCGCGACAGCCGCGCGGTCGCGGTGACCTCGCGCCATGTGGTGATCGCCGACTGGCTGTTCACCGCCAGCACGGCGATCCTGCAGCCGGTGACCGGCTACATGCTGATGCGCATTGCCAATTTCTCGTGGGAGCTGGCTTGGCTGCGCGTGTCGATCCTGCTCTATGTGGTCGCCATCGCGTGCTGGCTGCCGGTGGTCTGGCTGCAGATGCGGATGCGCACCGTGTCCGCCGCCGCGGCAGGCGCGCAGGCACCGCTGCCGCCGGCCTACTGGCGGTACTTCCGCTGGTGGTTCGCGCTCGGTGTGCCGGCGCTGTTCAGCTTCCTGGCGATCTTCTATCTGATGATCGCCAAGCCCGCCACGCTGTTCTGAGGGCGTGCCGACGGGGTGACCGGCTTCAGCGTGCGCCAGTGACCGACGTCCGCGCGCGTCAGTGACGGCCTCCGCGCGCGTCAGTGGCTGGCCTCGGCGCGCGTCAGTGGCCGGCCTCGGCGCGCGTCAATGGCTGGCCTCGGCGCGCGTCAATGGCTGGCCTCGGCGCGCGGCAAGGGGGCGGCCCACAGCGCGCCCGTGGCCGCTACAGCGTGCGCCCGTGGCGAGTATCGGCGCCCCCCTGGACCGGCTTCAGCGTGCGCCGCTCTCGCGCGGGTCGGTGCTGGGCTCGCGCGCCTGATCGATCGCGGCACCGCCGCTGCCCTTGCGCTCGCGGCCCTTCAGCGGCGCCTGCGGCGGCGACGGCGCGGCGCCGGAGGCCTGCGTGCGTGGCGAAGGCTCGTCCTTGCCACCGGGCGCGCGGGGCATCGGATCGCCCAGCTTGCCCAGGCCGCCCGGATTCGAGCGGATCGCTTCACCTTCGCGGGTCGACGGCTGGGTCACCGCCTTGGGCTGGCGCGACATCTGGCTGCCGCTGCCGCGTTCGGATTCGGTCGGCACATTGGCCGGCTGCGCAGCGGCGGTGGCCGCCCACGCCGCGCCGAGCGCCAGCAACGCGGCGCAGACACCATGTCGATGGAACAGCATGATTTCTCTCCTCGCAGGGGGATGTCGACATGGACAAGCACAAGACGGGCCAAGGTGACTCCCTCAAATCTAAAGTGTAGGGATCGAACTTAACGGTTCGGTAACACTTCGGCCAACACTCCTGATCAGTATCGGCGAGCGACCCGGTACTCGGCACCGCCGGGCCTGGCGGTTCGATCGATCCCTTCGTCAGGAGCCATCATGACCGGCACGCCTACCGCCTTTTCCACTGCCATTTCTCCCGCGGTCGCTGACAACCGGCTGCCGTTCGAGGCGGACACCATTGCCCCCGGCAACCCTGCAACGATGGCCGTGCAGGCCGGTGGAAGCGCCGTCCGCGTTCGATGTCACTCTTTGCCGACAAGGCAGTTTCCATCGCGGTCCTCGGCGGACCGGGTTTCGGGCGCATGGCAGGCGGTGGTGTCGCTCCTGAACCGTCGCAATGCGCAGGCGACGATGAAGCGGTGCGCCAGTTCGGAATGGCCAACGGCGCCGGACAAGCCTCGCCGTTCCGATGGCGACATCTGCCCGGCGGCGGCAGACCCGCCCCCGCAGGCGGCACCACGGCAGCGCGCATCGCCGTCTCTGTTGCTGGAGCTTCCCTTTGAATTGCTGTGCGAGGTGCTGGCGAGGGTTCCGGCGGGCGACCGATATTTCGCGTTCGGTGGATCGCCGCTGTCCGCGACTTGCAGGTCGTTTCATCTGGCGTGCAACACGATATCGGCGATGCCTCAATACCGGGACGAAGACGCCATCGCACGGCGTATCGCGGGCATGCGGCACTCCGATCAGATCCTGTCGACGACGGAGGCGCTGACGACACAGCCGCCCTCGATACGGGAGTGGGCCATGAAAGCGGTCGTCTCGATGACGCGCGCCATGCCGCCGGAGGGCAGGCGGTGCCTGGTCGTCGAGGCGCTGGAACAGGCGCGGCAACATTCCGAGTCGTGGGCCCTTGAGTTGATGCGCTACTTCGCTCGATGGATACCGTATGGCGACACCCCGTCTCTTGACATGTTGACCGAATCCGCCGTTCGGCTGGTCCCCGGCAACGATGAGATTCGCTTCGCCAGAGCGCGCGTGCTCGCGCAGCTGGCCCAAAGAATCGACCCTGCCGACCTGCCCGGATCGGTCCGGCGGTGGGAAACGATCTACCAGGCAATACCGCCCGATGCGCGCCACGAGGACTATGTCGCGCTGCGCGCGCTGCGTCAGGCCCTGAGCCACCTCAGCAACGACTTCCAGGCCGCCTTCACGATGGGGGATCCAACGGACCTGCTGATCGGTTTGCTGTCCCGGCTGGCCAAGACGCGCGCAGCCGGACCGGAGCCCTGTATGGCTGCCTGCAGCGACGAAGAACTCGACTTTTTGCCGCCGCCGCTATCCGACCCCGGCCGCCGCCCCGGGCCCCCGCCCCACCGGCTGCGAGCCTATGCCGGCGTCAAGCCCAAGGCCATACCCCACGCCGATCGATTGCCTGCCCATATCCCGTAGCGCGTGCGGGGTCGGGAACGCGCGGCCAAGGCGATGCCAACGCGGCGGCCAGCGCGGTCCGGACATTCGCCTGTCATGAAGAACCGCTGATCACTGGAGGAGGCCATGCCGATCAACGCGTGTGGTTCTGTCGTTCGCGAGACGCAACGGGAGGCGTTCCAGCCGGACGTCTCTACCGGAAATCACAGTGCTGGCGCCGCAATGGGCGACACCACGGTACGGCGGTCGCATGGACTGTTGCAGCCGGAGCGGGCATCTAGTTCGCGGGTGGAACACGTCGCCGGACATCGCGAACCGATCGGCGGTGCATCCGGCGAGCAGTGGCCTCCGGGCTTCGCGACGCATGCAAGGCTGGCCCAGGCAAGGGAATGGCACCTGCTCAATGAAGTGACGTACGCGATCTGGGGAAGCGCGACGACAGGTCGGGCGGGACTCCAGGTCAGCGCGTTCGCCACCGGGAAATTCGATACGCTCTCCATCACGTCTCTTGCGCCGGCCACCAGCGAGGCCGGGGTCGCGGGGGCTGTCTTTGCCATCGTGGAAGCGGCCGGGGTGCTGCATCTGACATGGAAAGCGGGCAGAAAGAAGGTGGAGCTGGACGAATGCAAACGGCAAAACGCGCAGGGTCATGCCCACTTCGTCCAGCGCCATGCCGAGCGCCAGCGCCGGATAGGATGGCTGCTCGCCCGGCAACGGGCACTGGAAGGGACGTTGCCGGGTTTGCCGGCGTCCGAGTCCAGCGATCAGCGACCGCATGCCGGGCTTGTGGCCGATGACAAGGCTTCGGCAGCGATGCTGGCCGATGTCGCGCTCGAACTGCGGGACGTGAGGATTGGGCTCGAGAAGCAGGCGCTGGATCTCGTCGAGGACCTCGAACACTACATCCTGTACGAACAGGCGGCGAACGAACTGGGGCAGGCGAATGACAATATTCGTGCACTGGGCGTGGCCACCGCGCGGGACGTCGTCATTCAGCTGGGCGGCAGCGCCTGCACCGTTGCATCTGCGGTCGGAAAGGCCGGCGTTCCGGGTGTGGAGCTCGCGCCGGTCGGTGTCGCCGGTGGCGCGTTCAGCGTGGCGATGGGTGCCCTGCATATGGCCGCCGGTTTTCTGAGCTGGTATCAGTCCGCGCGCCGGCTCGACGATATCCGTGCGGCTCGTGGTCGCGGCTCGAACTGGTTGACATCGGACTACCGACGGCAGCGTGCGGCCGCCATCGCCGATGCGTTCCACGAGACGCGCAGCGAGATGGCCTTCGGTACCCCGAATTCACAGGCCGACGGGGCGGCACTGCAATCGGCGGAGCAGACGCAACGAATGCAACAAGCGCTTCAGCCGGATCCGTCCAGACGGGCGGACATCGAACGTGCCAACGAGCTGGTCGACATCCTGATGCATCACCGCGAGCAGGCGTTTCAGACCATCGAATCGGCGGAGCGGCGCAAGATCTGGTGGTCGAGGTTGCGCACGATATACGGTGCGGTTTCCGTTGGCATCGGTGTGGGCGCAATACTGGCCACGACGGCATTCGGCCTGATTCCACCGGTCGGCATCATCGTGGGCGCCGTCGCGCTGCTGGCCGGTACGGTGTGGCTGCTGATCGCCTGTGTACGCCTTTATCAGGACCGGCGCGCTGGCCGTGCGGAATCGGCGCGAGACGAACAGGCTCGCGCGCAAGTCGGACACTTCGTCGAGGCAAAACGCGATGCCACCGTGGACGACATGCGGAACAACCGCTTCCTGGCCATCGACGTGTTGCTGCGAGCCTTGTTCGATCACGAGCAGCCCGTCGCCAGAGGCGTACTGTGGGAGGTCCTGGCCGCGCTCGAAATGGATCGCGCCCTGATTCACGCACTGGAGTTGCGATCGTCGGTGCGGCTCGACGGCGTCTACGCCGATGACCGCCGTACCATGATCGAAAGGGCGCGGTGCTGCGCCTCTGCCATCGACGAGGCGGCACTGAAGAAGGTGATCGAAGGCATGAGCCTGCGTAGCGACGACGCGATGCTTGCGCTGTTGCGGCAGCTGTTTCAGGACTTCATCGAAGGCAAGACGCCGATGCGGCTGGAGTACCAGCGCCGCACGGGGTTCTTTGCGTATCTGGCCGGGCAACTCCCTGCAGGTGTCCGCAGTAGGTTGGGGCTGGGCAGTCGCCCCGCCGCACGGCCCGCGCCAGCGCTCGCGGTGACGGTGCAGGCAAGCGAAGCGACGGAGCGGACCGCCCTGATCGCGGAGCCGGACATGCCGATGCTGGTCGAGCCTTCGCCGGTCGCCTTCACTGACGCGGTGAGGGCGACCGGCCCGTCCACTCAGACGTTCGTCCGGAACGGATGGTACTGATACAGCCACGTCTCCGACAGCGGCTTGCCGTTCAGACGCAGGAACAGCCGCATGTCGACCGGCTCGTCGCCGTCGACGGTCAGGTCGAACTGCGCGCGCCAGTGGCCCGGCACGCCGTTGGGCACGGCCTCGGTGAAGATGTACGAGAACTTGCCGCGCGAGGCCCACAGCACGGCCTCGGGCTTGGTGCCGAAGGGCAGGCCTTCGAGCGGTGCGCCCTTGAACTCGACCATGAACTTGCGCACGCCCGGCGGGCGCGGCTGGCCGGGCTGGCCGCCGTTGCCCATGCGCGTGGCCACGCAGCGGGCCAGCGGCGTGGGATAGGGTTCGTCCGCCAGCCAGTGCAGGCGGTAGCGCAGGCGATAGGCGTTGCCGGCCTTGGCCGGCGCCTTCGGCACCCACATCGCGACGATGTTGTCGTGAATCTCGTCGTCGGTCGGGATCTCGATCAGCTGCACGCTTCCCGCGCCCCAGCCCTCGCGCGGCTCGACCCACAGGCTCGGCCGGCGCTCGTAGAAGACGCCGTCCTGGTAGTGGTCGAAATTGCGGTCGCGCTGCAGCAGGCCGAAGCCGCGCGGGTTGTCGTCGCCGAAGGCGGACGCGATGGTGCGCGGCGGATTGTTCAGCGGGCGCCAGATGCGCTCGCCCGCGCCGGTCCACATCGCCAGCCCGTCGGAGTCGTGCACCTCGGGGCGCCAGTCGACGCCGGTGCGCTTGACCGACTCGGAATACCAGAACATCGAGGTCAGCGGTGCCAGGCCCAGGCGCCCGACGTCCTTGCGCAGGAACAGCGCGCAGTCGACGTCCATCACCACGCCCTTGGCGCGCTGCATCGTGAAGCGGTAGGCGCCGGTGACGCTGGGCCCGTCGAGCAGCGCGTGCACGGTGACGGTATCGCTGCCGTCGCGCGGCGCCTCGAAATAGAAATGAGTGAAGGAGGGGAATTCCTCGGGCTTGTCCGGCTGCGCGACATCGACCGCGATGCCGCGCGCCGACAGGCCGTACTGATAGAGCTCGCCGATCGCGCGGAAGTACGAGGCGCCAAGAAAGGCGACCCAGTCGTTCTTGCGCCAGTCGAGCTTCTTCTGGTCGCCGAGCCGGCTCTCCTGGAAGCGAAAGCCGGCGAAACCGCTGCCGCGCGGCAGCTTGCGCGCCGGGCTGTTGGCCGGCATGTCGAAATACGACTCGTCGTAGACGATCTCGCGGGCAGTGCCTCCCGAACTTGCACCGCCGGTCTCGACCAGATGCATCCGGACCGGCACGCGGAAGAAGGTGCCCAGGTGGAAGAAGGTCACCGGAAACTGGCCGGGACCGTCGGCAAAGAGCGCATCGTCGGTGCGATAACGGATCTTGCCGTGTTCCTCGTAGTCGATGCGGGCCAGGATGTCGGCCGGCGGGGAGGGGGGCGCGACATACGGCCGGCCTGCCATGGTGCGGGCCAGTTCGACCAGGCCCTCGTGGGTGAAGGGTTGGCCCTTGGCCAGTTTGATGCGGCCGGCGGCCAGAGCGGAAGCGGGAATGCCCAGTGCGGCGAGCGCGGCAGTGGCGGCGGCGGAGACCAGCACGGTCCGTCGGTTCATTTTCGGCATGCGGTGAATCGGCGTCTGGCGCCTTCAATGAAGTTGCAGAAAAGACGCCCGCTGGCGCAAAAAGTTCGACGGCTCCGTGGGGAGCCGGACGCCGCGGGCACGACAGAACGCAGCATGGTACCGCATGGCCCCGGCGCACTCGGCACTTGAAGGCATGCGCTACGGACGCGGTCGAGACGTGACAAGGAGCAGACGAGACGCGCGGAGGCCGGGGTGAGACCGGGCTGAGACCTTGCCGGACGCTGGTTGGAGGGCTGCCTGGACCTTGCTGGCACCTTCTTGGACCTTGCTCGGACTCGCCCCGCACGCAAATAGAGGTTGTGATTCCGCGCTTGTGAAATATAGTATGTGATATATCAATTCACCAAAAAAGCACGGGAGACAGCCATCATGAAGGTATGTATCTACGGCGCCGGCGCCATCGGCGGCTACATCGGCGCGCAACTGGCCGGGGCGGGCGTCGACGTCAGCTTCGTCGCACGTGGGCCGCACCTGGCGGCGATGCAGGCGAACGGCGTCAAGCTGCTGATCGACGGCGAGGAGCGGGTGCAAAAGGTCCGCTGCACCTCGGACCCCCGCGAACTCGGCGAACAGGACTATGTGTTCATCACGCTGAAAGCCCATTCGGTGCCAGGCGTGGTCGACCTGATGCAGCCGCTGCTGGGGCCGGATACCGCGATCGTCACCGGCGTCAACGGCATCCCCTACTGGTATTTCTATCGGCACGGCGGCGAGCTGGCCGGCACCACGCTGCAGAGCGTCGATCCGGGCGGCCGGCAATGGAGCGGCTTCGGTCCCGAGCGCGCGATCGGCTGCGTGCTCTATCCCGCGGCGGAAATCGCCGCGCCGGGCGTCATCCGGCACGTCTACGGCAAGAAATTTCCGCTCGGCGAACCTGACGGCACGCGCTCGGAACGGGTGCTGCGCCTCAGCGAGGCGATGCTCGCAGCCGACCTGGAGGCGCCGGTGCGCGAGGACATCCGCAACGAGATCTGGCTCAAGCTGTGGGGCAATCTGTGCTTCAACCCGATCAGCGCGCTGACCCACGCGACGCTGGACGTCATCACGTCCGACCCGGGCACGCGCGCGCTGTCGAGGCAGATGATGCTCGAGGCCAAGTCGATCGCCGAACGCTTCGGCGTGCATTTCCGCGTCGATGTCGAGCGGCGGATCGACGGCGCGGGGGCCGTGGGGGCGCACAAGACCTCGATGCTGCAGGATCTGGAGGCGGGCAGGGCGATGGAAATCGACCCGCTGCTGACGGTGGTGCAGGAGATGGGCCGGCTGGTCGGCCAGCCGACGCCGATGATCGACGCGGTGCTGTCGCTGATCAAGCAGCGCGAGCGGATGGCGCAGGCGGCGTGAGCGCGGCCGGGCCCGCCATGGCGGCCACCATGGCGCTGGCCGTGGTGACCGCCATGACGGTGACCATGGCCGGGGCGGCGCAGCGGGTCGGTTGCGCCGCCGCCACGCCTGGACGATGCCGCCAGATCGAAGTGGCGGTGCACGCGTTCTGATATACCATATACAAAAATCGAAAGAGCGATCCCATGTCCGTGCAACCCGCGCAACGTCAAGCCGAGATGTCTTCCGCCACTGCCTCAGATGCGCCTCCCCCCGGCCTGGCGCTGTCCCTGCAGCCGATCAACGCCGGCGCCAGCCTGCGCGACCAGGCCTACGCGATGCTGCGGCAGGCGATCGCCGATGCCGACATCTACCAGTCGCGCGAGGAGATCCGGCTCGACGAGCGCGTCCTGAGCGAAGCGCTCGGCGTCAGCCGCACGCCGATCCGCGAGGCGATGACGCTGCTGGAGCAGGAAGGCTTCCTGCGCACGGTGCCGCGCCGCGGCATCTACATCATGCGCAAGACCAAGCGCGAGATCGTCGAGATGATTCAGATGTGGGCCGCGCTGGAGAGCATGGCCGCGCGCCTGGCGACGCTGCATGCGACCGACGAGGAAATCTCCCGGCTGCGGCATATGTTCGACAACTTCCGCGATACCACGCCGGCCGAGCATATCCAGGAATACTCGGACGCCAATATCGCGTTCCATCAGGCGATCGTGCAGCTGTCGAAGTCGCAGATCATCATGGACACGATCAAGAACATCTTCATCCACGTCCGTGCGATCCGGAAGATGACGATCTCGCAGAGCGACCGCGCCGCGCGCTCGATCGTCGACCATCTGCGCATCATCGAGGCGCTGGAAAAACGCGATACCGAACTGGCCGAACGGCTGGTGCGCCAGCACTCGCTGGACCTGGCCGACTACGTCGAGAAGAACTGCGATTTTCTCGACTGACGACAGTCCCGCGGCACGCGCCGCAAGCATCGAAGGCCGGTTCGCCGGCCTTTTTTCATGTCGCCGCCCGAATCATGTCTCCGCGGCATGCTGGCCCCGCCGCATCATGGCCGCACCAGCATCACGCCCGCGCCTGCGTCTCCCGCACGAATTCCGAGGCCGACTCCAGCAGCCATTCCCGCAACCGCGACATCGCGTCGCTGACCGGCTGCATTTCGGGATAGACGAGGTAGTACCCGCCCGATGACGGCATCGCCAGCGGCACCGGCATCACCAGCTCGCCTTCCTCCAGATAGCGCTCGACCAGGAAGCGCGGCACCAGCCCGATGCCCAGCTTCGCGCGCGCGGCGGCGATCACCATGCTGTGGTGGTCGTAGCGCGTGCCGCGCATCGCATTGACGTCCTCGACGCCTGCGAGGCGCATCCATTGTTCCCACTCGAACTGGCGCGTCGACAGATGCAAAAGCTCCGCCCCGGCGATATCGGCCGGGCGGATGCGCTTGCGGCCGCCGAAGTAGTCGGGATGGCAGACCGGCACCGACTCCTCGGGAAACAGCGGGTCGGCGCGCGCTCCCGGATAGTGCGGCTCGCCGAAGTGGATGGCGGCGTCGAAATCCGTTCCGTCGAACAGGAACACGTCCGAGCGCGCGGTCAGGTTCAGCACCACCTGCGGATGGCGCGCGTAGAAGTCGGGCAGCCGCGGAATCAGCCATTCGACCGCCAGCGTCGGCAGGCAGGCGAGCTCGACGATGCCGCCGCTGCCCTCGTGCGCCATGATGTCCAGCGTATCGCGCTGCAGCTTGCGCAGCGTTTCGCGGACCTGCCGGCTGTACAGCGTGCCGGCCGGCGTCAGCGTCAGCCGCTGGTTGACGCGATGGAACAGCTGCACGCCGAGCTGGCTTTCCAGCGTGGCGATCTGCCGCGACACCGCGCTCTCGGTGACGTAGAGATCGGCCGCCGCGCGGCGCAGGTTCAGATGCGAGGCGGCGGCCTCGAAGGCGCGAAGACTGGACAGGCTGGGGACGCGAAAAGCCATTGGCGCGATGGGGTGGAACGTGGTTGCGAAGTGGGCAGGACGTGGGCGGGGCGTAGGTGCGACGTGGCCCGCAAAGTTGATGCGTTTTTCTCATCAACCCCGGCAAATTTCTCGCTTGAGCACCGTTCGGGGATGAGAAAGAATCGGCGCCGTAGCAAATACCAAAGCCAATACCAACACCAATACCAACACAGCAAGAGCCCCCGGAGGAGACCGCATGACAAAGATGAACCCGTCCCGCATTCCTGCTGCCATCGCTGCCGCCATCGCGGCCGTCGCGCTGGCCGTGCCGATGACCTCAGCCGTAGCGCAGACGCAGGATTTTCCGAACAAGGCGGTCCGCATCGTCGTGCCGTACCCGCCGGGCGGGACGACCGATATGGTAACCCGGCTGATCGGCGATCAATTGTCGAAGGTCTGGGGCCAGCCGGTCATCGTCGACAACCGTCCCGGTGCCGGCGGCATCGTCGGCACCAGCCTGGCGGCGAAGGCGCCGTCCGACGGCTATACGCTGCTGATGGGCTCGGTCGGCGAGTTCGCCATCAATCCGACGCTGTACCGCAAGCTGGCCTACGACGTCGCCGATTTCGCGCCGGTGTCGCTGGTCGCCCGCGTGCCGAACGTGCTGGTGATGTCGCCCGCGTTCGCCGAGCGCTCCAGGGTGATGTCGCTGCCCGATTTCGTCGCCTATGTGAAGGCCAATCCGAAGAAGGTCAACATGGCCTCGGCCGGCAACGGTACCTCGACCCATCTGGCCGGCGAGCTGTTCCAGCGCATGACCCACACCGAGATGAGCCACGTGCCCTACAAGGGCAGCAGCCCGGCGATCTCGGACATGATGGCCGGCAATGTCGACGTGATGTTCGACAACCTGCCCGCCTCGCTCGAATTCATTCGCGCCGGCAAGCTCAAGCCGCTGGCGGTGACCTCGGCGCAGCGCTCGCCGGCGCTGCAGGATGTGCCGACGGTGGCCGCAGCCGGTCCGGTGCCGGGCTTCGACGCGACGCCGTGGTTCGGCCTGTTCGCGCCGAAGGGGGTGCCGCCGGCGGTGGCCGAGAAGATCAGCAAGGACCTGGCGGTCGCGCTGAATGACGCGAAGATCCTCGGCCGCATGCGCAATATCGGCGCCGAACCGGCCTTCAACACGCCCACCCAGTTCGCCGAGCTGGTCAAGCGCGACCGCGAGAAGTGGGGCGAGGTCGTCAGGCAGTCCGGCGCGACCATCGATTGATTTCCGTCGGCGGCGGCCTGCATGGCGGGCCGCCGTTCTTTTCGCAGGCCGGTGCCGCCGCGCCCGCGATCCGTTTTCCCAAGCCATCGTCTTCATTGTCTTCAGAGTCTCCATGTCCAACCACATCCTCTCTCTGGTGTCCGCCTGCGTGGGCGCGACCAAGGCCGCCAAGCTGCTGTCGCTGATCGAAACGCCCGCGGGCCTGCCCGCCGGTGCCGCCGGCCAGCCCAGCCGTGCCGAAATCGCGCACGCGCTGAACGTGGTGCTGTTCGACGGCATCCTGACGCGCGTGCCGACCGGCCGCGAGTACACCGAGGATGTCGCCGCCGCCGGCGGCAAGGTCAACTTCGACCATGGCGCGCTGCGCACGGTGGCGTGGCAGGCCAATGGCCAGCTGCCTCCTGGGGAGGCGGCCTTCACGCGCTTCCTGCGGCCGCTGGGCTATCGCCTGAATGGCACCTATCCGCTCGACCGCATCGGCATGACCGGCCGCTCCTATGCGCATGAAGACGCGCCGGACGGCATCGCGCAGTTCTTCGTCAGCGAATTCCACCCCGAGCGCTTCAGCGCCGAGCTGCAGGCCGCGGTGACCCGCGTGGTGTCGACCTCGGTCGATCCGCTGCGTCCGGACACGGTGGCGCTGCTGTGGAAGCTCGACCGCGACCGCACGCTGCCGCAGGACGAGGCCATCCACGTGATCTGCAACCTCACCGCCTGCTTCGAGCGCCATCACGACACGCCGCGGCTGGAGGACTACCAGCGCATCCTGCAGGAATCGGCCGAGATGGCGTGGATCGCCACCGAGGGCAATGCCTTCAACCACGCGACCGACCGCGTCGAGGACGTGTTCGCGCTGAGCGACCAGCAGCGCGCGCTCGGCCGGCCGATCAAGGAAAAGGTCGAGGTGTCGGGCAGCGGCCGCGTCAAGCAGACCGCGTTCCGCGCCGATCCGGTGATGCGCGAGTTCGTCGGCGCCGCCGGCGAGATCGTGATGCGCGAGGTGCCGGGTTCGTTCTACGAGTTCATCACGCGCGACCGCTATGCCGATGGCGGCAGCCAGAACAAGCTGGACCTGGGCTTCGATGCCTCCAACGCGCAGGGCATCTTCAAGATGACCGCGGCCACGGTCTGAGGCCGCGCAGATGTCGTCCAGCAAGGAGCTGATCGGGTTTCTGTCGCAGGCCCATCCGGACCTCGACGTGCTGACCGATGCGACCGACCGCGCCGGCTACGAGACCGGCGCGCGCTACGGCGCCGGCACCGCCGCGGCGGTGGTGCGGCCGGCCACGCGCGAGCAGGTGCAGGCCGTGGTGGCCGCCGCGCAGCGCTTCGGCGTGCGGCTGGTCGTGCAGGGCGCGAACACCGGCCTGGTCGGTGCGTCGACGCCCGATGCGGGCGGCGAGCAGATCGTGCTGAGCACCGCGCGCCTGAAGGGCGCCATCGCGGTCGACCCGCTGAACCAGTCGGTGACCGTCGGTGCCGGCGTGCTGCTCAGCGAGCTCAATACCCGGCTCGCGCAGGACGGCCTGTTCTTCCCGGTGGACCTGGGCGCCGACCCGACCATCGGCGGCATGATCGCCGCCAATACCGGCGGCGCGCGGCTGCTCAAGTACGGCGACGTCCGGCAGAACCTGCTGGGGGTCGAGGCGGTGCTGGCCGAGCCGGCCGGCGAACTGCTGGACCTGAACCGGGCGCTGCGCAAGAACAATGTCGGCTTTGATTTCAAGCAGCTGTTCGTCGGCACCGGCGGTGCCTTCGGCGTGGTCACCGCGGCGACGCTGCGGGTCTATCCGCTGCCGGCGCAGACCGCCACCGCGCTGCTGGTGCCCACCGGCGTGGCCGAGCTCGAGGCGCTGCTGCTGGCGCTGAACGCGGAGCTGGGCGATTTCCTGTCGTCGTGCGAGGGCATCTCGCGCGAAGCGGCGCAGGCCGTGGTGCGCCACCTGGACGATGTCGAGGACCCCTTCGCCGAGATGGAAGGGGCCGACTACGCGATGCTGGTCGAGCTGTCGTCGACGATGCCGAGCCGCGCCGGCGGGCTCGATCTCGAGGCGCTGCTGATGGACTTCCTGGAGCGCCACTACGGCACGCTGATCGGCAACGCGGTGGTCGGCAAGCCCGAGGCGCTCTGGCGCCTGCGCCATTCGATCACCGAGTCGATCCGCAACGAAGGCAAGATCATCGCGCTGGACCTGTCGGTGCCGCGCTCGCGCTTCCCGGCGTTCCGCGCAGAGGCGCGCGCGCTGATCGCCGCGCGCTATCCGTGGCTGCGCATCTACGACTTCGGCCATCTCGGCGACGGCGGCGTTCACCTGAACATGGTCTGGCCGCTGCAGGACGCGCCGGCCTACGACGAGGCGGTGGCGAGCGAGGTCCGTGCCGAGCTGTACCGGCTGACGGTCGAGCGTTTCGACGGCAGCTTCAGCGCGGAACACGGCATCGGCCCGTACAACGAACGCTTCTATCGCGATTTCACCGCGGACGCCGTGCTCGGCCATGTCGGCGCGATGCAGTCGCGGCTCGATCCGCGCCGCACGCTGAGCCGCCTGTGGCTCGGCAAGGGCGAATGACGGGCCCGGACGAATGACCAGACCGGACCAATGACAAGCACGGACGCCACCATGTTCCCCTTTGCCTCGGCCTTCCAGCAGCCGGTCGGCTCGCCGATCCGCGAGCTGTTCCCCTACCTGTCCCGCCCGGGCATGATCTCGTTCGCCGGCGGCTACCCGGCCGCCTCGACCTTCGATACCGCGGCGATCGGCCAGTGCATGGCCGAGGCGCTGGCCAGCCATCCGGCCGAATGCCTGCAATACGGCGCCACCGAAGGCGTGCCGGCGCTGCGCGAGGCGCTGAGCCGGCAGATGGGGCAGGCCGGCGCGCCGACGCCCGCCGAACGGATCCTGGTGACCTCGGGCTCGCAACAGGGCTTCGACTTCCTGGTGCGCGCCTTCGTCGAGCCCGGCGTGCCGGTGATCGTCGAGGCGCCGACCTATCCGGCCGCGATCCAGGCGCTGCGCCTGGCCGGTGCCCGGCTGGTGCCGGTGCGGGCCGATGCCGAAGGGATCGATACCGTCGCGCTGGACCAATGCCTGCGCGACTGCGCGCCGGCCGAGCGCCCGCGCCTGATCTATCTGGTGCCGACCTTCGCCAATCCGACCGGCGCGACGTTGTCGCTTCGGCGGCGTCAGGAGGTGCTGCGGCTCGCCGCGCAATACGAGCTGCTGGTGATCGAGGACGATCCGTACGGCTGCCTCGCCTTCGACGGCGCGCCGCCCGCGACGCTGCTGTCGATGGCAAACGGCGAGCCCGCACTGCGCGACCGCATCATCTACCTGGGCAGCCTGTCGAAGACCGTGGCCCCCGGCCTGCGGATCGGCTGGATGGCCGCGCATCCCGACGTGGTGCGGCGCGCGGTGCTGGCCAAGCAGGCCTCGGACCTGTGCACGCCGCCGTGGATCCAGCGCGCGATGGCCGCCTATCTGGACGCCGGCCATCTGCGCGGACAGATCGCGCGCATCGTCGCGGTCTACCGCGACAAGCGCGACGCCATGGTGTCGGCGCTCGATCGCGAGCTCGGCGGCCGCGTCGACTATGCGCGGCCTGGCGGTGGCATGTTCGTCTGGGCCTCGCTGCCCGAGGGCGTCGATTCCGCCGCACTGCTGCGCGAGGCGATCGAGGAAAACGTGCTGTTCGTCCCCGGCAAGGCCTTCCACGTGGCAACCGGGCAGCCATCACCGGCGCTGCGGCTGTCGTTCGCGACGCCGTCGGTGGCCGAAATCGAAGAGGGCGTACGGCGCCTCGCGCGCGCGTTGGCGAGGGTCTGACGGGCCCGGGCGGCGGCATTCCCCGGTAATATCGCGGGGCTTCGGGCTTGCCCGTCATCCTGTCCTTGATCGCCTTGCCCGCCGCCTTGCCCGCCGCCCTCCCGACAGCCTTCCCGACCGCCCGATGGAATATCTGATCATCGCCCTTGGCGCCGCCCTGGCGGGATTCGTGCAGGGGCTGTCGGGCTTTGCCTTCGGCATGGTGGCGATGTCGCTGTGGGCATGGACGCTGGAACCGCGCATGGCCGCGGTGCTGACGGTGTTCGGCTCGCTGACCGGGCAATTGATCGCCGCGGTGCGCGTGCGGCGCGGCTTCGATGTCGCGGCGCTGGCGCCTTTCATTGCCGGCGGGCTGGCCGGCATTCCGCTCGGCATGCTGCTGCTGCCGTATCTCGACATGGCCTCGTTCAAGACCGCGATCGGCGCCTTCCTGGTGCTATGGTGCCCGGCCATGCTGATGGCGCGGCGGCTGCCGCCGCTGCGCTGGGGCGGCCGCAGCGGCGATGCCGGCGCCGGCCTGATCGGCGGCGTGATGAGCGCGATCGGCGGGTTCAGCGGCACCGTGCCGACGCTGTGGTGCACCTTGCGCGGCTATCAGAAGGACCGGCAGCGCGCCATCATCCAGAACTTCAACCTGACCATCCTGGCCGTGACGATGGCGGTCTACCTGATCGCGGGCAACGTCACCGTCGAGATGCTGCCCCGGTTCGCGGTGGTCGCGCCCGCGATGCTGATTCCCACGCTGATCGGCGCAAAGGTCTATCACCGCATCGACGAGGCGCGTTTCCGCGCGATCGTGCTGACGCTGCTGACGGTGTCGGGCGTGATGATGCTGGCATCGGGTTTGCCGACGGTGCTCGGCCGCATCGGCTGACGACGGCGATCCTGCGAGTGTGGTGGGCCTGTAGCACGGCCGCCGCCGCGGCATCGCGCAACGGCGGCGGCGCGACACGCTACGGTGCTACACCCCCAGCGCTTTCGCCATCGTCTGCCCCAGTTCGGCCGGCGAGCGCGACACGTGGATGCCGGCCGCGCGCATCGCCTCGATCTTGGCATCGGCGGTACCGCTGCCGCCCGAGATGATGGCGCCGGCATGGCCCATGCGCCGGCCCGGCGGCGCGGTGGTGCCGGCGATAAAGCCGACCACCGGCTTGTCGCTGCCGCTGTCGCGCAGGAACTGCGCGGCTTCCTCCTCCGCCGAACCGCCGATCTCGCCGATCATGATGATGCCCTCGGTGTCGTCGTCCTTGAGGAACAGCCGCAGGCAATCGATGAAGTTGGTGCCGTTGACGGGATCGCCGCCGATGCCGATGCAGGTCGACTGCCCCAGGCCGGCCGCGCTGGTCTGCGCCACCGCTTCATAGGTCAGCGTGCCGGAGCGCGACACCACGCCGATCCTGCCGGGCCGATGGATATGGCCGGGCATGATGCCGATCTTGCATTGCCCCGGCGTGATCACGCCCGGACAGTTCGGACCGACCAGGCGCGTGCGCGAGCCAGCCAGCGCGCGCTTGACGCGCACCATGTCCAGCACCGGGATGCCCTCGGTGATGCAGACCACCAGCTCGAGGCCGGCGTCGACCGCTTCGAGGATCGCGTCGGCCGCGAAGGGCGGCGGCACGTAGATCACGGAGGCCTGCGCGCCGGTGCGCTCGGCCGCCTCGGCGACGGTGTCGAACACTGGCAGGCCGAGGTGGGTCTCGCCGCCTTTGCCGGGCGTCACGCCGCCGACCATCCTGGTGCCGTAGGCCAGCGCCTGTTCGGTATGGAAGCTGCCCTGCGCGCCGGTCAGGCCCTGGCACAGCACCCTGGTGTTGTTGTCGATCAGCACGGCCATCTCAATGTCCTCCCCGCTTGGTGTTCCTCGTGGCCGCGACGACCTTGGTCGCGGCGTCGGCGAGGTCGTCCGCCGAGACGATCGGCAATCCCGAATCCCGCAGGATGGCCTTGCCCAGTTCGACGTTGGTGCCTTCGAGCCGCACCACCAGCGGCACGGTCAGGTCGACCTCGCGCGCGGCCGCGACCACGCCCTCGGCGATCACGTCGCAGCGCATGATGCCGCCGAAGATATTGACGAGAATCCCTTCGACATTGCGGTCGGCCAGGATCAGACGGAACGCCGTCGCCACGCGCTCGCGCGTCGCGCCGCCGCCGACGTCGAGGAAGTTGGCCGGCTTGCCGCCATGCAGCTGGATGATGTCCATCGTCGCCATCGCCAGGCCGGCGCCATTGACCATGCAGCCGATATTGCCGTCGAGCTTGACGTAGTTCAGCGCATGGCGCGCGGCCTCGGTCTCGGCCGGGTCTTCCTCGGCCTCGTCGCGCATCGCCTCGATATCGGGATGGCGGAACAGCGCGTTGTCGTCGAAGTTGAACTTGGCGTCCAGCGCCATCACGTGGCCGCTGTGCGTGACCACCAGCGGATTGATCTCGACGATCGAGGCGTCCAGCTCGGTGAAGGCGCGATAGGCCGCCAGGAACAGCCGCGTGGCCTCGCCGATCTGCTTGCCGCGCAGGCCGAGCCCGAAGGCCAGGCGCCGCGCGTGGAAGGGCTGGATGCCGGTGGCCGGATCGATCGCCAGCTTCAGGATCTTCTCCGGCGTGTGCGCGGCCACCTCCTCGATGTCCATGCCGCCTTCGGTCGATGCCATCAGCGTGATGCGCGAGGTTGCGCGGTCGATCAGCATGCCGAAATAGAGCTCGCGCGCGATGTCGCAGCCTTCCTCGACATAGAGGCGCCGCACCTCGCGGCCGGCCGCGCCGGTCTGCTTCGTGACCAGCACCGCGCCGAGCATCTTGCCGGCTTCCTCGCGCACCGCCTCGAGCGAACGCGCCACGCGCACGCCGCCCTTGCCGCCGGGATCGTTCTGGAAGCGTCCGGCGCCGCGGCCGCCGGCATGGATCTGCGATTTGACGACCCAGAGCGGGCCCCCGAGCGTGCGCGCCGCGTTGGCTGCCTCGTCCGGCGTGAACGCAACCGCGCCCCGCGGCACGGCGACGTCGTAGCGCCGCAGCAGCTCCTTGGCCTGATATTCGTGAATGTTCACTGTCTCCTCACTGGTTTGGATACGTCGTTGTGGTGGCTGACAGGAGGGGGCGGCATTGCGCCGGAAGCCTGCGTGGATATGGTATGTAATATATCAATGCGCAACAAGGCGAATTATTGGCCGGCAGCGGTACACGATCACGATCGCCTCGGAATTGATGCGCGCCGCCACTAAGCGCAAGCGTTTATAGGAGTTGGCCGAATTTATCGGCATGAAAACGACTGTTTTGCTGCGATGCGTCGTCGAAATTCAGCGCCTCTCCCACATTTTCTCCTTGCCGACCTTTGATATATCACATACGGTATGTCATCAAGATCGCCTGAAACGATCGATTCGCGTCGCAAGCCGGCAGCCCTGCCGAAAGAAGAAGGTGAAGCGGTGCGTGCCCATGCAAACGGCCCGCCCGGAGTCCAACGAGGAGACCAACACATGTCTGCAGTCGTATCGCTGCGGCCGGAATCGACGACGGCCGATGACACCCTGAAGCAGAAGAGCCGGGATGCCGGCATCGTGTCGGGCGGCCATCTGGTCGCGCGGGCGCTGAAGAACGAAGGGGTCGACACCATCTTCACGCTGTGCGGCGGCCACATCATCGATATCTACGATGGCTGCGTCGACGAAGGGATCCGCATCATCGACGTGCGTCACGAACAGGTCGCGGCGCACGCGGCCGACGGCTATGCGCGCCAGACCGGCAAGCTCGGCTGCGTGGTCACGACGGCCGGCCCGGGCT
>Ga0065721_10049504_pt1 | contig 32744 bp, 27 predicted proteins | sample Mesricmetagenome_FD_59108 | JGI IMG/M metagenome (GOLD analysis project Ga0065721, IMG submission 59108) | Mesophilic microbial community from rice straw/compost enrichment Sample: eDNA_1 v2 (version 2) | ecosystem: Engineered > Solid waste > Grass > Composting > Bioreactor | place: USA: Davis... | reverse complement strand
TTCGTTTAAGCGGGCCGTGAAGGTAGTATTCATATTTGGCGCGAAGTTCTAAATCGCTTCCGTTAGTACTGGTGAAGGCGCTCTTCAGCCGCTGATCCTTATCGTATTCATAGTGATGGTAAAATGCAGTGAGCCGCTCTCCCCCAGTGTAAGACCCATTGAATACAGTCAGCACATTTCCCAGAAAATCGTAGGTATAGTGCGTCAAGAAGGTACGGTCTAACCTAGTCGGCTTTTGTGCCATCCAGACGACTCTTCCGAACTCGTCGTAGCTGTACCAGGTTTGGTTATTCGCGTTCCGCGTCGAGGATACAGCCCCACGTAGGTAATCTTGCGTATACTCTTCAGGTAGATTAGGGACTGTACCGTTTTCGTTGATGGGATAGTCATAAACTGTTTCGATCCAGTCTTTTCTGTCAGTTTCCGGAAATTTCAGTTGTGACGTGTACTCCAGGAGATCGGTCACCGACTGAAAAGAATGTTCATCTCCAGTATAGACTCCTGATTCGATTGGCCTGCTAAGTTTATCATAATTTGTGTAGGAGAATATACCTAGCGGGATTGCATCTTCCACCTCATTCTTTTTTTGTACCGCATTTTGGGAATATCTTATAAGACCATCTCGCCGATACTTATAAGATGTAGTCCCGGCATCAGGTTCATTCATTGAAAGTAACCATCCCCGGTGATTATAACGATAGGTTGTCTTGTCAATCTGATCATAATCCGCGCCGCTTTTCCAGTTCTTATAACCATTCGGGGAAATTGATTCCGTTAGTCTTCCGGCGTCGTCATAGAATTGATAGGAGATATCAGAATAATAATTTGAATACGAAAACTTAATCTGATCAGAAGTATTTGCGAGAATAATTCGGTAAAACCCCGCCGGCCACTTACCATCCGACTCGGCAAAGGTCACCCCTTCATTTTTTCTCTCACTCGTGACGATATTCTCCACGAAAAAATCAGGGTTTCCCTCAATTGTCACGTTCTGAGGATGAAGAATATAGAAATAAGCCATTGGCTTATTCGAGTTAACAACGACGTGATTAATTATGTGAGCTGCATGATCTTCAGTTGTGCCTTGCCGCGCTGACATCACCACCTTTCCAGACTTATCAGCAATACTTATACTAACTTTGCCGTTCTCATCTCGGATTATCGACTGAACACCCTTCCCATTCGCCTGCTCATCCGTACTGGATTGATGAATTCCGCCTGCGATGACCAGATCAATCTCGTTAATTCGGATATCCACACGATATCCAGAACTCGGTCCATATTTATTGAACTGGAACAAAATGTATTCGTACTCTCTGTCCAGAGTAAAAGAGACCACGAGTTCCTTTTGTGATCCCACTGGCAGAACCTTATCTCCAAACGACTCAATGTTGTATGCGCCAGCCGTAGGATTATCACTGGTCCAGACTGACAGCCCAGATTCAAACGGTGCAATTCCGTTCGTTGAATGATTCGAAGCAACAATTCTAATTGAATATTCCCCTGCGGGCCATTTGAGGCCATCTGACCGCCTTTGCCCTAAGAAACCCGCGTCACTCCATGAAGTGTGTGCTCCGCCTGCCATAAGGACTCCATCCCACGCCCACTGAAAGGGTGCAATGGAGGAGCTCCCGAATGGGTTAAAGTTCTCCCAGGGGATCATTGATCCGTTTTGGAATGTCCCATTTTCAAATTCTAACTGGCCCGTTAAGTTTCTGCGGCGCCGAAAGTAATCATCCAATTCCTGATTGACCGGAAAGCTCCCAGAAAGTACCTCATGCCCAGCGCCTAGCCTATGAAGATCACCTGGGGAGGTTGATCTTTTGATCTCGCCGGAACCATCTTCATAGAATTCGGTCCGTGAATATGGATACCTAGTAGTGGGCACATCGCGCTCCATCGTGTTACTTTCACTATAGTACCACCCTACGGTGCCCCTCTTGCCAGTTCCTACAGGATTAGGCATTTGGACTGTGTTCGTACCAGGGTCATCAAAATCTTTAAACGAATACGGCATTGAGGAATGGTCAGAAATGAACGCCGGCACGTATTTAAAGTTAACGCCGTCTATTGGCGCGGGTAGACTGGCCCCCACCACCCGACCAAAGCGGTCGCGCAAATCCTGAGTAGCCACCACTACTCCAGATTCGTGTTGTTTACTCTGTGATTGCAGCAACTTACCAGAATTGTCAAAGAAGGATTTCGAGTGAGTGTGAACAATTCCATCTTCATCGTAGCCCAGCGTTTCTATCCAGTTAAGCTTATCATCGCAATCGTCCGTGACCGAAATTGTAACAGACACCGCCGAATTACTATGACAGCCATTTTCTCCGACAGAGTACGCATATATTTCATAAGATCCCTCTTGGTAAAGCGGTCCATACTTGAGGGTAAGTCCCTCATGGATTTCTTGATCAGTATCATGATCGAACCATCGTACCGTTTTAAATGAAGAATTTTCAGGCATGATTTCAATTTCTTCCCAAGTACACCAAGTTCCACTACTGATATTCGGTTGTTGAGGCTGAGTGTCAAGTACAATATCGACTCGGGTCGGAGGGCTCTCACATGGAAAAGCATATTCGTATAATCCTACAACCTGGTAGTAAGTTGAATTTGATAAGACAGGTGTCGTAAAATGTGCATTAGTACCTACCACCTGGTTATTTGCGTCGAACCAGCGATACCCATCTGCACTTTCACTAACAGATAGCGTCAATCGTTCTCCGGGACACAATGGGCTGTTACCTAAAACTGTTAATGGAGGGTAACCGAATTGTTCGATCTCAATTTCGTTAAAATTCGACGAACAGGTTCCTCCGTACACGAACTTATAACGATACGTAGCTGGCTCTAGCCTGTTATAACCATTGTACTGGAACGTATATTGGTTATTATTCCCAAATGTTCCTATTCGAATCTCATTTTTGTAAACTTCGATATAATTTACTCCCGGCACCGGATTGGTATGAAAAGTGATATGCTCATTGAAACAGGAGACGCCATAAACTTCGACAGAAGGAGCCGTGTTCGGATACACTACTAGTTCACCTGATGGTGATGAACAAACCCCACTAGGTGTTACTCTAAATGTGACAGGCCCAGAACTCATCGGGTACTCGAATGATGTTACAGCATACTCATCTGTTGATATGGTAGAATGGTAAATCCAAGCGCCACTTGAGTTCTTCCGTTCTACAGTTAAAAGCAGATTCTGATACAGATCAAAGTTCTCGTCATAGGCAACTTCGATCGTCGCAATCCAAGACGAGCATCCTCCCCAATAAAAGTATTGAAGGTGAGGAGGTGGTGCATCGCAGCCATTTTGTGAATAGCAATAATTTCCTAAAACACTAATGACGGAGAAAATGAACAAACTCAATCTTAGTCTCATGCTTCTTCTTTTATTGATTACCGAAATGGTATATTTTTTTCGATGTTTTAACTGTGGCATGCTCAAATGTCTCCTGGTATGTCTCTATCAACCTTCCCATTTGATCATAACGATATTCTGTGTACATGTTTTGATTATTCAGGATATGGGTAAGTTCACCCCATTTATTGTATACATAGCTGATCATCGAAGCATCATACGGATGGGCACGCAAATCGTCTATCCAGACTGGGACTGAGTTGTTCGTGTTTTCAAACCACCCATTCAAAACGTACTCACCGTTTCCTGAGGTTTGGGGCGGGATCGTAATTTGTACTTCAAAAAGGTACCACTCTCCAGCCTTTTTTAAAGCATTCGGAGCGAATTGGACACTTTCACTAGACAGAGGTTCCGTGCTTAGGCCGGGCTTCAGAACCTGGTAATTGAACCTTAGACCACTGACGTTTGAGTTATGAACCCATGCGCTCATATTAAAACTTTTTCGGTCAGCTGTGGTGGTTAGGCTAAATTCATACCCTTTTTTTAATGCGTCAAGTCTTAAACAGGACCTTCCGGTATGAAATCTTGAGAAATCGACCTGACCCTCACCCTGGGAGATCAACCCACTAAAAAGATTGGATGAAGTCGAGGGAATCTCTTCGGTTCCCGTAAATACGAACTCACTATATCCACAATTTGATGCGGTTGCGAACACTCTGGTTTGGTCGATGGACATCAATGTCGCCGCAAGTATGCCGTTCATATCACTTGCCTCAAGGGAATGAGACTGCACGTCATAAAGCGTTACCTCTCCTCGCTTCTGCCAACCCATAGCGGTCGCATCCCCTTTACTCCAACCACTGAACGCCAAAAAATTTGAATGAGGATATAATCCATCGTCTTGAAGGGGAATTTGGTCATCACCAACAAAGGAGTAGTTTGCATGTTTACGCCAGATTCCCCGTTGTGTTTCAGCCTGTTGGACCGGTTCTGCGGGCTTTAAGGCTTTTATCTGATCACTCCAAGTTTGAACAGATGCCGCCAAATATCCTAGATTTGTTGTCAGAGGGCTTGCGGGATTAACTTTGTAGGTACTGACAATGGCGCTTTGCGTTAACATATGCTTGTTTTTTAAATTCTTAACCTTCAGACCCATCCCAGGAAACTCGTCAGCAACCTGTTGGGGGGACATGCCCGAATAGGATGCCACCCTATATGCAGGAATCGTTTCAGAAACAAAAGCGTTTCCATAAGCATCTTTCGAAAGGACTTTTGTCGGATTACCGGTATAAAAATCAAAGGCGAGGTTACTTATTGTCGTTTTCAATCCCGTTTTAAGATTAGTAGTTGTTTGACCTAAACTGATTAATGGATACTCGACTTTCTTGCTGAAAACAATCTTTTGAATCCCGTCGGCTATTCGATATTCATTAAAAACCTGGGTAGTCACACCTTGATTCCTAAAATCATTTTTTATCTCTTCTCTAAACTTATCAAGAGTCTCCAGATCGTGGAGGTAATGGTTCTCAACTACTTCCAATGGCTGATTATCCGGGCCGTAAATAGTCGCCGATCTTAGTGACCCTATCAAAGAAGTAAAATCATTTAATGTTATTGGTTCGACTGTTACTGACGGTGTGACACTGCAGTCAATAGGGTTCATTTCCGCGTCAAAACATTCAACGGGATTGCCGTGAATCGGATCGCCTCCTTCACAAGCCACTGGCCTTCCATGTTCATTCAAACAATGAACAGCATACGGGTTACCCGTCTCCTTAATTCTTACTCTTTCAAGGAGACCTTCATTAAATACATTGAACCTATAAACTTTTTTCCCAGGAGAAACGGAGGGCTGACTAGACATAAAGTCACTGACCTCTTCTTCAAGAGTTACGTATTCATAAATTACTCCTGGAGCGGGTAATTCTCTTGATAAACCAATATGAGTTGAATACTTGTCCAGAATCAAATCCTTAAAATCTTGAACCAGGACCTCTGTAACCTGATAACCGGGCGGAGGGGTTATGATAGGAGGTAGTATGCCGAATGGCTCATATGCTGTCATGCCTGAGGATTTGATTCCGTCCCGATACGAATATTTGGTTTTTCTTTTTCCAAACATATTCTCCGTTGAAATCTCCTTCACACGAATTCCGCCACCGTAAATCGGAAACTTATAATTGAAATCTCGATAAACGTAACCACCCAATACATTCTCGGGGTATCCTTGAAATTCAATCGGGCACGTTTTAACGGAATAGTTCTCTGATCTACAACCGGTGGATGCAACACAACAGACCGTCACCTGACGATTTACTACTTTAGTTTTGTTGATTTCATGAATAAAATCGGGGCTTTTTACCAAAATAGAATTCCCTGCAACTTCAGTAATTTCAGAGTTCCGTCCCTCCAATGCAAAAGTCGCTTTTCTTGGGTGATCCACTGCAGGTAACATTTCGCATTGAGAACACGTCCCTGTTAAGGCGCCGTTAATGAATGTGTAGTCACCGACGATGTCAAATCCTAAAAACTCTCCAGGTTGAAATAGCGTATTCAAGTCTACCGTCTCGTGAAAAGTAATCTTATAATTATTATTACCCAGTGGTTCAAACTCCTTAATTCGAAGGATGTGTTGTTTCGCTAAAGCTGATCTGGCGTAATCATTGCTCTCGTAGGCAACGTTAATTTCTGCGCCCAGTGAAGTGGTAATTCGATTGAGTGACCATGCATCAACGTCCTCTGCCGATTTCGCAGTGGTAAGTCTTTTCAAGTTTTCGTTGACGGTGTTTTCGTCATAATCGGATTTGTAGAATCCCCAAATATCCACTGCATCCGCGCTATAATCCGGATTTTTATTGTAGGCGAATCGCATAGGGGGAAGCGTCTGAACCCCTCCCTTGCCAAAAAATTTAAGAGCGGTTAGAGTGAGCTTTCCGAATTTTGCTGAAATATCATCGTCATCGAAACTATTTAACGTATTCGGACATAGCGAATAATCAGTTTGAAATTCTATTACCCTCAATGAATTTTCCCTGAAACTTCCGCCTGCACTTTCTACCGCATGGAAATCCTCGTTTGTCAAAAGGTAAATTTTATCCAGCTTCAATGTACTTTGTGGGTATACCGTTTGCTGAGTATATCCAGTACAATAGTCCGCACAAATTCTTGGATCTGAATCAGTGCACTCAGTTGGATCGCAGTCAGGAATTTCATATGGCGCGGAATATGTTTGAGGTTGAAAACCGCCCACTAACTGATTTGTCACGCCTTTCCCATCCAGTCGCTCACTTTTTTCGAAAACTGCGATATGAGTTTTGGTACTTATCGAGTTCAAATAATAGAGTTCCTTCGAACCATACGAATAGAATTCAATATTTGTGTCAATATCCTTATGTGTTCCTACGACCGGGTTCCGCCATAAATATTGGTTAGCATGTAAGTCGTATTCAAATTTTACCCAATAGCCCCAATCATGCTGATCGGCGAGCCCGTTTGGCAAATCAGTGTTATCGGTACCACGATCCACAAAATCAGGTCCTGTTACTGCAGTCAAAAGCCAAGTATAAGCATATGGTTCGTTGTTTCTATTTGTTTGGTAAACGTCATTCACTTTTCCCGATTGAAATGCTTTCGAAAATTCATTATATGCATAAATTGGTAGGGAATAGTGGTAGGTAATCCCATCCTCATTAGTTATCATGATACCACCGATCTGTGAAGCAATTGAGAAGGTCCCCTTCGACAACTCTCTCTCCGAACTTGGTTTGTAATCCACAAAGCCCCTCTCTTTGGCAATACCATCTCTTATCTGTTGATTTGTAAACCATTCAATGTGCTTAGAGCCTGCTAGGTGTTGTGTGGGAAGGTTTATTCCTTCATTTGGAGTTAGGCCATCGGTGGGAGTAGCAAATGATATCTGCCCTTCATTCAAATACATTTCTGTTTTAGAATACCCGAAGGTGTTGGAGAAGTCATTTTTGAACCTAAAATTCACCGGCTTGGAAAAATTGGAGCCGGTTTGTTCATATTTGATTTCGTACTCGGTACTTGAGTTTTGTCTTTTTTTGTTCTGACGAAAGAGATTCCCGTTTTCGAAAATGTATGGCTGTATGGACCCGCTAAGACCTTGGGCACTCACCGAATAACTGTCGTATGCCGGAAAGCTTCCACCCTTTGATTTCTCCGGGTCATGGTTTCTTATTATGCCGCCAGCCTGATCAGGATCTAAAAGTGCATATGAATCAAATGCCCATTGATCTCTGTTCTTTCCAACTACATCTTTGGCATGTAGCGCTCCAATTACGCTCACATTGGTGTTTTCGTAAGAATGATACCTTACATAGTTATAGCTCAAATTGAGAAAGAGCCCAGACTTGCCAAGCGGAATGGGTATTGTAATTCCCCAGCCATTGTGCTTAACACGCCCTGCGTTACTGCTAACTTGATTCATTTGCATTCCTGCAGCGGACATCGATGGCTTTAAGCCACGCGACGAAATCGACACGTCCGCAGGATTAGAACCCACCTTGAAAGACACATTTTCAAAATTCGTCTGAATTCCTAAATTATATCCCAAACCTTTAGCTTCTTGTTCTGCTTTTCCAACGCTTAAACCTGCCCCAGCTTTCAAGTTGCTGCCACCATATCCATCCGCTCCCGCACTCACAGAAGCTGAGACACCCAGACGAGACTTATTAAAGGTCCCACCAACCGAAAAGAGGGAGGCATAAAAGTTACTTCCAACGCCTACTCCGAGATAGGTGTCATTTGAAACAGATAATCCAAACCCAGCTCCCGGAAGACCTACACCCGCGCCGAATGTGCTTCTTTCACCTCCGGAATTGTAGTCGACTCTCACGCGCTTAGCGCCTAATTGATCATCTGCATATGCATTTACAGTCCGATTTATTGCCCCGGGATTTAATGTAAAGCCAAGGCCCACCCAACTTGATTGTTCGTTTGGCATTATCCCGGAATGGTACGACATTGAAAGAGGATAACCACCTGAAGGTCCTGGCACCTCCAGCAATGGGATGTTGTAAATCAAATTACCAGTGACAAGATTGACGATATCGGTCGTGTCCACGGGCTCGAAGCTCGAGTATTCTGGTGCGGTAGGGCCAGCGGTAAGCGCCCAGGAAATCGTAGGACTCATTGCATTGAACAATATTTCGAATGCAAAGAATACAGCAACTGATTTAAGAAAAATTGGGTTTCGGAGCATAACAAACAATTAAGCTATTCGCCGTTTGGGGCTTGATTAAATTTTAGATTCGGTGTTTTGTTCAACGCATCAGTTTCAAACCGGAAGCGCTGGTTCCCAACATGCAACCCAAATTCGTTCAGGTTAAATTGTACCCAGTCACTTCCCTGCGCTTTCTCATTGTTAAACGCAAACAAAAGACTGGTTGACCCAGTTGTTCCATAAGTCCGGTCTAAGATGTAGTCGGCTAGCGGAATTGTGTCACGTTGAGCCGTCGTGAGTTTCACAAACTTGTGCATTCTGAATGCCATCGTTTGAACAAGGTCTCTGTATTCCCTATCATTAGATTGATGCAAAGCCTCTTTGTTATTGTGAGACAGGGAGACTGTGAAATAATAGTAACGATTGTATTTTTTTCGAAGGGAATCAACGATAGCTGAGGAAACTGTGTTCCCAGTTTCCTGCTCAACCAAAAGATCGGTGGGCCAGTACGTAACCTCTACTTTCGTGCCCTTCATTTCGGCGCTTTTATACAACCCGGCAGATTCATCCAGTATGTACTGGTGAAGCTCTTCCTTAGAAAGTTCTCCAGCAGTACAATTGAACAACATGGGAAGAGCTAGTAAGAACAATAGACGACCTAGTAACGTCATATTTCGGTTGCTTTGCTTAGATTCAGTTACCCGAATATTCATCGTTCATACCCTCTAGAACCTCTTCTGTTATGTCCAAACCGTCATCAGCATATGCAATGTTTCCATAATCAGTGGCCGCCATAATTATTTTATATCCCTTCTCCTGGCCATATTTTTTTAGATAGGCATTCATTTGGGTGATTACATCGTTGGTCAATTTTATATCTTCTTGCTGCGCCTGTGCGTTCGTTGCTTGTTGATAATCTACGAGTTGCCTCTGCTTCACTTTAATTAGTTCCTGCGAAAGATCTTTCTCCTTTTTGGACATTCTACTATTCGTCTTCTCGTAATCGGTAATCCGAGACTGGATCTCTGCGTTGAGTGAATCGATATTGGATTTCCAAACTGCGGACTTCTTCTGGTATTCAGCTCGGGCACTTAGCATGCCTTGATACCCATTGATCAATTTGTTGGAATCAACGTATACAAGTTTGGGCGACGCAAAGAGATAGAAGTAGAAAAGAGTTGTTACGCCAATTAGTGATAGTAAGGCGATAACGAGTGTGATTCGGTGCAACATCTTGTTAGGTTTAGCGGCTTAATGTCTAACGGACGGCCAAAAGTAAAAAAGCCGTTTGGTATTACGCAAGTAGGGTTTGAACTTTCTTTGCATAAATCCGGAAAACCAGACATGAGCTACGTCTGGTTTTCCAGACATTACCGGATTTTTAATACCGGATAAATAAGGTCTTCTGTCAGAATTCTGAGCGAGAAGATTTTTTGCCGCGGACTCTTACATAAGATCTGCCATCCTTACTAGGGTATTTGCTATCAAAATTGAATTCACAATGGCCTAGCGAATGAGAATTTCAAGACTACGATGCATGCGTCACATCGCTCACTCCAAAACAATCTGCGATTGAAGTAAAATCGCTGGCTTCGCACCGCTATCCTGGAGCCATTCGACTGCTCCTCATTGCTCGCCGAGATGAGTGTATAAGACATTGGATTACGATAGAACGAGAATTCTAAACGCATATCTACTCCGTTGCAGTAGATGCGATTCTCAACTCAGAACTTACAACGTAATAACATAAGGATATCTCGTATCCCTTTCCGATCTAATTTTACAAAATCATTAGACTATGGACAGGAACACTGGGATCGTTTTAAAGTCGTATGAAGACTTGGTTCACGAAGAATTCTCCAGCGACGATATTGAAATGCAGCAAAGGGCGAGAAGTCTTACCTATGATCAAACAATTAGATTTCTCGCATCCGAAATTCAAAAAAAGGAGGACCCGGAAACCAGGAACCGACGGCAACTAATAGAACGACTGGCAAAGGATTTCGCGTATTGGAGGACAGCAATACCTCGTCCCGCTGTGAAGCTCGTTTCGTGGAGTAATCTTCCTGTCATCCATTTAAATACCTTAAACGTTATTGCTGGAGATGTCGGATCGTGCAAAAGCCGACTGGGTCATAGCTTTTTAAGCGCTGTCCTAAGCCCATCCGGATCCCTACCCCAACTCGATCTAGAAAGCAGCGAGACAGAAAGCGTAGTAATGCTAATCGACACAGAGCATAACGAAGACCAGTTAATCGGCGTCCGTGACAGAATACTTCGACTTGCCGGGTTTGATTGTGCTAATCCGCCAGATAACTTCTTCATTTCGAGTTTAAATTGCGTTGACGGTAAGCTAGCAGCCCTGACAGACCGGATCAAGTATTTGAATCTCCTGTTTCCAGACACTCACAAAGTTATTATGATTGATACAATCACCGATCTTGTTGGTGACTATAATAACTTGACGGATAGTCTGGCCATAGCAAATAAGCTAAACGGACTTTTAAGAAGCGCCAACTGCACTTTCATTTGTGTTATCCATGAAGTGCAGGGAAATAACTACAAATTGAAACCCCGGGGCCATGTCGGGAATGAAATCCTAAACAAGGCAACAACCTCATTGAGCATAAAAAAAACGGGAAATCGTTTCCAGTTGAATTTTACCAAATTTCGGATTGGCAAATTGCCTGGTGGTAAGCAATTAGAGTTTTGCGAACTTTCACAGGGTCTTCGGATTACGGATGAGAATGAAACTGCCCCATCGAGAATGGCTGTGAAGAAAACAAGAAAAACAGGCCGTCCTCGCAAAATCGACGACACGAAATTGAAGAATTTAATTGCTGAGGTAACAGGAACAGGTGATTCCACGACATTCAAACAGATCAAGGATCGTCTTTCCCTGGAGTTCGGCTGCACTTCGAAAGCAATCGAAGGAAGACTCAAAGTACTTCCAGACTCTTTCGAAATCCAAGGCAAACGAATCTCAGTGAGTCAAAAGGAAAAAGTGATCCGATCCGAATAACCCCTTGCCGGGAAAAAAGAAAAAAGAAAAAATTCCCTATATATATAGGTAACTTCCTATACTTATTTCCACCCATTGATATCCCCCTAAGGATAGGGGGAATCATGACGGGTAAATAATAAAGCAGGCGATCGAGTGTCAGCTTAAATGGCCCACTTCATTTAGGTCTCGCTAATGATTGACTGGCCAAAGATCTCATCATTAAGTCTCTGTAATTTAAGTTCCTTGTCAAATGCAGTATCCGCATCGGCTTCAAGCGAACGCAGGCGCATTTTTTGGTCCAGATTCCTCGTCACAAACAGCGGGTTTATTCTGAAGGTTGAAAGGGCTACTCGAAAAAGGATCTCCTTCTTTACCAACTTCAATAAAGCGTTGTCGATGCTACCTTTAGAACATTTCCGACCCCTTGCCCCCTCGACCATCGTCTGGAATTTCTCCTTGGAGAAGCGAGCAAACATGACACTGCCATCATTGCCGGTTCGTTGGGACAGAAAGAACAAAAGGCATATCTCTAGCGCGTTAAGCTCCATCATCACCGGAAGGAAATTATCATATGTCATGGAAAAAGTTACTGTGACCTCTTTCTGAACGCGAATTATGTCACTATATCCCTTACCGTCATCACCTTTTCGAGTAACCACCTTCTTAACGTAAATGACATCTTGTTTTAGCCGGCGTCTGGTCGATTGCAGTCCCTTTTTCTCCTTAGCTTTCATCATCTGGAATTGTTGGGCAAATTTACGGTCAACGCAATGGCTACGATGATGGAAGTAAGTTTACTTCGATTCTGGTAGAAGTGATAGGACATCCTAAAAGCTTGTGAATCCCCTTCACTTGGAGGATGAACCTAATAAAACAAAGTGACAACAATCAATATTCACAACAAACTGATAGCCATTACGTTGCACGTCGAATTTTTACGACCGTGACCTTCATCTTTCCTAAAAGAACATTTCGTCTTGGGGGTTTCCGCGTGAATTGACTGACCGAAAGCGTTCCATACATACGTAAGGATAGTGGTAACCCGCGACCGCGTCTCGCAATTTGGTTACTTACTATCAACTTTTTATCAGGGGGTCATTGGGGGAAAGAGCGTAGCGATCCCCCGACTCCGTCACCTATCCCCGCTAACGTTTTGCTAATTGACGTCTTATAAACCAACCTTATACCCACTATCATTCTGATCACTACCACTTTAGTTTCACAAGTGTCACGGGACAGTTTCTTATATTTGCTTCGCCTTCTTTGGGAAGCCAAACATCCTCCACACCCTTAATAGGGAACAGGAATCCAGCTCCCATTAACAAAAGAAAACAAAAAAGACTGCCCCCATTAACCTATAAACACTCTCGCCAGCTAACTCGCGCATCAAGAGAAACTCTTCTGGTTCACGCCAAATCCGATTCCGGCTAACATGTTATACAGTGACATTATATTCAGTAACATCATACTGTATACCATTATACACAATAACACGCTAATCTTTGCCATCGTAGCTTCCAAACTCTCACGGGACAGTTTTTTTTATTTGCTTCGCTTTCTTTTAAGAACCTCATCACAGACACCCTCAACCAATCCAAAAAAGAAAAACATAAAACTGTCCCACGTAACTTGAGACGCTATACCAGCTAACCCTCTCGCCCATAGATAACCCGGCAAAAATTTCCGAAAAAAAAATTTGGACACCCTCCAGAGTTGAAAGCACATCTACAGACCTCCCCGGGGTCATCTCCAGAAGAACTCTTTCTGGTTCTCGCCAAATCGATATAGCCATTTAGACAAATCCGCATTTATGAATCCAGCATTTACAATCCGGAAACTGAAGCTGGAACGGAGGCGACGCGGAGCCAGCCAGAATTCCCACCCATTCTCCCACAAAACATCCCTGTCATAGCTCTCCCTTACTGATTTCAAATAAAATATCATCCGCTGGTTCTTGCCTGTCTTCATCTATGGGCATCAGTAAGAAACCCACCATCTCAATCCCATCAAACAGGGTTCTGAACCATAGAAACCATCCCTTCCGGACCATGAAACCAAGTGTTTCAGACAGGAAAATCCGCTGGTTTCTGGTCTTCACGTTCCTGCCTTGATCTCCTTTTCTCCCTTTTTCTTTCCTTGAGTTCTTAGTCTGGAATGGTTCCAGATCGAAAAAGGGCGGCAACAAAACTATAACAGTAATGACAACCACAGAGTCAAAACAGAAAGCTATCGAGTATGCGAGAAACTATCCTCAGGTGCTCAAGGACAGCCCGTTCTTAGGGCCTGTATCCATCGCAAATGTGGGAGCCTATAATGGTCGGGTGATCGTGAATCTTTGCCTGCGAACGGCTAAATCGGGCGAGAACAATGCTTCTATCAGCTTTCCCCAGGAGTGGTCGAAAGCGTCGAAGTTTCAGGCTGGTGACGTCGTGAATGTGAAAATCGAAGACGGCTACATCCGGAACATCTGGCATGCGCGACCTGAACCAGTTCGTGCTCACAACATCTCAGCGGCAGCGGTGAATGAACATATCGCTGAAGCCATCCAGAACCAGCATTCCGAGGCCGTGGCGCAATCAGCTGAGGCAGAGGTAGCCGAGGTCGTCGAAGCAACAAAAGGCGAACTACCGCCCTTCTAATCGGTTCCTGCCGTAATGTTCAACGGGGAGGCTACATCGGCTTCCCCTTTCTTTTTCACATCAAATCCATAACCATGAGCAAGAGCATTTTCAACGCTGTCAATACGCAGATCAAAACGACATTATCGGACCGATTCCATCTGAAACAGCCTTTGACACCGTATAAGATGATCGTAGACAATCAGGCGGTACTTCATGTGTTCAAGACTAAGCGTGAATATTTCGCGTACCTCGACGAACGGGATGTCGAACTATGCAGATATTGATTCCAGGGCAGCTTTCGGGCTGCTCTTTCTTTTTACCACAAAACAGACATTTATGGGATTATCAATGATACTGAATAAAAAAACCTACGTCCGGAACTGGAGCTACATGGAGGCGTGTGATCGTCATGCCGTTGCAGTGGTCCGTGGAGGCGAACCGAGAACAGAGATTTTACCTGAACGGATCAGCTACATCATCGAAGAAGTAGCCTCCTGGCAGAAGGCTGATGCCATACACTATTGGTTCGTGCGAAATGTTCAGGATGGTTCCGACGACTGCAAGGAGTACCGCGTCACCCGGAACAAACTGGTGGAGCTTTTAGCTACCCTGAAACAGGTCAAATCGGATCACGCGAGAGCGCCAATCTTACTGCCCACTGGAAACGAATACTTCACTGGCTATGACACCTGGTACTTCGACCAAGTAGATCGGTCAATAGACGTCACATTACAGACGCTCTCCGGGAACCGTTGGAGGATGATATGGATTTCTACTATTCGTCGTCCTGGTAAACCGTTCATGTCATCTATTCACGAGATTAAGATCACGGGCTTGTCAGATCTATTTCACGTCCACATAAAGACCGAATTAGATAATTTTAGAAGAGTTCATACATTAAACACCAGATCAGCAATAGTAATGAAAACGCTACAGCTCGTCATCCTTGCAAACATGATTATCTACTCGGTTCAAGCACAAAGCATGGGTGGCACTGACGATGAAGAGTTACTTCTTCTGCTTGCAATCCTTGTCAATGTGGTTGCGATTTTTCTGGTTTTCCGCAAGTATGCCCTTTACTTCCAAGATCGAATTAAACAGGGCTTTTTTAGAGTTCATACCGTTTTGTCCGGGATTTTTGCCTTGGTTACGCTTTCTTTTGGTTTCTGGTTGTACTGGATGATCGTGGCTATCATCTTGTGGGTTATCGATGGATTCAAGAACGAACGGAAGAGCTTCACCACTGAGGATATCCCAAACATTGATGTCGAGGCCCAGAGAAAGGCAAGGCTGTATGATCAGGCAAACCCAAAATGAATAGTACCTGATGTCATTGGTTGATGGATATTCCAGGTAATACAGTTAAGCACACCGCCCTGAACGGCAATCTCGCCGGATTCAAGCCCAACCACATCGCAGAACGGAAACAGATCCTCGAATTGCCGCAGGGCTGGCTCGTCTTCGAGCAGGCCAAAGTCGGAACCACGACCAAATCCTTTACCTGGAGATAGTTGATATAAATCCCTACCGCGCTATCATAGTCTGCATTCCGGTAAGGATTGTATGGGACTTCAATCAAGTTCAAGCCTTCCCTCCGTAGAGCCGCTTTGAACCTCTCCTGAAAGGCTGGCTTGTCATTGGTCCTATACCGATTGATGAGAACGGTATCGTCGCCGTAATAGCGCACCTGACCGTCTGCGTGGCCTGTGAAGTCATTGGGTTCGCGTGGAACTATGATTGGTTTCGCTTGAAACAGATTCTCCAGCTCGTTGATGATTGTTTTCCGGTCCCTGGATGGATTCTCGACAAACACCTTGTCTGTAAGAATGATCCAGTCTTTCCCTTTGATTAGGTTCCCGCCATCGAGAATAAGACCGACTTGCACGGTATCGATGCCCAGCTGTTGCGTGATAGCCGCGGGATCGGTCTTAATTGCTCGCCCTTCAGGTAGTCTGGGTCATAATCGGAACTGGATGAAGGTCTGCTCGTCCTTCTGAATCGGCATATAGTCCACACACCAGATGTCCCGGGTATTGGGCAGGTATGTACATCGTATCCGGTTCTGGGATAGCGTGGTGGCTAACTCATCTTTAAACCTCGTGTACTTGAGAAGCTTATCAGAGAGAAGAACAGAATCAGTCTGGTCGTCAGTTATCAATTTCCTTCGGCTTGATGATACGGATGCCTTCAATGCCATCACTAAACCGGTTGCCTCTCAGACGCTGGTTCCAGACTTCACGGATAGCCTTTCCGATGATCTTAAACTCAGTTGGCGTGAACTCATCAGTCTTGGCGTTATTGCACCAATAGCAGCACATGACCGTGTTCTCAAATGTATATTCAAGGTTTGAGTCCAGCCGGTCAATTTCCAGTTTCCACCCGCGATCCTTTTTCTTATTGAGATTGCCGAGGTCCACCAGTTGATTGATTTCGTCGACTGTGATCTGGCAGTAATAGCATTCCTTGCTACCGATTCGGGATGCGAACTCGGCTTCTGAGAAGATTGTGGGAAAGACTTGGGTCACGTAGTGCCTTTCCCATTCCGTAAAGGTTTCCTTGTATTGCTGCTTCAAGGCATCGATTGCCTTGTATATCGTTCCTATCTTTTGTCCACGTATTGTTTCTGAGTAGTCCCATTGCCAGTACTGAGTGGTATACTCTCTGACCATCGCTGGCGCAATCTTGAAGCGGTTGAACGACTCAAGGGTTAAGCTCCATTCTTGGGCTGCAAGTGTATGCTCGTAAAGAAACAGATTCAGCTTCGTCGTGAAGCTGGCCTTGGCTTTCGAAATGTAGTACTGGTTCATGTTGTTATTGGTTGTGTTCTGTCGTTCATACGGATACCAGCTCGCCAGAGTTTCTATATATTATTTGATATCAATCAATACTATTTCGGGGTGCTGAGCGACGTCTACTCCATCACACCCATCATACTGAACCTCGTAGTGCAGGAATGGAAAGGCGCAGGGACATTCCCTCAGGATAACTCCGCAGAGCGGAAGATCAATCAGGACGAATCTTGTTCCCGGCGGATAAGCAAGAACGTCGTCTTTTGGGACTAAGTAGTCTCGAATATTCATATACAACATTCATCAACCAAATTTCAAACAACAACATCACTATGGATTCAACAATTCCCCGCCTTGCAGAGATAAAGATAACATATTCACCAAAACTCAAAGCATCAGAGCGCCAGAAGATCTCCGGTTCCAGGGATGCAGAGCGCATTCTACGGCCTCTCTTTGAAGACTTCATCGAACACCGCGAAGCAATGTATGCTTTGTATTTGAATCGTTCTAATAGCGTTTTAGGGGTATTCCTGATTGGGGTTGGTGGAGTAGCCGGAGTGGTCGCTGATCCGAAGCTGATCTTCCAGGCTGCATTGAAGTGCAACGCGAGCGGAATCATTCTTGCTCATAATCATCCGTCAAGCAATAAATCCGCAAGTCAGGCCGATATTGAATTAACCAACAGGGTTAAGCAGCTGGGTAAGTTGTTTGAGATTCAGGTCCTTGATCACCTAATTCTTTTGCCGATGGATGACTATCTTTCATTTGCTGATGAGGGCATTTTGTGACGCAATCAATGATGCGTGTCACCAGACTATAAAATACTTCAACCATTCGCGCTTAAGTTGCCTTTTCCCTGACGTACGGCGATTGAGCATGAAATCCGAGCAAAGTTTCATCGAACTTCTTACCCACGCTCTTTCAAGACCGCTAATCACAACAAAATATTCAAATCACTGACTAGAATTGCATGAAATAAACGGCGTACAGCCTGACCGTGAAAGTCATTGCAATCGTACTTCTAACACTAATTGGAGTTGATATCTCAGTTTCTGCGCAGAGGTTGAAACCAGAACGCAAGAGACTCCTTTTACTGATAAATGAATTCAGGATTGAAAACGGATTGGATCCGTTGACATACAACAGGCTGGGACACATTCCTACAAAATTGTGGGCCAAACGATTAGAGAAACGCTTCGAGCACGCTGGTTCAGGGTATACATGCGAAAACATTGCGATAAACTTTGATGGTGCAGATGTGATGTTTGTTCAATGGCGTGAATCGCCCGGACACCGGAAAAACATGCTTCATCCAAGAATCCGTTCCTGCGCAATTGGTCTTCATCGCGGAAAATATCGAAATACAAACGGTGCCATGTTCGGCGTGTTTCGTGGCTATAAATAATATTGCTGGCTTCGCGAAGTTTGATTCATCTACCCCTACTTTGTTTTATCAGAAGCAGGTGGACATTCCAGCTCCTCCTCATCTATCTGCATACGATAGGCCGCTTCTTGATAGCGTTTCTTCATCTCTCGCGCTTGAGGCTCAGAATGATTACGTTTTTCAGAAGGCCCATCAGCAGGCCCATCAGCTTCGATCTTCGAATTCAGAAACTCCAATATGAGTTTGTAAATGGGAGTTATGATGTGACGAAACAAAAGAGAATTGACTGCCATAAAAACAAAGCCCCCAACAATGCCAAACAATGCTGCAAGGATCATTATGGGCCAGCCAACCCACCAATCCATCTTTTCGAAACGGAGAGAATAAAGACCAGCAAAAAAGAAGCACCCAAGCGATCCAACAAACTGGATCCCTCCCCACACAATCATAAGGACAAGATAGTCAGGTGGCTTATCGATAGCAGAAAAGAACTGATCCGCTAAAGATTTGATTTTTTTAGGTAACATACATTTCAAAAACTAACCCTGAAACTATGCGCTATTTCCGGCCAATACCGAGCGATTGAGCTTTATTCGGGAGTTAACCCATCCAGGAAGAAGCTTATGCATGCAAGTTATAAATTGATCGTTATGTCTTCTAACAAGAAGATGAAGCATTTCATGCACGACTATGTATTCAATACAATCAACCGGTTTTTTAGCCAACTCAAGATTAAATAATATTTGCTCGGATTCGGTATTGCACGAACCCCACTTCGTCTTCATCCTCCGAATCCCAAACCCTGCCACCCGAACCTTCATCCGCTTTTCCCACATCGCAATCAGCGGCGTGACAATTTCCTTCAGCTGGTTCCTGTACCATTCATCCATGATCTTCCTTCGCTTCTCCTTCGACGTTCCTGGTCGTATCTGCATCACAATGGTACGGCGCTTCAACACAATTTTCGGTGGAGCATCGACTTCAATAACTTTCAAAAGACACCTTTTCCCGAGGTAGTATTCTTTCACGGGAAACGGTTTATGGGAATTTGTTGTTAACAGGTTAGGTTTTCTCAGAACTACCCGCTAAAATGGCATTGGAATTTAATTTCGCTAATATGGCGGAAAATCTTACTTTTGCGGCCGATTTCTGGCGGCAATAACTAACTTAGGTATTCGGCAGGCAACCACGACAAAAATCACGGACTATGGAGCGCATTAAGAACCTATTTTCTTTAACGGCAGTGATGGAGGAAGATACGGAAGAAAGGGTATTTAGCGGCTATATAAAGGAATTCCCGAATGTATTTGCAGTTGGGAATAATGAGCAGGAATTAGCCGAGAATCTGCTTACTGCGTTAAAACACGCTTTGACATATAAGGCTGAGATGGCAGCAAAGCAAATACAAGGTGGGCAGACGTCTGCTCACAACGTTTCCAAGAAAACTGAGAGATCTATCACCTTTGGATCTCTTGAACTGGCGTAAATTCACCAGGGAGCATTAACTCCTAATCTGCTGCAAATTCGGGCCACAAGCGATTCCGGAATGTGCCCTCCAATGGGAAGTGTCACAAAGATCGGGTCTTCTGTGTTTCTGTTCGGGTGATCCAGCATAATCACCGGCTTAGTATCAGGCTGCGGCGTCAGAATCACTCCTTGTCGTTGCAAATGCTTTAGAAAATCTTGCTTATCCATCTTTGTCAAATATTAATTCACAAATCTTAAGGCAAACGAGCTCCTTCAACATCGTTTTGAATGCCGTTATTCCACTGGTAAAGTTTTGGTTTTAGGGAACACGAATGGGCTCCACTGTTCCCGTAAGTCAAGCGTACAAATGAAATAGAACCGTTCTAGAAATCAAAACGTGGAAATTTCAACAAAAACAACGATTGTGGATAACGTGTGGATAATTTGTGGATAGATAAGTCGTTGGTTTATAGCTGGTTATCGTGAACCTTTTTTAGTGAAGTTTTCGACTCTAAAGTTCTGAGAATCAACTAAAAATATTTTGATTTTTTTTAACCTTTTTGCTTGCTTTCCGGTCAGGCCGCGGAGTAACGATTCCGAAAGAAGGCGTATAAAGCTTCGGTTTTCTGAGCAATATCCTGGTCGTTGTAGGCGGGGTACGGCAGGTTCGAGAACAAGTAATCATTGATCACCTTCCTGACCGCCGAAGCCGTCTGAACTTTCTCTAACCAACGATCTACCTTAAATTCATTCTCTTTAAGCCTGGATAGCAATTGCTTCGCAGCTTCTTTTACTTCAGCTTTCTCTTTGTCAGAAATCTTTTTCCCGGTCCCAAGCATATCGAAGACTGCGAGTTCATCACCGGTTAGATCTTCCGCCTGAGCGCGTCTTTGTTCATCGTCAAGGGTGCGGTAGAGGTCAAGCAATTCGTCAAAAATTCTCTTGATGCTGGCAAAGTCCTTTCCACGATTGTACTCGTCTATGATTTCCTGATATCGTTCGTAGAAATTGATGCGTGAAGGATTTTCGTCCAGCATACGGTTTAGGACCTTTTCCACCTTTTCCTTTAGCGACTGAATTGTAGTTCTTTTTTTGTCGGTCTTCAAGAACTCTGCTTCAATACGTTTGAAGTCCAGGCCGCTCATGTCGATCTTCTTGCCGTAGTCTTCGGTAGGCTCAAGAACGACATTAAGACTTTCCACTGATTCGTCTACGATATCCTGAACTTGTTTTATTAAACCTGTTATGTCCGCTTCATCCCGGTTATCTGCGATCACCGAGTAAATGGCATTGATGGCGTCCCGTTCATCCCTAAACTCGTAGATGGCGGCGTTCGGTGTCAGTGCCTTATACTTTTTAAAGACTTCCCTTGCTAATACTCCAAACTTTGCCTTGGTATCGTCGTTGGTGTAAACTGCGTCCACTCCGTTTCGTATAGCAGCGATTTTGTCGATTCCCTCGCTATCAACCAATGTTTCAAGCTCAAAGTTGACCTCGCCTTTCAAGAATGTCTTTGTTGCTGTAATCGCCTCTGCGAGGTCTGCAATAAGTACTTCTAATGGCTTTACTGGTGGTTCAATTTCGCCACCTGTTGCTTTATCGCCACCCACGGCATAGATCGCCAAGGCTTCCAGGAGGCTTTTGTACGTTTCGATATAGTCGACGATCAATCCATTGTTCTTTCCTTCGTGTATCCTGTTTGCACGGGCTATGGTTTGCATCAGGGTATGACTCTTGAGGGGCTTATCGAGGTATAATGTTGAAAGACTTGGGACATCAAAGCCGGTGATCCACATGGCGCATACGATAGCGAAACGAAACGGATTGTCTTCATCCTTAAATTCGGTTTCCAGATCTCGCGTATTCATCTTCGACCGGTGCGGCTCTATGTCGAGGTTCCAGCTTCGAAACTTGTCGATTTCATTTTGTTCACCGCTCACCACCACGGCAACTTCTGTTTCTCGTGACCATTGCAGAGCACGATGTTCAGTCATCTGTTCCTGAAGATCGGTGATCTTCTTAATATCCCTGGCGCGTTGCTCGAGATACTTCTGCCATTCTTCCGTGATGAAGTTGTACATCTTCACCGCCGTAATCTTGTCTATTGCTACAAGCATCGCTTTGCCTTTGTAGCCTCGACTATTGAAATGCGACACAACATCACGTGCAATGGAACGAAGACGTTTTTCTGCAGTGAGAACCGGATATTCTCTTGCGATCAATTGTTCGAGCTTATCTGCTTGATCACTGTCAAGATCCGCCTGTTCTATGGCAGTCCTGATCTGCTCGTTTATGGTTGGATTGTCAAGTGCCAGCTTTTCACCGCGATTCTCATAATACAACGGCACTGTTGCGCCATCCTCCACGGAACGCTTGAAATCATACACTGACACGTAGTCGCCGAAAATTCGACGCGTAAGCTGATCATCCTTGAAGAGTGGTGTTCCTGTGAAGCCAATAAAGGAAGCATTTGGAAGCGCTTTACGCATGTTCAGTGCGAGCGTTCCTCCTTGTGTACGGTGAGCTTCATCGGATATGACAATAATGTCGTCGCGCTCTGAAATGACTTCATCGAAGTTGAACTTATGAATGAGTGTGAAGATGAACTTCTCGTCGGATAGCAGTAGTTCTTTGAGTTTCCTCCCGCTCGTAGCCCGGGCATTCTTGTTGGTGACAGCACCAACCCCTTCAAATGTTCCGTAGATCTGGCCATCAAGTTCATTTCGGTCAGTTACTACGAGGAACGTAAATGAGCCTTGCAATTTCCGGTGAATCTTTTGACTAAGGAAAACCATTGAATAGCTCTTACCGCTACCTTGGGTATGCCAGAACACACCAAGTTTACGCGCTTCTTCCAATGTTATGGACTTATCTTCCTTCGCCTGACGCCTCGCAATGAAGTGATTGAATGCCTTATTTACACCAATGAACTGGTGGTTCCTGGCGATGAGCTTGATCACGCGTTCATCGCTTTGATCAAAGACTATAAAGTTTTCCAGTATGTCCAGAACGTATTCCTTCCTGCATGTTCCGCGGATGATCGTTTCGAGGCTCACCCGGCCTTCTTCCTCTTCCCGTATGCGTTTCCATTCGTGAAAGTGTTCGAACCGGGATGTAATGGAACCGATTTTACTATCAATGCCGTTGCTGAGAATGATAAAGGCATTGCAGAAGAACATGTGGGGAATGGTGTCCTTATAATCAGTCAGGTTGTCATCAAAGGCTACCCGGATCTTTCGATGGTGCGCTTTGAGTTCGATGAACACCAATGGTATTCCGTTGACAAAGCCAATCACATCCGGCCTTCTTTTTCTTTTGGATTTCCCTTCTACCCAAAGTTGCTGTACCGCGAGAAACTGGTTTCGATCAGGATCTGCGAAGTCGAATACCTTCAGCTTTTTGTTTCGAACGATTTCTCCCTTTTGATTTTTGTAAGTTACGGGTATGCCATCCTTCAGGTACTGATGCTTTTCAAAATTAATCTCTCCGAGCGTTTTGATCGATGTATCGGATGAGATCGTCTCAAAGGCCATGTCGTATGCCTGCTGTGGCAAATCGGGATTCAGGCGGATCAGTGCATCGTAAAAGGGCCGTCTTAGAATCACATCCTCTTCACTGTTCCGGCCAATTGAGCCGTCGCTGCCCAGCCTTTCCCCGCGTTGTAGGTTGATGCAGTCCCAGCCCATGTCGTGGAACAGTGACATGCAACTTTGTTCGATCAGGGCGTCTTCAGAATAACGTGAACTCATGGCGTTTGACAAAATAGTGAATCATTGGCAAAGGATCAATTCAAACTTCAAGCGTGCCATCCATGAGACGAGGAAGGAGTAGGTCGCGAGCTTCTTTGAGTTTGGAATTCGATTTCCTGAGGTTATTTTTTTGGTGGTAAATAGGTTTCACAATGTGTTCGAATTCTTGACATATATTAGCGGGAGGTACTGTATGGGAAATCTCGGATAATACTTTTTTTGTAATCCTCTTGCGTGTAGTGCCTGTTGCCTTAATTTCACACTCTTGGATGTGTCGGCTTGAGTTAAAGACCTCATTCAAGTAAAAGCTACTGATTACACTCGTGTTAGCCTTAATAATTGCAACATCGACCACCGTCACCATTGGATATTGCTTTTCAGTGACTAACCAAGATCGACCAATTCCGTTTGGCATCCTCGATACGAGAATATCACCGTTCACGATCTCACGGCATCGAAGCTTCTTAAATGTATTCTCGGTGATATATCGCCAATTTCCCGTCTCGACGAAACTGTTTACCCCTATATTGGAAACTTGGACTATCCGGTAATCTCGGGACTCGCCACCCTGGTCTTTTGATTCAATCCAATCGCCGTCTTCAATCGAGGTACACACCTTAAAAAGAGGCTGTTGCGTCCACCCCTCCGGCAACCCCGTTTCTTTATTCACTTCCAGTTGTTCACCATTGATACGAAAGTTGACGAACCATTCTTTGTAGATGTTCTGTGCGGCTTCTTCCAACAGCTTAATGCGTTTCAGGTTGTTTTCGATCAGGTCGTCGTAGGCGGAAAGGATGGATGCGATTTTGCGTTGGACTGATAATGTAGGAAGTTCGAATTCAAAGGATTTTATCTGTTGTGGGCTAATGTGTGGTACACCAACGCCGCCCATGATATTCTTAATATAATTACCAAATTCACCTGATCGGATAACATAGCGAAGAAATACTTTATCAATCCTTCCGTTGGCTCGAAGTCTACCGACGCGTTGCACCAGTAGAGCGCGAGGATCACCTTCCTTTATCCACGCGAATTTTAATCCATCGTTGACCCACGGTCTGTCCATGGCGAGCACCAGATCGTCAACCTCGAGAAAAAACTTCTCTAATCCGTCTGTTAATTCTAAAGGCCAGTATTTGGATTCTTCCCAATGAATACTCCCTTTTCCCAAATTTTCACCTTTTACAAGTGGTATTTGCGTGGCATCATTGCTGAAAAATTTGCTTTTGAATGCATACCCGTTTGAAAAATCAACGCATTCGCCCAAGGTAGTTTTGTTCATGGTCATAACCCCAATCCTTCCATTGCACGTTGGATGGAAGCTGACAATTTGGACGCCTCTTCATCCAACTCGTTCAGTTCGGACTTTATTTCAGTCATACGCTCCTCGAAATTGAATTCGTTATCGATGTGTTTGGCGACTCCAACATATCTTCCTGCCGTCAAACTGTAATCGTTCGCAGCAATATCTTCTTGGGCGACCGCCTTGCACAGTCCGGCTACATCGTTGTAAACCGGCTTTGGAAAACGTGTAATCAGCCAGTGCAACTCTTTCTCAAAGTAATGGATGTACTCGGCAAGTTCGTTAAACGCTCGAATCAACCGTTCTGTTTGCGATAAAAACTTCTGAACGTCATCACGCCTTGCCCGGTCTTTGCGAATGAGTTCATCTTGCAATAGCGCTTTGCCTTGTTCCTGAATTTCCTTCAATTCATGCAAGAGATGTCGTCTAATCTTCTTCACGCTTTCTACCGTAATATCTTCCTTCTCAAGCTTCAGCGTCAGGGATTCTGAGCTCAGCGACGCCTCTTTCAATAGCGAATTGTAAATCGCTGATGCTTTCGTTAATCCTTCAGCGATTTCCCGGTTATAGTCTGCAATGCACCTTTGATAAGCGCTGTCGTTCCCGCGGTACAATCCGACTATCGCCGCAATGTTCCTGAGTTGTTCCGGGGTAAAGTCGTGAAGATTGGAAGAGACTTTTCGGTAGACATCCCGCAAGTCCAGCATTAACGTTTTATTCTTTCTTTCAGGATCTCGTTCCTTTGCCCGGTCGAAGAACCACAATGTGCAAGGGAGTGAACGCGTGTAGAAGAATTTTGGTCCAATAGAAACCATTACATCCACTACACCGGTATTCACCAGTTTCTCGCGAATATCCCGCTCACTATGTCCGGCATCTGAAGCGGAGGAGGCCATTACGAAACCGGCTCGTCCATTCTCGTTCAGATACGAATAGAAGTACTGTATCCAGAGGTAATTAGCGTTGTCGTTTTTAGGAAGTCCGAAAGGGAGGCGCGGATCGTTCTTTACACTATCCTTGTTCTTGTCAACACCGTCCACGTTGAATGGAGGATTGGCCATTACAAAGTCACACTTACCTACAAGATTGTGTTTGTCATCATAAAAGCTGTTGCCTTCAACAATGTTGGCGTCAAGACCATGAACAGCGATGTTCATCTTGGCGAGCTTGGTGTTCGTTTCTGTTTTTTCCTGACCAAAGAATGTCACCCTGGCCGAAGGATTTTCACCTTCCTCCTCAATAAAATGGCCGGTCTGAACAAACATACCGGCAGAACCACACGCCGGATCGAGAACCACACCATGATTCGGCTCAATGATGTGAACAATGGCATTTACCAGCGAGGGCGGCGTAAAGAATTCGCCACCTTCCTGCGCGCCACTTTTGGCAAATTCATTCAGGAAGTACTCGTAAATCCGTCCGAACAAATCCCCAGGCATTCGGTCCAACTCTTCAGAGTTAAAGATGCGGATGAGCCGTTGCAGCAGGTCTTTTTCAAAAAATGTGTAGTTCTTAGGCAACACTCCGGCCAGCACCTCATATTCTTTCTCAATAGAACGCATGGCGTTGTCAACAGCCTCGCCAATGTCATCGGCTTCCGGAAGCGAAGCGAGATAGGTCCACCGGGCATTTTCCGGCAGGTAGATGGCCTTCGCAGTTTGGAAATCATCTTTCGTCAGGGGTCTCCGGCCGCGCTTGGGGTGCACCGGGAGTGTTTCTTCAATCCGCTCCTTCACGTCGGCGAACCGTCGATAAGCATGTCGTAAAAAGATCAGTCCAAGAACCGGAAAACTATATTCAGTTGCAGTCAGTTTCGAGTTGGCCCTCAAATCGTCCGCCGCCTTCCAGAGGCGTGATTCGAGGTCTTTGAGTTGCTGTGCGGTCATTACAAATCAAGAAACGCTTAAATTGTTAAATTACAATGATAAACTCATATAGCCACACGTACAATGACTTTTTGCATTCAAATCCAACGTTGAGTGAGGTAATTATGGACGGTGAAGTCGGCTCAAAAATAGCCTTTCTGCAGGTTCGAATAGAGGATTTCCGTTCGTGTAAGATGGAGTAGTTTCACTTGTCCAGAATATCTTGCAATTCCTTGAAGTCCGGCTTGCTTAGGAGGTCGAGTTCATTCCCCGTAGCCAGTTTGATTGCTTCTCTGGCCGATTTAATCCTGTTCAACATTGGTATGATAATGCGCCTCCCGTGTTTGACAAAATTATCGAGGTCCTTGCAACTCGTTGGGATCTTGTACCCGGCGCGACTCGATGCTATCAGTACTCCTGTGTCACGTAAACCACCGACAACTTTTGTGCGAAAATACTCCTCTTTCAATGGATTAGATCGGCTCTGATTAAGGTGGGAGAAAATCTCCTTCGTAGATACGTACCTATTACGCGCATAGGCCCGCTGAAGTAGGAGTAGCAACTTAAGAAAATTAATTTGGTCCTTCTTCTGCTGGTCATCACCTTTTGTCCTGTCAATGAAGTCCTGGATCCGCAGGAAGGAAACTTCGGCTATTTTTGGGTCAAAACTTTGGTCAAGATTACTGTTCTTAAACTCATCAAAACTCCACCTCTTGGGAAAAAAACTCAGGCTGCTAATGATTGGTTTAAGAATACCCAAAAAGTCATCGCTACTCTCTGACTTCTTGGACTCGTCAAATATGTAACCCAATGTTCCAGCAACAAAATCTGCTATTTGAATACATTGATGATTTTCGCTATTAATAATGTTGAAGTCAGAACCGGAAAACAAGGTTCGTTGGTGATGCTTTTCAACGTAGGCTTTAAATTCCCGCATAAAATCATTTGACCCATGCTCATCAACATAAAGATCCAATGACGGAAAGGTCCTGAATAGCTCCTTATACAGGAGATTATTCAAAAATTTATAGAATGACCTCTTATGCTCGAATCCTGTACCCTTTAATTCTCTCTTGTCAACAAGCACGGCGTAGACCGAAATCGGTAGTTTGGTCAAATCCTCCAATACCCTCTTTCGGCGTGCGTGATTCTTCCCGACGCCACTCGACTTAATCTCTCCGGATTGGAAGTTATGAGCCTTTCTGATCCGGCCAATCGCTTCTTTTAGGTCGCCGAGATTTTCATCTTTCGAAATAATAGCCGCAACAATAAAATGACTTCCTTGTTCCGTGAATTTAAATGAGTTGTTTCCGAACTCGTCAACGAATGCCGAAATTGTAGCCATCTGGTTTGTAAGGGGTTCAATTTTACCCTGGCAATTTACCGATAAAGATGTTAACTTAACCTTTTGATCCGTATGATTAGTAGTCGTAAATATACAATGAGTAACGACGACCCCTGCTACAGCAACTATGATAAGTGGGAGGCCCGACTAATAGGTCAGCTGCGTAGATGGGCCGATGAAAGCGAAATCGATAGCTGGCTTGATCATAACTTGCTTGATCGGATGTTAGACAGAGATTATACGCCAGAGCATGTCGCAGAGGTTTTCCGTCGAATCTCGAGTTTGTACTTCGGTCATGCGAAACGGATCAGCCGGCGAAATGCCGCTCTCAAAGTAGAGAAATTTAAGCGATCAGGGACGGCAAGGAGTTCTCAAGACGAGTACCCTGACAAGAGCACAAAATCTCCGCGTCTATTACCAAAACCTTTCAGAAATTAATCCTTACTTCAAAAATCGCTTCTCATCCGTTCGCTCTTTCTTAATATTCACATAAGTAAGGTCTACTTCTTCTCTTTGGGGGTTAAATTATTCCACTTCCTTTTGATAAGCTTGATCGCGCTATCCGTGATAACATCTGAAATGTCTGTTCTCGCTCCGATTTTCTTTATGACATCATAAATGTCACTATCCTTGTCCGCGTCGTTCCCGGTTAATCCAATGAGTTGCGTTTCTTCGTCGATCATATCCTGGGTGTCAGGAATGTTTACCAACTCAAAGGCTTTGCTGAGCTTCTCAGTGAGAATAAGTCTTCTTCGGTTATTTGTTCTTTCTCTGAATTCTTTTGATAGCCAATCATCAAGATAAGAATCATCTCCATAGACAGCACCATAGTCAGTATCCCTTGTTACTACGATCACGTTCTTATTAGTTGTCTTGGCACAGTGAATGATCCATTCCCAGTTTATGGCATCGCCAATGGAAGTATCGTTCTTCTTTCGGGGAGGATAACCAAGAAAAAACCGTCTGAACGCAAGTTTTCGAATACGAAATCGTAGCTCGTTTTCCCTGTTTAGGTTTATTTCACATTTATTCTGAAAGATTTTTTGAAGAGACTTGAACACCGGGTCGTAAACGTTTGGCCGCTTCAATACGTTCTCAATTCTGGCCCGCAATTTCTTCTGTTGCTTCTCGAGGTCCCTTTTGAATTTCACAATCATTTTCGCAGGCAAGGCGTTTGCTAACAATGCTGGTACACTCGTGTTGATGCTAATGATCTTTTTTACCTCACCGATTGATTCAAGTATTACGCTCTGCCTATTCTTCTTGAACTCCATTTCGACCTGACTCGAGGTAATAATAATTGCCTTATGCCTTTCGATTTCCGCCAAATACTTTAATGAAATATCGGATTTTCTGATTCGATAAAAGTCAAGAAGAATATTGGTATCAATAAAGATCAGCGCATTGGGATCGACAGCCTTGTTCCTTGGCATGTTATGCAATTTTCAGATTGAGTCAAGGTAAATATAATTTTCTAAATAGTCCCTATGAATCTTTTAACCTTCGTGGTCGGTATGCCGTCCACCGGCAAAACCACCTCTTTCAGGAATCTCGGACCTGAAACCGTCATGTACAATACCGAGAAGAAAATGCTCCCGTTCCGGAACAAAGGTATCCGGTTAGCTTCCACTGATTCCGTAAATGACCTCCTGGAGAGGCTCGGGAAGTTCAGGGGGAATAAATATCCCGAAATAACCACTATCGTCATTGACAGCTTCTCGGACTACTCCGACATGATTATGGCGGAATGCAAGGCTAAGCACAAAGGCTTCGAAGTCTACAACGCCTACAACACGAAGGTGTACGAACTGTTCCAGGTGTTGAAGTCAATTGAGAACAAGTACATATTTCTCACTGGTCACCCGGAAGTGCTCCAGGATGCCGATGGCAACACGATCTTCCGTATGGCAATCCGGGGAAAGGAACACGAAGGCAAGGTGGAGAAATTCGCCACCTGCGTGTTCTATTCTGACCCTAAGCGTAAAGACAATGGCAAGGGAGTCGAGTACCGCTTCCTGACCAATACCGATGGCAGATACCCCGCTAAAACGCCTATGGGGATGTTTTCCGAGATGCACATAGAGAACGACATCCGGAAAGTGATCGACGTCTATAAGTCATTCTACGGCGAAACAACCGTATCCATTCCTGCCGCAGCCGCTGTGGCTGCATAACTATTCATTCACAAAACAACTTAAACATGCGATTAAGAAATCAGAGGTCCGCGATGGCGGAACCGTTAGCTACTGCTTTGTCCTGGGACATCGCAGTAAAACCAGTCATCGTTTCTGGACAGGAACTCTCCAACTACCAAGCTATTGCAAGGAACGATACAGGAAGGATCCTATCCATCACGAAGAAGTCCTATTACCCGGCCACCAATGAACGATTCCGGGAAGTGATCAGTAGGATCCATGAGTTCTCAGGCTTCAGTGTGGAGGGTTACAGCGTCTTCCAGGAGGGCCGGAAAGTTCTGGCATTTCTCAGGAACCCGGAAAAGATGAATATCGGCGGGTTCGATTCTACCAATTACATGGTCGTAGGGAACTCATTCGACTGCACAACCGGATTCTTCACAGGTGTGACAAACGTTATCACCCGCTGCACGAACCAGTTCAGCCAAATCCAGGGGCACATGAACATCCGGCATAACAGCCAGATCGAAATGAAACTGGATGAGCTGGTAAGGTTCTACAAGCGGTTCCTCCACCAGGAGCAGCAGCTGATGGAGACGTTTGAGTACTGGAACAACGTAGAGGTAGATCGGGTCCTGATTGAATCCTTTGTTGATCATGTACTGGACGTCCCAGCTGATCAGAAAGAAATCAGCTCCCGCAAAAAGAACCAGAAAACCTCCCTGTTCCATTCCATCAACCGCGAGATCGCTGCGATGGGTTCTTCGGTATACGGGTTGTTCGGTGGTCTGACGCACTACACCACGCACGTCCAAACTGCTTCCAGCAAGCTCTTCGGAAACAGTGCCGGTCACACATACCGGATCAACCAACGCGGGTACGCTTACCTGAAGGAGCACGCACCATCTATTAACTAACCCAATCATTTACGCATGAAATTCTTATTGATAGTAACAGCACTATTTTCCGCTGACCCCGACACCATAAAAACTAACCTTGCGTTCTACGGCGGACCGAAACACTATTCAGTGTTTGAGACGAAGAACACCTGTATCGTCTCCGGAGATCAGGTGGAAATACAATTTGAAGAGCTCGAACCAATGGTGTTCACAATTTCCCGAAAACGGAAGATCCGGCATCTCAAGGCAACCTGGTACAAGATCGAAGGTGAAGGTGAGACTGAATACTTCACCTACAGGGCTTCCGGTTTCGCGTTTTACGATCCAGAGACGAAAGCTATGGATACTTATCTTCTGCGATAGATTTGGCCACATAAAGAATGGGTGCCGTTTTGGCACCCATTCTGAGATTCAATGAAATAGCGTTTAACAATCAAATGACTGAGAATAAACACTCACATGAAGGCAATGCATTACCTGCAGTTCCCTTTTCCCTCTTTTTCCAAAGCGAGGACGGCCAAGTGAAACCGAAACGAATTTTTACTGTAACAAGAACAACCACTTGTACGAGTCACGTTGAGCTATTTATCAGTGAACTTCACCAAGTCATTGTCCTCGATTTTCGATATATGCAGGTGTGCATGTTTAGCGTAAACTAATTAGCACAGTATCGCATGAAAAAAAGCTCATGCAGGGTTCGTTCTTTTCCTATTTAAAATAAAGAATAGGATCAAGGCAATAATGGGCATAAAAAACGCCATAACGTACAACAGTATTTTAGAACTTTTTTCCAGTGACGATCGATTTACCTTGAATACTGTGAAAACTATCAATACCACCGAAATGGTTATGTAAATGTACATTTTGTGAACTGGATCCATCGCTCTCGGAGTTTATTATGTAAATGTAAATTTAAAAAATCACTTTTACCACTGGCAACCACCATACGCGCAATCAGCCATTTCTATCAATACGCAGATAGGCATATCAATGAGACAGGCGGTATAAGAAAACGGTCCCATTCTGTTAATGCTGCGGCCAGCACAAGCTAACACATCGCGGGCTGTGTAACACTCGGCGCTTCTGCCTCGACTGCTGGTTTTCACTTCAGTATCTACGAGCTTCGATGCCTCGACTCTAAAAGAGACTGCCCCGATTGAGGAACTAAGCGTAAATGCCCCAGAAAATTTACCTTCATTAATCGCTTCACTTACGCCATTAAAAGAGGCGTGCTCGGATATGATTGATCCGACGTTCGCGGCGTAGTTACCATCCCCTGTAACAAAAGCAATTATTACGGATTTTTTTCCATCGTCTATGTATGGAATCGTCAAAACCTCCCTACCAGACTCTGTTCTACTAATCGCAAAACGGCTGTGATCAAGCATAGAGGGTGAAATTTTCAACTCTTTGAATGACTCTGAAGATAAAAACTTCGCAAGTGGGGTTTGAGATGATTCAACATGGTTTTCGTCAACACAGGAAATTGCAATGACAACGAGAAAAATTACGACTAATTTTTTCATAGTATAAATTGGTTTAAGTGTGTACAACAACGGTAAGATTTCATTAACGACTTATTATTTAGTCAACTGCTGCATAGTTCATGCAGCTCCAATTAGATA
>Ga0065721_10049503_pt1 | contig 32774 bp, 25 predicted proteins | sample Mesricmetagenome_FD_59108 | JGI IMG/M metagenome (GOLD analysis project Ga0065721, IMG submission 59108) | Mesophilic microbial community from rice straw/compost enrichment Sample: eDNA_1 v2 (version 2) | ecosystem: Engineered > Solid waste > Grass > Composting > Bioreactor | place: USA: Davis... | reverse complement strand
GTGCTTCTATAATGGAAAAAGGATCCACTCTTCCATAGGGTACCTCTCGCCCAATCAATACGAACGTACGTTCCGAAAGACAGCGTAATTCTCTCGATTCATTGTGTCTAATTTATTGACAGAGGTCCATCCTCCACTTGTCCGGATGTGTAATGATAAACATAGAGATGTTCGGAGAACGTTTCAGGTGTTTGATCGCTTATCTTTACAGCGACTGACGTGGTGTCCGAAGAGATCTTGCCTTGCTCTCTAACCATAAACAAGACACGGGAGTTCGCTGCGGTATATCTCGCTTCTGCGATGAGTTCAATACGTAACTCTCGATCAGGTCCGGACGGTTCGCCCAATGGCAGTTGGACTGTGCGGATAGGTTCTCCGGATACGGAGTCGAATATGTTATCGATCATTTTGGAGTTAATGCCGCTCCTGGTCACGATTGTCAAGATGTGTATCTCGGAGCCAATCTTCTGCACGTCTACCACGTGAGCAGAAATGGCAGGCTCGGTCTGTTTATCTGCATAACGGGTTTTCTTGCCAGTTGCTAAATCCAGCACGTCTGCACTCCAATGTATGGTGCCACTTTTTTGCAGATCTTTCGTTTTCGCATAATTCGCTTTCGCAAAAATAAGTGTGTTCTGATCCTGGTAGAAACCATATGTATCAAACTTCCCCCGCATGAAGTCGGAATGCTCCTGGTATAACGAATGAAAATCAGAGGATAATGCCTGATTAGTCAATGGACCATCACTCTTCTTCCATTGGTTCCAGAACGATGGACCGGTTCTCTTGCTGCCTTCCGTCGATACTTCCAAGAGAAAAGAGCCTTTGCCTCCTACATAACTGCCTGACAGAATCAGATCTGCTGCTTCGGCCGGATTCCCTTCAACTGTCTGCAATCGATATTTTGGCAGGTGCAAGTCGGCGCCAAGTGCATAATAGGTGCCAAACGATGCTCCTATTAATAGAACAAGCGCAATCGTAATCGCATAGCGTTTCATTATTCATCTACTCCCTATACGGTGATCTTCTTGGAGACAAGCCTGAAACCAAGTACAAGCGTAACCCCCATCACAACAAGATAAATGCCGATTCGTATGACTGCCATCTCGCGGGGATATAAATAACCGTAATAACTTAAGCTCGCCGCGAACCCGATTGCTCCCCCGCAGGCTGCAAGATACAAGATAGCATAGACGATGCCGTACCAGCGGTAGCTTCGTTCCAGCAATACTGCTGTAAAGATGGCGAAGACAGCCAGAATTCCGAGCCCGTAATAGACTAGAAATTGCATAAAATCCAGCGGCAGCAGGATATCATCAAATAATTGATTGGACGCAACTGCTTCGGCAAATACGGAAGACATTTTATATTCGGAGGGAACTAACTGGTTGAAAAGTTCTCGTTCTGCCAGCAAAAGCAGCAGTTGGAACGCAACCATAGCAAAAACAAATATAAAGATTGCAGAAGCTTTAGCCAGGTACACATTCCGTCTTGCCGTCGGGAGGATAAACATCCGATAGGCAAACTTATCTCGGCCAATCCAGTCGCGGTACCAGATAAAGAAGACATATAAACCTAACACCGTACCGCTAATCAGAATAGGCAGCCCGAACCAGAACTGCGAGGCCCCGATAACATCGGCAAACGAAAATTTTAAATGAGCAGAATCTTGTAAGCCGGCGATCTCACTCAATTCGTTAACTCTTAATCGAGTCGTCTTGACGAGACCGATTAATTGTATGATAACCGTTAAGGCCATTAAGACGAAGAGCATATACCGGGATCGGTGAACCTCCAGATGGACAAGCTTTAAATACCGATTCAAGCTAGAAGCACCTCCTTCATAATATCAACGACCGATTTGCCCTCTTCGCCTCGAACTTGTTCGCATATAAAACTGCGGGCTACAGTTCCTTCACGCAGCAACACGGCTTTGTCGATAAAATGCTCGATTTCCCCTACTTCGTGAGTCGTTAGCAGAACGCCTCGGCTGCCGACTAGATCACTGGAGAACAATTCGGCGATGCTCTCCCGACTGAATAAGTCAATTCCTGCGAACGGCTCGTCCATGATGACGTAGGCAGAGTCCTGAGCTAATCCCAGCACCAAATTGAACTTGGCTGCCGTCCCCTTCGACAAGCGGCCTGCTCGCTCGTTAATATCAAGTTTGAAGAAGCGCATCAGCTCATTCGCCCTCTCATTGTTCCAACTGCTGTAGAAGTCTTGCATGAATCCTATGGCTTGTGACAACCTCATAGAAGGCGGGATCGCCAGATGATCGGGGATGTAGGATACTTTCTCATAGATGTCGCGGCCGGGCGGTTTGCCGTCGACGCGAATTGCCCCCCCCTGAATCGGGGTCAGTCCCATGATCGCTTTAAGCAGGGTCGATTTGCCTTCACCGTTAAGCCCTATCAGGCAAGTAATCTGCCCCTTATCAGCGGTGAACGTAACGTCCTTTAATACTTTTTTGAAAGCGTAACGTTGGCAGACATGTTCAAGTTCAATCATCATTCTCTCCTCCTCGCTCGTTGACGATGGAATCCTCTAGTGGTTTCCCGCTTTGTTCCTTCTGCGATTCCACATATTTTCGCCGAACAACGTCCATCAGCTCGTCTAACGGAACTTCAATGTTGCGGATGGAGGACACAAACACCTCAACGGCTTCGCTGAGAAGTTCTGACCGAATTCGTCGCAGCACTTGCGACTCCAAAGTGATTCGACTCGGGGAATTCCCCTCTGTTACAATCAATCGCTGATCCTCCATTTCCTTATATGCTCTCTGCGCGGTGTTGGCGTTAATCTTAAGCAGGGCAGCGAGCTCTCTTCTGGACGGTATCGTCTGACCAGACTTAAGAACTCCGGTTACAATCTTCTCTTTGAACAGCCGGACGACTTGCAAATAGACCGGGTCGCGACTGTTGAAGGAAATATTTGCCCATTCATTGACGTTGTTCATGGAGGGACACCTCATATTCTCACAAGTGTGTGTACTGAGTGGTTCATACACTACAAGTGTATTATGCGGTTCATACACTTTATTGTCAATAGTTGGTTTTTCAGGTGCCGCTTTAGTAAAAATAGAAAACACTCTTCTAACGGCATAGGCAAGCCATTAAGAGAGTGTTTTATTTTAAACCATCAAATTTTGAACATGCCTATTAAAGGCATAATCGATTTCACCATATTAAGTCCGACCTGGACAGTCGGCAGCATTTGTTTAAAAGATCCGAAAAAACCGCTCTGCTGCCCTCCGCCTGCCGGTCCTGAAGGGCCTTCCGAACCTTCTTGTTTGGTTTGAACTCCCGCTCCTGGAAAACCTGACGGGCCGGATAACATCGGCTTAAATAAACCTGATGCCATTGAACCAAAAGAATTGAGCGCGCCGATTCCCCCTATCAAGGAATCCAGCAGTCCCGATACTTGGACTTCCGGTGTCTTGGAACGATCAGCAAGCTTCACTCTCCCGCAACTCCTGGTCTCAGCAAGGATCAGCTGATGGTCATGAATGGCTTGAACCGTTCCGACATAACAGTTACCGTCATTTAACAACACGCAAACGGGCTGCCCGATACAATGGTTAGCTTTTTTGACCGCAAGAGCTTTTCCCGCAGGTTTTCTTTTTTTAGGAGCTTTCCTGGATGCCATCGTGATACCTCTTTTCACAATTTGAAATCATGTCAATCGCAATTAAATAAAGAAGAAAGGCAAAATGAAAAGCGAAGCAATAATTGCAAATGGAAAAAAGAAACAACCGCCGCCGAAACCGCCGCAGCCTCCGCCATAACCGCCATAATCCCCGCCATAGCCTCCACCGTAACCGTCATAATAACTGGACAGTCTGGCTTTATGCTTGGAGCGCGTTTGTTTTTTGGAAGGCTTCCCGTTCCGAACGGACGACAGAGTTACAGGCTTCTTGTCAAAAATACAATCCTCCAGCATTAACTTGCCGTCTTCTACTCCCTTTACCGTTCCGATAAAATGTCTTCCGTCATGCGTAACCGCACTAACCCTCCGCCCGATGTACGGATAGACCGTATTATGGCAAATCGGATAAACTTCCTGCATAACCTCATTCCTCCTAACCTGTTGCTTGTATATTCTAGACTATGAAAAAATCTGCTATAAGGTTTGTACGATTGTCTTCTATTGGAAAAAAAACGAGAGGCGCGTGTAGTCATGGCGGAGGTTATGCATAGGATATCGGAAGAGGTGAGAATGCGATGGATTACCATACATTACTAGCCCGGATCGGCGAAGGAAGTGCGCATCCAGGCGGTTTTCAAGCGACCAAAGAATTAATCGGACAAATCAGCTTTCCGCGCGGCACAAAAGTGCTGGAGGCAGGATGCGGAACAGGACGGACTGCGTGTTATTTAGCCAGCTTAGGCTGCAACGTGACCGCTATAGACCGGAACAAGGATATGATTCAAAAAGCGATTCACCGCGCGAAGATAAGCGAGCTTCCCGTCCGCATCGTACAGGCGGATGCCGCTTCCATGCCTTTTCCGGATGAAACGTTTGATGCCGTTTTTACGGAGTCGGTTACGGCTTTTACCCCAGGAAGCTCCGCTATACGCGAATACTGGCGGGTGCTGAAGCCAACAGGAGTCCTATACGATCGCGAGCTGGCATTTGCTATAAAATTAACCGCGGTGCAAAAGAAAAAACTCCAGTCGTTTTACGGACTTCATCATATGCGAACCGTTCCGGAATGGCTGAAGCTGATGAGCAAATCAAGGTTTCATCAGTACTCCGCGTCTCATTTTTTGCAGATGAAACAACTGACGGTCGATAACGATCCTTTACGGGTCATCGATCACGAACTATTCACGAAACCAGATGTAGTTGCTATGATGATGAAAAATGAACGCCTGATGAGCAGCTTCTCTAATGTGATGGGCAGTATTGTAATTACGGCCTGGAAAGCGTGAATGAAGATGAATAACAAATGGAGCAGTAGCCGCCAGCCTACTGCTCCATTACTTCCCTATCAGCTTAGTCAGGCAAAAGTTCATTTCAGATTAACTAATATATCCCCTTGTGTACTATGGAAAACCACAATTTGATCAGAGGGACTATCTAGCCTAAGAGCCTCTTCTGATGAAGCAGCTCATCCTCAGAAGAGAGCAATGGTATACAACTATAATAGTTTTGTAGAAGATTTAATGTTAGGTCACGAAATAACGTTTAGTTACCACAAAAATGACACCGTTTATTAATAGTTTCAAACCGGGACTCCTAACTAATTAAAAAGAACCCAATACCACGTTGGTACTGGGTTTGTTGTGCTACAGAATGATTCTGTCTACCTGTCTGAGAAACGTCAGCAGCCGGTCAATAATGACCGGCTGCACTGTTCTTATTATTGATCTTTATTTTTGCTGTTTCTCAACCAATCGATTGCTGATCCGCCTACAATTCCAAATACAATTCCAAGACCTACATTATCGAATGCTGCTCCCAATGCGACACCTATAGCGATACCAACGCCTATGAAAGCACCATTTCCGAAACCTTTCATTTTTAAGAAATCACTCCATTTCTTAATTTCATTCCAAAAGATACAGGTATAACTTATACGTCGCCACCTACTTAACGTTTCGCTACGCTTTTCTTTCCTTTAGCTCAACAAAAAAGCAGCCACACTTCATGCGCCGGCTGCTGTCATTCTATATTGAACGCTAATGTCTCCCTTTTAGTGTAACTCGCTTACCATGCCTGAATTTCCATTCGTTTATTAAGTTGTCTCTGACGGATCCATTCCATCCGGACCATCGACGATATCGATTACACCAACCGCAATTATGGATACTGCAGCTGCTTTACCCAGTTTCTTGGCGCCATCCTTAATCAGCTGCTTATCGTTTTCCTTAATGCCCGTCACAACATCTTTTCCGCTTTCGACCACGTATTCGATTCCTTGACCAGCACCTCTAACAGTAGTCGTGACTGCATCTCCAAGATCATCGAATCCGTTCTTCGCCTGCTGCTTATCCGCCGTTATTAAACCAGCGCCAACATCCCATACCCCGCTCGCTGCTTGGCCTGCTAGTTCACCTGTCTTTGCCGTCACTCTTTCTACATCATTACCGATCTCTTTAATGTAATCACTATGAACAAGTTCCCCGGCAACACGCACCGTACCTCCCAGCACTCTGCCTGTGAAATCGCCCGCCATCTTTCCAATGCCTTTCAACAAATCCATTAGAACACCTCCGCATCTTAATTTATTCTGTATAACGATTATTGACGCCCTTCGTTTCATCCATTTATAACTTGCACTATAGTCTCCCGTCCCTCGTAATGAGTCTATTCCTGCCACACGCCCAGGGCTCGTTCAATCTATTCCCACCGACCGTTGCAGCGCATCGACCAACTCTACAAAGTGACGCCCACGCTCTTCAAAGTTGCGATATTGGTCATACGCAGTACATGCAGGACTAAGCAGCACGGTGTCGCCAGGCTTAGCCAGCTCGTGCGCACGCGCGATCGCCTCGGCCAAACCTTCGCAATGTACTATAGGCGGGCAACTCGGCACTCTGAGCGCCGCATCCTCGATTTGACTGGCCGCTTCTCCGATTAATAGCAATACCTTAACATGTTCAGGCAGCAACTTGACCATCTCATCAAACGATACCTTCTTATCTCGTCCTCCGGCGATTAACAGCACTCGACCCGCATGTGCACGCAGCGTAGCAACAGTGCGGGCGGGGCTGGAGCCGATGGAATTGTTGTAATAATGAACGCCGCCCACAATAGCCACCCGCTGGTTTCGGTGCTCCACACCGGCGAAGGTACGCACCGTCTCCAGGATTGCCTCGTCCGATACTGTCCCTCTCACAGCAGTGATAGCAGCCATTACGTTTTCCACGTTATACCATCCCGGCAATCGAATATCGCTGATAGGTACTAAACCGTCTATCACGCCATCTCTGACCATGTGTCCGCCGAAATACTTGGTCCGCCCCCTCCCGCTCAGTGCTGCGGTCGTCGGATTATCAGCGTTGAGAACGGCAAGGGCATCAGCATTCTGAAATTCCAGTAAACGGAGCTTAGCAGCAGTGTATTCATCCATGTCGCGATGCCAGTCGAGATGATTGGGTGAGAGGTTTGTAATTACTGCCACATGGGGAGAGCGTGTCATGTCTATCAATTGGAAGCTAGACAATTCGACCGCGCATACATCCAGCTTCGACATCTCGCCTACGCGCGTCAGAAGCGGCGTGCCGATATTTCCACCTAAATGCACTGTACGCCCGCCAGCAGCCAGCATTTCGGCAATCATCGACGTGGTGGTGGTCTTGCCGTCCGAACCGGTTACGCCGACAATGGGGCAAGGGCATAATGCGAAGAATTCCTCCATTTCACTGGTCACACGGCTGCCGCCCGCACGGGCCGAGTCAAGTGCCGGATGGTCAGGGCGCATGCCAGGAGTGCGGAATACCAAGTCGCCATCAACGTGGTCCAGGTAATTCTCCCCTAGGTGCAAAACGACGCCTAGATTATCCCATTCCTCCCGGGGAAGAGCTGGATTGCGGTCGCATACGGTTACTCGTGCCCCAGCCAAACATAACATGCGGATCAGAGGAGTATTGCTGACGCCAGCCCCGATAACGGTCACTTGCCGGCCTGACAGCGATTGGATGTAGGTGTCAAAGATAGGATTCATAAGCACCTCCGCGTAGAGAAGTTAATAATTTCAATATACCACATATTGGAACTAACCTATCCTTAAGTTGCGTAACGGCATTCTACTAAGCTGATCCTTTTCTCTGGGACCACAAGACAACAGGTATAAGAAGCAAGGCCAGAAATCCTCCTGTTAATGAGAGTGTCGAATAACGGGACTGAGTCACAATATTGAACAAGGTCATCGCAGATACATAAACTGACTGACGCTAGCCGCCAGTAAATGTAATCCCCTTATTAATACGTTTATTGAATAGCTCATATATATTAATAATCATTGACGACCGGGGTGAACACATGAAGATTTGGGTGGCCAAGGAGAGTGATACCCTTAGAAGCATAGCTCAACAGTGCGAGGTTGACGTGTATGATCTCCTCTTCATCAATCCGCATATAACGAACCCGGATATGATTATCCAAGGCATGATTATCAACATCTCCGAGCCTCTGGCGAGCCCTCAGGCAAGTGTCACCCCCTTGCCGGTCCCCGTGTGCCCTATAGCCCAACCAGTCAGGCTTCTCGACCAATGGGTGCCCCTGACACCTTTATCCGAAATGGAACAAGCCGAATACGATATCCTTATTATCGGTACCGGTATGGGCGGCACCGCCGCGTTATGGAGACTCTGCGAACAATTGGGTAAAAGCTCCATTAGGATCGGGATTATCGATCGGGGCGGATTGCTGCTGCCTACAAACGCGTTAAACACTCCAACACTGTCCGATTGGAACAATATGATGGAATATTACTTAAGTCCGGCCATTACGGAGCCAATAGGTGACCTTCTGCCTGAATATTCAGGGTTAAGAATGGTGTATGCTCTCGGAGGAAGGACTCTATTCTGGGCAGGTACCACACCTCGAATTCCTCCTTTTGAATTTGCGAACTGGCCGATCACCTACAAAGAGATCGAACCCTATTACAATCTCGCGGAGCAGGCTATGCAAGTAAACCGGTATAGCTCGCCCTACAATCAGCTTCTGCTCGGACGACTCTGGCAAGGAGGCTACCCCGAGTCGAGCTTGTTACCGGAAGCGGTGGACTACAACGGCTTCAGCGTACATTTCAACTCCCTTAACTTCCTTGCGGAAGCCTTACGTCTGGGAAGCCTTGATTTAGCCGTTAATGCCAGAGCCGTCCGGATCCTGACCAATGGGCGGAGTGTCACCGGCGTAAAAGTGATGTCTCCGGATAAAACATCGTATTTGCTAAGAGCAAAGACCGTAATTGTAGCAGGAAGCGCATTCGAAACTCCACGGTTGCTGCTCTCCTCAGAGATCCCAGGAAGAGCGATCGGGCATTATCTGATCAACCATTCTTATATGAAATCTCAGGGAACGTTGAAACCCGAGGATACGGCCGAAGGCATGGTATCTTTATTGATTCCGCAGGCGGAGAATCGTCCTTATCAGTTCAAAATCGGTGGAACAAAGACGTATTTGGAGTTCGATGTCTCCGGCAGCATCGTTCCACGCTTTGACAATTACGTCTACTTGGATCCAAGCAGAACGGATGACTATGGCATTCCAAGCTTCCAGGTGAATTTCTCCTACAATGAGGTCGATAAAACCGTTATGGTTCAGATGGTTCAAGCTATCCGTCAAGTCGCTTCCATCATGAAAATGAATCTGACTCCTGCAGCAGGCAGACCGGAGATATGCCTCTGGCCTCCGGGAGCGGAGAACCATGATGCCGGAACATGCCGCCTGGGAGATGACCCGGCGACATCGGCAACGGACCGTAATGGCCAAATTCATGGGATATCCGGTCTTTACGTGGCGGACAATAGTCTAATTCCCTCATTAGGTCCGGTTAATCCATCCTTAACTACCGCAGCATTGGCTATACGTACTGCAGACCATATTCTTAAGCAATTGAACGCAGCAGAATGAACCAGCTTGCCGATGTAAAATCGCCACGACAGAGAACGCCTCGGACATCCGATTCTATGCGGATCCGGGGTTCTTAGTCTTCTATAAATGCTCCTATTTATCTCACCTTGCCGCCCATACCATGCCCCGCCGAATCATCTCCGTTATCTGAGGAACTAACACGATATCGGGGGAATGGCCCGGCGTGAGCACATAAACTTTGCCCTCCCCATACATCTTCCACCACGCGACCGGCATCGTGACCGGTCTCCATACAAGAGGCGGGTTCACCCTATCGAAGCAAGTGACAGCCAGCACTTGAATAGAAGGGTCCACCAGCACGTAGAACTGCTCTGTCTCTCTCACAACAAAATTTCCAATGCCGCTGACGAGCGGGTTGTATGGATCCGTCATACAAACGCTGTAAGTCACCCCCTGCTCGCCGGGGTGCGCGATGAACTGTCCCCCGATCATTCCCTGATACCTGACTTCGCCGCGGAATGCGTCGACGATTCCGCCATGAACCCCTGCGATTCCTGTCCCGCTGGCAACCGCATTCAGCAAATTGTCCAGCTGTTGTTCGGTAATCGTCCCAAGCGTCCATACGGGTACGATCAAATCCGTTCGTCTCAGCTTCTCTGTGTCCAGGAACACATCGAGCGAATCGGATATCTCCACTATAAAATGTTCCTGCCGCAATATCTGAGCCAGTATTCTGGCCACCTCCCGCGGATCATGACCAGGATAACCGCCATACACGATTAAAGCGGTTTTGCGTTTCAATCTCTTCCAAGGGGATATCGAACCTGCCCCGAAGACCTGCGAATGATTCATGACAGCCCTTCCTTCCAGTATTCTTCTCCCGACCAATTTATGCCGTGATGTCCCAGCCTATGATCCACACCTCGAATGCACATTTTTTCCGTTTTTATGTATTTAACGAATGCTATCTCCTTTTGTTAACTAAGATAAAATCCCGATCAGCGGGGGAATGGAAAATGAAAAGGCATTACCATGAGCATGTCCCGCAAGGGAACCCCCGCTGATAATGCCCATCGAATACCGCATTGCTTACAAAGTAAGGAAATATGATATTGAGGTTCTTCATGTATATATCCTATAATTCGCGGGTCATTAATCGGAATTGATTGACGGGTATCTCGTACTTCATTGGTTTGCCTTGCTTGTATCGATCAATCTCGTCCAGTATGAATTTTGTGAAAATATCAAGCTTAATCATTCCGGCAACATGCGGCATGAGTATCACATGCTCTGATTGTCGCAGCTTACTATTGGCGGGTAAAGGCTCATTCTCGAATACATCAAGAACAGCATGAATTCTTCCCGAAAGAAGTTCTGCTGCGAGCGCTTCTTCATCAATGAGGGAACCTCTCGCTGTATTAATTAACAAGGCACCGTCCCTAAGCAACGACAGTCTCTCCTTATTAATCATATGATAGGTTTCCTTTGTTTTGGAGGCATGCAGCGATACGATGTCTTGATTGGATAATGCTTCGTCTAAACGGTTGGTCACAATGAGATTGCTATATTCCTTCAAACTTTCAGGTGCAATATAAGGGTCATATAGGGTTATCGTTACATTGAATGGACGCAGAAAGTCCAAAAGAAATCTTCCGACAGTGCCGAGACCGACCAATCCCACTCTAGCCCCGATCAGACTCTGAATCGGAGTAGCATTCCAATCCCCTTCTCTAATCAAGTTATGTCTACTTACTATCTCTCTTAAAGAGGTCAACATGTAGGCTAGTGCGCCTTCCGCCACATATTGTGCCATGATACGATTTGCACTGCATACTTTAATTCCTCTCTCGTATACATCCTCCGTTATAAAAGAAGCAACACTGCCTCCCGGAGTTACAATTAGCTTCAATTTATTTGCGCAATCCAAAACTTCTTTGGTGAAGGGAGCACAGCCGCTCCATGCGAATACGATGCAGACTTCTACATCTTCCAGTTCAGCCGCAAGTTCCTGTTCCGTCATGGCTCTGCCATAATTATTTATTTTCAAACTCCCTTGCGATTTTAACCTATGCAAAAGTTCTTCCGGAAACAACTGTTCCCTTCGCGAGCCGGATTCAAGCGTCAATAGTATATTCATGATTCCCTTCCCCTTCCTCATGCGATCTCTTAAAATGATTGCGAATATAAGACATAAAAAAAGGCAACGCAATCTCATAGTCAGCAAGTTCAGGCCGCCATAACTTCTCCCACTTTAACGTAATCCAGCCGTCGTAGCGATTGCCGCCTAAGCCGTTATAAAAGTCCACCAGCGGAACCTCGCCTGTTCCGGGCAGGACATCATCGTAGCTTATCTTATTCCTCCTGATATCAGCGATGTATAATTGTCCGGTAATTCCCCGCGCCTCTTGCAGCACCGTACTGATTGACTCATTCTGGATAAGGCAATGATCCGTGGACAACAGCATCTGGAGTTGTGAGTGGTTGATCTGTTTGATTAACCTTGCACATTGCAAAGCATTCAATTGATTGTAATGATTCTGAATGAGCAGCGTCACGCGAGCAGCAACCGCCTCATCCAGACAGGATGATAACTCGGCAATCAAATAGGCAATCCAGGATTCCGCAAGGATCTCCTTCGGTTTTGCCGGCAACGGTAACCTAACAATTTCAGCTCCTATACACTCTGCTAAAGCAATATGCCGGAGAATGCCATCACGAATTGTTCCTGGCTGGGAATACGCCATTAGACTGGAGATCCTTATGCCTTCGCTATGCAACGCATTCTTGATCTCCATAATCTGGTCTCGAGAAGAAGAGATCGTCAGATCGCCTCTGTCCTCCGACACGCGCAGATCAACGCCATGAAAGCCATACTTTCGGGCAAGTAGTATGGCCTGTAATGCTGTTAGATTGGGAGTAGCCAACGTGGAAAAGCTTAATTTCATTGCATATATCCCGCCTCTTTTATTTGTCTTGATTGTTTTTTATTTTAAGGCAGATTCCCCTGCTATACTTGTCTTGTATGAACTTAATAAGTGTGTTATTTTGATGTCAACTGGAGGCGATATTCAGATGCAGATTCGGCATTTCACCGCAGAGCAAGTCATAAATCCCGATATTTCAGCGTACTACCGCATTCATAGCACGAACAATAACGTGAATTCACTTCATACCCACGAGTATTTCGAGCTTCATTTTGTTATTAAGGGTACATTAAAGCATGCTTTCGCTGATGGGAACTGTCATGAACATGCCACAGGCACCCTATTATTCATACGGCCAGAAGACGTGCATGTATGTTTGTCCGCGGATGGAGAGGAATGCCAATACATTAATCTCGCTTTCTCCAGAGAGTCCGTTCATGAACTATTTGAATTTATTGGCTATCCATTCTGCTCTACCCGATTACTTGAATCGTATTATCCTCCAACAATTAGGATGACTCGAAGCGAGACACAACAATTCTTGCATCGATTTGAGAAAATCGCTGTTTTGCCTATTCATGAAAGCAGGAACATCAAAGCTCAATTGCGTTCTCTGCTTGCGGAAGCGGTCATTCGTTACTTCACCGTATACGACTATGCCGAGTCAAGCGATACACCGCCTTGGCTTGCGCAGCTGTATGAAGAAATGCAGAAAAAAGAAAACTTCATTCAAGGACCCAAAAGAATGGCAGAGCTGGCGAACATTAGTCATCACCATTTATGCCGTCAGTTTAAAAAATACTATCACGTTACACCTACCGACTTTTTGAATAATTTACGATTAAACTACGCGGCTAACATGCTGGCCTATAGTCTCCACAGCGTGACGGACATTGCGCTTGACTTGAATTTCAACAATTTAAGCCATTTTCATCATTTGTTCAAAAAACATTACGGCAGTACACCATTAAAATTCAGATCGGACGTCAATCTGCGCAACATTGAAATTCAGACCGGATCTCTCGATCCTTCCTAGGTTTGAACGCCTCAATACAAAGAGGGTATCCCGTCTGGATACCCTATCTTTTATAAAAAATTTAATTGAAATTATAGATTCTGTACAGTAACACCGCAGCTTCGGCGCGGGTAGTCGAACCTTTCGGATTTATATGATTGGCATTGCCCACAATAAGACCCGTCTGAACTAATGCGGCAATGCTGTCTTGCGCATATCCAGCTACTTGCGCGGCATCCTTAAATTTAGATAGTGAGTTTGCTTGGTTCCCGCCTAGTTCTTTCCCTGCTGCCTTCAACGCCCTCTCCACCATCACCATCATGTCCTCGCGGGTAATGGACGCTTTCGGATTCAGTTTGTTGTTCCCGACGCCGCTGCTTATGCCTAGTTTCTTTGCGATGCCAGCCGCCTCATAGTAATAATCGCTTCTTGACACGTCTTCAAAATTCTCTTCTGCCTCCGCTTGTAATCCCAAAGCTCCTATGAGCAGTTTCAGAAAGTCAGCGCGTGTGATGTTTGCTTGCGGCTCAAAAGTTGCTGACGAAGTTCCATTAATAATGCCTTTTGATGCCAACACTTCGATGGCCTGTTTCGCCCATGGGACACTTGCAAGATCCTGGAATGTTGGTGTTGGCGTTGTGACAGGTCTAGGATCTGAACCTGGAATGGAGCCTGCAGCAACATCGGTACGCACAGTCAATGGCGCTCCCGGAACAGATGTTTTACCGTTCGCATCCTTCGCTACAATATGAAACGTGTAACTGGTGTCCGGCGTCAGGCCTGTTACGGTATAGGTTGTGCCGGCAATGTCAGTTGCATTAAGCTTTGTTGCACCTTGATAAACATCATAATAAATCAACGTTCCGCTTTGATTGCTAGATGCATTCCATTTCAAACGGATACTATTGGATGTCTTGCTCTCCACCTGCAAATTGGTAGGCTTAGTTGGTGCCGCTTGGAAAATCCTCGTTTCGATAATACTGTTCCAGCCAAGTCCATATCCGCTCGAGGAATTCCCATGACAGATAATACGGACATATCTTGTAGTTACCGCATTAAACGAATAGGTTTCAAGATCTATCGTGGCACCGCTGCTCTTGCCGTCTGCGAACACATTTGTCCAAATAATACCGTCGTCAGACACTGCAATGTCAAAGTAAGCTTGTCTTTTGTCGCCGCTCGCGTATGCAATCGACACCGCATTAATTTCCTGCATGGAGCCCATATCATATTGAATCCACTGCTCCTTCTCTGCCGACCAGCGCGATTCTGCCGTCAATATACCATCAATCGTATTAAAGGGTGGATACAAAATATCGGGGCTTTCACTTGCGGTTACGTCATTAATTCTAATAAAAGGAACATCCAGCAGAACGCTTAATTCGTTTGACGCTTCGCCCTCGCCATTCTCGTTATACGGAATGATCACGACATAGTAGGGTAATGAGGTTAGTGGCAATGTAATGGGGTAGCCTGTACCAGACACCTTATCAAACTCGTAAGTGTAGTTACCGCTGCTAGTACCCGCCTTAATGATGTAGGACGTATTCTTTGGATCCTCTGTAAAATTGACTGTCACAGTTGATCCGTCTGCAGTAAGGCTCTGTAAAACTGGCGTTACCGCAGATGGCTTTCTCGGTGTTCCGGATACCTCATTTGAATTTGTGCTTTCACCGAGTGTGTTTATGGAAGATACAGTGAAATAATAGGTGGTGTCATTAGACAAATTGGTTATAACCGGTGCCGTACTTGTTGTCGCATACGTATGGGTATATTGTCCAGAAGTCGTACCATATTTAACTACATACCGCAAGGCTCCATCAATCGGCGTATAATCAAGAGTCAAACTTTCATTACCCACTTTCACCGCGTTCAAGGTTGGAGCTGCCGCCAATGTATTGGTCACAAGCAAAGCATCAAACTTTACGTTCGCTCCAATTGCCGTTACGCCAACATATCCATCCGCAAACTGGCTATCTGTAGCGCTTAACTCTTTGTTACCATTCACATAGACATTGATCGTCTCATTCGTCAGTTCTACTCTCAGACGATGCGCATTAACTTCACTAATCGTTTCCTGCCAGCCCCAAGGGTCGAATGAGAAAACATAGTCAGGTGCAATGACAGGCAGCGTGTATGCCTTCTCGGCAATCGTCGTAAATTGCCCATTCACCTTCTTCTTAATAAAAAGTTTATCTTTCGTGAAGGAAATCTGATAGTAGTTGTTTTCATCCACCATTCTCGCGAGTATTCCCGCTTCTCCATTCCCAAGTGCTCTGGTACCGATCCATGCCGCATAGTTGATATTGCCCAGTTTCTTCTTCGAGTTATACGCAATCTGCGGAGTTGTTGTCCCATCAAGTATCAGCAGTTTTTCATTTGGATCAGCATTTATACCGTCTACAACCCCGGTGTTTACAACCTTTTTGTAATTGTACGGGATAATGGTGTCATTTGGTACTTTTGCCTTAGTCGGATCAAAAACCCATCCGTTAGCCTTCATATCAGTCGTATTGCTATAATTGAAAGTTTCGTTAAACGCAGTTGCCGTTACATTTCCGGTTGAAAAGAGAAGTTCCATCAAATACGGCCAGGTCGTGCTATTTGTGTACGTTTTCGTTTCTGGCCAGCTTTGTCCGAAATAACCGTTTATTGTTTTTTCATAATAATCACTGGACGCTACTTTTTGAAGCTTCAAGATATGCTTGGCTAGTTCTTCGTTGCCAGGCATATTCAAATAGCCGAAATAATGAAGCAGTACCGTATTGGCAATAGACGGTTCCAAACCAAGAATAACGTAGCCGGCCGACTCTCTTGGTCCGCCAGAATCTTCGGATTGGAATTCGAAGCCCATTCCCAGTTCTCCTTGATATTGTCCGTCTTCTGCCTTATGAGGCCAGTTGTAGGCTTCCTGCTTAGCAAACAATACAAGCGGATTTTCCAAGTATTCGTCCAGCGACACATCCATAAAGGACCAATTGCTGTTTCTTACAACAGCTTCCACCTTGGATGCTTTTTCAGCTGATCGCTCCGCTTGGGTCGACTTAGTTGAGAAATTAGTAACGCTCGAGAAGCTGGCTGCAATTGTCGTTAAACCTTGATTGTTCAACTCCGTTATGAAAGCTTTATGATCATAATTTCTAACAATATCCTTTACATTCTCCGTTCCCAGCGCAAAAGAAGAGGCAAACAGAGTGGTCAGATGGGGTTCACCATAATTCCCCGTTGTTCCGTTATTTCCGTCGCCATTCATGGCCATCCTTCTTGCCTTATAACCAATATAAGCGCCGGTGTAATCATAATCGCTAAGACTGTAAACGACACTAATCAAAGCCGCTTTCATAAAAGTAACAAGTTTGCTTTTTTCTTCGGGTGTAAAATTCGTCATAATCGTCTCGTCATTCCACAATAGAGCAATGGCGTATACGACAGCAGAGTGAACCCGATCATCCAGTCCTGCCTGCAGATTTGGCATACTGCCAGGAACGGTCAATATTTTTCGCACAGCTGATACATATTCATTCACCAGTGTTTGATCATGGTTGCCGGATGCAATAGCTTGAGCGATTACGGACAATCCTTTGGCAGCTTGTAATTCCGAACTGCTGCCCTGCGCATTATCCAGATTTGAGAACTTCATGTTGTTAACATCCTTCAACGCATCTTGAAGATAATGTTCGCTTGGCTCCGCATAAGGGTAGGAAACATCTGCGGCTGCAAATTTGTTTGTGTTTATGTCGTCCGTTTCATGACCTAATGCATCCTTAAGCGCCCCTGCATCTACGGAGACCATAATGGATTCAGCATTTTTTAAAGCTGTCTCAGGTACAATGTTCAGATGGTTGATGCCAATTTCTATCCGATCGTCTGAACCCAACGAGGAGTACGTCCGACCTCCGTCTCTGGAGAGCTTTATTTTTCCCTTCAATTGCTGCAAATCAGCTTCATTATTGTACACCTGTTCGTTAAATACTAGCTTGATCATGCGATTAAAGTTCACGAAAAATGCGGATTCCAGTTGAGGGGCTGATGCGTCTGCCGCAAATTCGTTCGACGTGAATGCCGCTGCCCTGTTGCCGTTGACATCGCTTAAGGCGGATGCGGCAATCTTAATAGAATTGGAGGTGCCTGTTAGCTTCCCGAATAGTGTAATGACAAGTGATTGGCCGCTCACCGCCACTTGATCCTCCGATCCCAAGCTTTCGAACGATTGACCGTTTTTACTTATTGTCACAGCCGCTTTGAGCGCCGCGAGATCGCCGGCACTATTCTGCAATGCTTCATTCGCTTGAATACGAATGACCTTGTTATCTGGATCCAGCGTCGCCTGCTGTTCCAATACAGGCGCAGCAACATCTACTACGATAGCATTCGAGATAATCGATGTTGCATTCGCATTTTCGAAAGCATCTCGGATGGCAAATGCACCAATCTTAAGATTAAGCCTGGCAGCTGTCAGTCTGTCGGAGAAATTTATGATCAACTTTTTACCGCTTATACTTACCGTATCGTTTGCCTTCAAAGCCGTATAGTTTACTCCATCCGTAGAAGTCGCAACTTGGTTTTTCAACTCGGTCAGATCAGCCGTATTATTGAATAACGGTTCCTTGAATGTCACTTCTACCGTCTTATTAGCATTAAGAACGGAGGTTCCGGATATTTCCGGAGACTGAGCATCGTAATTAACGACAAGCTGTGGATACGAAGTGGCTCCCGTACGCTCTTTCGTTAAGTAGCTCCGCGCACCTGCAGTTGAATTCTCGTCATCCATCATCATGATGCTGACGATACCGCCCTCAGCCTTCTTCTCGCTCAAATAATCGGTTATATCAACCTCATACCATGTATTATCTTTGTTCCCGCCGATAACAGCCGTTCCGATCAATTTCCCATACACCGGCTGATTCTCAAACGTAAGACCGTTTTCAGTCCAGGAATTATCATCTACCGCATAAAACTTGATCGTACCGCCGTCTCCGTTGCCAAACAGCAGAAACACTCTTAATTTCGCTGTATTAAACGCACCTAGATCAGCAACATTGAACTTCAAAAAGCCTCTTGCTTTGGCAGCCCCGATGACCGAAGGTCCGGCAACTTCTCTAGTATAGAATGTTTTTTCATTCCCATAATTTTTGTAGAAAGGACTATCCGCGCTGACATCGGAAGGATTCCTCGCTCCACCCGCATCTACGTAAGTATCCTCGGCGACTTTTATTGTGCTTTGAGCCGTTAGTGGAGCAGGTACGTTTAGTGTTTCATCTATGAGGCTCGTATAAGGCAAGTCACTTCCAAGCGATTTTACGGTATCGGCAAGTATTTTCACTTTGGCAGTAGCGCCTTCTAATCGTTCTTTAAGCGAAACCTTAATCGATTTTCCAACAATGGCGGCACTATCCTGTTCGCCCAGGCTGCTGTAACTGTTGCCGCCGTCGAGCGATAGTTGGATATTACCCTTGTAATCCATGGCTTGCCATGCAATCGGTCTGTCGAAGTTAATACGCAGGGCTTTAGCGGTTCCTTCAACGCCAACGGACACCAATGACGGCGGATTCACGGTATCCGGCTGTCCCTGCAGCGGCGTGGTCACGACATCGGCAGCCGTGACATTGCCGGAGGCATCCTTTAAGGCGTTGCCCAATACTTTAATTCGGTTCTTTTCACCAGTTAGGGGCTTGTCCAAAGCAATTATTAACTGCTTGCCTTCAATCGTGACGGTATCCGAATCCGTTAAACCGACAAAGCCCGTACTGCCTGTATCCAGCATGACCTGGCTTATCAATGCGTCTGACGTATTGTTGGTCAGCGCTTCGTCAAATGTCAGTGTAACTTTCTTGTAATCCCCGCTTACTTCAGCTGATTTATAGGCCGGCCCTTCCTTGTCTATATAGTAGACGAGATACGGTTGTCTAGTACTCTCCCATGTTCTTTCCCTGTTAATGAAAGCGCGCCATGACGACGTGTTGTTAACAAGCGCAAGGCTTGCTTTCGTTTCTCCTGCCGCTTTTTTCTGTTTGATATAATCGGTAATATCGACCTCAAACGTATCGCCTGATGCCCCTGCCGGCCCTAGTACAAGAGTTGCAATTTCCGCGCCAATTGGTGGTCGATTATTCCATGTGATCGTCGATTCCCCCCATGCGTTATCCTCGACGGCATGCGCTTGTATTGGAACGGTCGTGTTAGCCTCAGGGGTGAACAGCCTGAGCCTAATAACAGCATCATCCTCGATCGCAGGCAGCGATGCCAGATTAAACCTCAAATAGGGAATCCGTGTATCGTTCGGCCCGTTCCCTATCATATGAACCTGATTGTACAACATACCGTTTTGATTGAGATCCTGCTGCGCTGGATCGCTCCACACAAAAGTATCCGCTTCCGGCAAAAATTTGATTCCGGACGGTAATAGCGGGAGAACCTCCCATTTCTGTTGCTCTTGCAAAGCTGCAGTGACGGTATCCGAGTCGACAATGGACTCTGCTTCTGCTGCGTGAACCGCATTCCCTTCATGGAATGTCAAGCTGCTAAAAGGATTCACCAGTACCGCCGCTACCAGCAGCCCGCTGCTCCATTTAGTAAATCTTCGCTTCAACACATTACTTCACTCCCTTAGCATTTTTATTACGTGTGCAAACCAAGCTGGCAAGGCACCTCACCTCTAAAATGAAAGCGATTTCATCTCAGAAGATGCTTACAGTATAGATTTCACTTCATCTTTCTGTACACTTCAAAATCGCAATATTTGCTAAACATTTTAAACCATTTACCCTACACTTTTTATACTCTTGTCTACTCTCACTTCAGACACTACATATTCGACTTTCAAATATATCAATACATGCGTTTCAGGATAAAATGAAGCCTCCAAAAAGTGTGAATTGGAGGCTTTCACGTTGAATTAACACTGAATGACCATTTGGCCCTTGAATAAGCTTGGCCGACTTGATCGAATATACCGCTATTAGAATAGCGCATTATCCCTGCTATATCTTTTCACTGCTTCATTCATAATAATGATAATTACAAAGTTTAAAACTGACTGGTAGACACCGACAGCAGATGACATGCCGAATTCCTGCAGATCGAGCAAAGATCGGAATGCAAACGTGTCTATCACGTCGGTCTTATCAAATAAGAGACCATTATTACCAATTAACTGATAGAACATGCCGAAATCTCCCTTTGCAATCGTGCTGACTTTAAGCAGAAGCAAAACAATAAGTGTTGGGATCAGGCATGGAATTGTAATATGAATCATGCGTTGCACTAAATTCGCCCCGTCGATTTTGGCCGCTTCGTACATTTCAGAATCAACTCCGGCAATGGCAGCCAAATAGATGACCATCCCATAACCAACTGTTTTCCAAGCACTAAAGAAGATTAGAATGTATATCCAATAGTCAGGCTCACTGTATACATCGATTGGCTGCACACCAATTGATTTCAGCAGTGTATTAACGGCGCCAAATTCATAATTTAACAAGTTGTAAACAATGGCACCTGCAACAACCCATGAAATAAAGTAGGGTAAAAAAATAGCAGATTGCAAAACTTTTTTAAGAAATTTGCCCGCAAGTTCAGCTAATATAATGGCTATAGTAATTTCTAGAAAGTTATTTACAAGCATGAACATGGCATTGTACATAAAAGTATTTTTCGTTATTAGCCACGCTTTGCCCGATTCAAACAGAAATTCGAAGTTGGAGAGTCCAGCCCATGGGCTGCCGAATATCCCTTTGGTGTATGAGTACGATTTAAAAGCAATAATCATGCCAGCCATCGGTAAATAGTTAAACACTAAAAATAACAGTGCTGCTGGCAAGACCATAAGGAATAGAGTACGGTTCCTCGTCAATTCGCTAAACAGTCTATTCTTTTTCACATGTATGAGCCTCCTAAGTATGTTTTCCCTACCATGGCCTAATCATAGAGGTCGTGAAGGAGCTCTGTGAACTGAAAATAGTGGTGAAACCTTGACTAATCCTGTTAATTAAAACTGAACATTTTGTACATGACTCCACTTATTCATTCATTCTGAGCAAGAAAGCAGCTTGTTAGCGATTCATTTGCCGATATTGCATTGGAGATATATTGGTCCAGCGTTTAAATTGTTTACTGAATTGAGCGATATCCTTATAACCGAGTCTCAGCGTTATATCATCCATAGACAATTGGCGGTTCAGAAGCAGCAGCCGTGCTTCACGAAGCTTCAGCATAGATAAATACTGACGAGGAGACGCTCCAAACACCTTTTTAAAAATACGATTGACGTAGGCCATGCTGTATCCCCATTCTCGGCAAATGTCCGAGATGCCTGTCACATCATCATACTCTTCTGGCATGGTTAGCCGTTCCTCTACCATGCGATTCAAACGATTTGCAAGACGGAAAGCCAGTCCATCATATTCTTTTTGCTCACCAAACAAATCGTCAGGTGCTTCATCAATGAGTTTGGCGATTGCGCCAAACAATTGAAAGAAGAAGCTGAGCGTTTCCCATCTAGTAAGCTCGTTCTTGCCCGTGATTGGGTAGATGACGGGCCACAAGGCTAAAGCCAGAGGTGACTGGGCAGAATGAAAGTTTCCTCGAATACTACATAAGACTTGACGCATATGAGGCTCATCCATATTGAAATGTATAGAGCAATAACTCATTTGCTTATCACCGGACGCTTGAAAGGCATGTCTCAGTTCAGGTTTTAGCAATACCATGTCTCCTGTTGTCATGATGATTTCCTCTCCGCCTGCGTGGCAAATTTGCTCTCCTTCAATGACGATATTCAATTCAAACATGGGGTGCTGATGCGATAGGTAAAACCAGTCGGATTGGACGGTTCTTAAGTGTACGGCATAGGTTTGAATTGCTAATCGTAAATCCTGAAATACATATTCTATTGTTTCCTGCATAGCATTATCCTCTTTTCTGCTTTGTGTATTGGAGCGTTTTGCCCAAAAATCAGATCGTTTTGTCCATTCCTTGTGTCCAGTCTGAATTTGTAACATGAAATCAAACCAATGAAAGGATGGATTACTTTAATGGAAAAGTTTTTTAATGCACACCATTCTCCGATAGGAGCATTCTCAAGTTTTACTTTTGGATACCCTGGAGCAAACGGCGGATTTGATCTTGAACGAGCACAACCTCCCAAAGAAAACCTATTTGTTTTGCTTGAAGATGCAAAGAAAAACACGTATCACGCCCTCCCTTTTTATGAGGAAGGCGAAGACGAAAGTAAACGCTATGATTCCGAGCAAAATGAGATTGATACTCATGCTGAAGGTCGAGTCCGTCCTTTCCCCTTAGAACAGATCGAACGGACCTTTAAAGTCGGCAGCGATACTTGGTCGGTTGGCGAGCTTACTTTCACCGTTTACTCCCAAGTGCGTTCCGTTCCCGATCCGGATCAAACTTCGGATAACGAGCTTAAACTCACGCTGGTCCCGGCAATACTCGCTGAGATTACGGTTGATAATACATGCGGTCAGCAATCCCGTAAGGCATGGTTTGGTTATCAAGGTGCAGACCCCTATTGTTCCATGCGAAAATTTAAAACATCGACATCTGGAAACCTGACAGGTATTGGACAAGGCAGGATCACGGCCATTATGACAGACGATGTTGAAGTCCTGCCTGCACAACATTTTTCGATCGAGAAATTGATCTCCAATACACATGAGGAAAATTATAATTTCGGACTAGGTGGTGTCGCTGCCCTTCTCATGGAAGTACCTCCTGGAGAGAAGAGAACCTACCGATTTGCAATCTGTTTTTTTCGAGGAGGCTTAGTAACCACAGGAATTGATGCCCCATACTGGTATACCAGATACTTTTCCAATATTGAATCTGCAGGTCAGTTTGCACTAGACAACTTTGATAGCATCAAGCAATATTCTGTTGATGCTGACAAATGGCTTTCAAAAGAAAGTTTGTCTGATAATCAGCGCTTTATGATGTCGCATGCCATCAGAAGCTATTATGGCAGTACTCAACTTCTCAATTGGAATGGCCAGCCCCTTTGGATTGTGAACGAAGGGGAATATAGAATGATTAATACCTTCGATTTAACGGTTGATCAGCTTTTCTTTGAGATTAGAATGAATCCATGGACCGTTCGAAATGAACTTGATCTCTATGCCGATCGATATTGTTATAGGGATGAGGTAAAATTACCTGGCTCCGATCAGCACTCTCCTGGAGGAGTCAGTTTTACTCACGATATGGGGGTCGGCAATATTTTCTCGCAAGCTGGATATTCAGCCTACGAACTTGCTGGACTGGATGATTGCTTTTCACAGATGACACATGAACAATTGGTCAACTGGGTGCTATGTGCAGCTGTATATATTCACCATACCAACGATCAGAGCTGGCTTAACAAACGTCTCCCCCTATTAAATGATTGTCTGGAAAGCATGCTAAACCGCGATCATCCAGATCCGGAAAAACGCAACGGCATTATGGGACTTGATAGCTCGCGTTGCAAAGGCGGCGCAGAAATCACGACTTATGACAGTTTGGACCAATCACTTGGGCAAGCAAGAAATAATATTTATTTAGCAGGAAAATGTTGGGCAGCCTATATCGCACTAGAACGTATCTTTCAGGCAAATGAACTTAAAGAAGCTTCGGCTATTGCGGCCGATCAAGCCAATCGATGTGCTGCTTCCATTGCGAATTACGCCAATGTAGAAGGTTATATCCCCGCTGTTGTTGGCGAGGATAATAATTCAAGGATTATACCTGCTATTGAAGGACTAGTCTTTCCATATGCGTTTGGATGCGCCGATGCATTAGATCCCAATGGTCGTTTTGGGGACTATATTAAAGCTCTGAAACGGCACATGGAGACGATTCTGCAACCAGAGACTTGTCTATTCGAAGACGGAGGTTGGAAGCTTTCATCGACTAGCGGTAATTCTTGGTTGAGCAAAATCTATCTATGCCAATTTGTAGCACGTCATATATTAAAAATGCCTTGGGAAGAACAAGGACAGAAAGCCGATGCGGCTCATGTTGCTTGGTTAACAGATCCCAGGAACGCGTTTTGGAGCTGGAGCGATCAAATGCTGGATGGTATCGCGGTCGGCAGCAAATATTATCCTCGCGGTGTAACTTCTATTCTATGGCTAGATGAGATTTACGATAAATGATGGAAAAGAGGGGCAGTTTAGAACTGCCTCTTTAAATGCTATATAAAAAGACGGCCTTCATCCGAAAATGAACGCGCCGTCTTTTTGCTGTATTATTCCTTTTGGTTAGCTAGAAAAGCTTCAATTTGTTTTTTAGCTTCAGCCATTACCTTATCCATACCGGCTTCTTTGTACTTCTCGTCCAAATTTTTCACTGCTGCCTCGGCATCGCTTACTCCGCCAAGCGTGATTGCAATTTTGTATTGATCCGCAACGTTTTTTATTGCCGCAAGTTCATTTTTAAAATTAGTGCTATCAAATACAAAAGTAAGCAAAGGGTTGGAAATGGCATTCTTGTTGAAGCTTTCAAGAATGGATGCATACTCCGCAGGAGCATCGGCCATTACTTTGTAGTTAGCAGGCGTTCTCCAGCCCCAAGGACAAGCACTGTCGGGCTTAAATCCGGATTCTGCGCCGTTCAGTACTTTAATTTTATTATCTGCTGTCAATTCATAGTGCGTTCCTTCAATACCGTAAGTCGTCAAATTAAAATAGTCTTCGTTATTACGGAACAGGTCAAGCATCATAAGCGCTCTTTCTGCATTTTTGGAGTTGGCGTTAATCGCCATACCGTTGCCGGTATACGGATTCGGGAATGTTGGTTTTCCTTCGTATAAATTAAACATCTCTACTTTCCACTCCGGATGAGACTGATTAGCCAAGGTCACGTTTTGGCTCAAATTCGTCAGGTTGCCTGCCATCGATGCGCTTTTACCACTCAAGAAAGAATCGGTAACAGTCGTTTTATTCGTTAAGGCACTTTTCGACCAATAGCCTTTTTTATTCCATTCAGCCATTTTTTTAGCAAAATCCAGGTATTCCGGCGTTTCAATATAGTTGAACAATGTGCCAGATGGATCTTTAACATCATAAGCAATGCCCGCATTATTTACCGGTATCTTCCACGAATAATCCGGTGTAAGCATCATATCAAAGGTTTGATACGTGTTGGCGTCTGCATCGTAAGGAACCATCGTTGGTTCGTTTTTTGCAATAGCATCCAAATAGGCCTCGTAGTCGGCGATTGTTTTGATTTGAGGCAAATTGTATTTCTCGCGGAGATCGCCCCGAACAGCACCAACGACCATGCCGTAATCTTTGTTGGAAGAAGGAATCATGTAAATTTTCCCGCCAACTTTTGCTTGCTCCCATGCCTCAGCCGGCATTTCCTTCATCGTTTCCGGAGCGTATTTATTCAGAAGCTCCGGCGTCAGTTCCATAAACGCTCCTTTGCTTGCCTGTTCGCTATATTTAATCCAATTAGCCGCATAAACAAGGTCAAATTCTTCGCCAGTCGCGAACAAGAGCGGATATTTCTGCATATATTCGCCCCAAGAGAGAAATACGGGTTCTACTGTTGCGTTAATGTCTTTTTTCAGCTTTTTATTAATCTCGCCGTAAACCAATGCCGTATCCTTGGGCTGATCGCCAATTAGATACATTTTCAGTTTAACTTCCTTCGAAATATCCGGCTTATCTCCCGTTTGCGCGTTATTCGCCGTCTGCTGCGACGCTTCCGGGCTTGTTTCCTGGTTGTTGCCCCCATTGTTGTTTTTCCCGCTGCATCCGGATACTACCATCATGATTGCAAGCAGTGTCGATACTACGCTAAGACCTGTTTTCCTCATCTTAAATCCTCCCCCGTTAAATGTGTTGCTTATATGATAAACCGGTCGAGACCGTGTTCACCCTTTTACCGCGCCAACCGTAATCCCCTGAACGAAATATTTTTGCACGAAAGGATACAAGAGAACGATAGGCCCGGTTGCAACGACGGTCATCGCCAGTTTAAACGATTCTTTCGGCATAGCCACGACGGCAACGCCAGACTGCGCAGCTGAGGAATTCGCAAAGTTAATACTGTTTAAAATATTGTATAGGAAATATTGAAGAGGATAGAGATTTTCCTTTTCAATGAATAACAAAGCATGATACCAGTCATTCCAGTAGTTTAATGCAATGAAGAGGCCAATTGTAGCAAGCGCCGGCTTGGACAAGGGCAGAATAATCGAAAGGAAAATGCGGAAATCTCCTGCACCGTCTATTTTGGCAGACTCGCTGATCGCGTCAGGAATCGTTGAACTAATGAAACTTCTCATTATAATGATGTAGAATACGTTAAGCAGCAAGGGCAAAATAAGCGCCAGCAGTGAATTTTTCAAATCCAGGTATTTAATGATTAGAATATACCAAGGTACTAACCCACCCGAGAATAAAGTCGTAAAGAAGAAATAAAAGGAAAATGCATTACGATATTTAAAATCTTTTCGTTGCAGCACATAGGCAGTCATTGCGGTCAGGAACAATCCCCCCGCCGTCCCTAAGACCGTAACGAGCAGCGTAATTTGATACGCTTTCAATATTTGTCCCGGGGCCTTGAAAATATAAGCGTAAGAATCAAATGAGAAGTCGCTCGGAATGATCCTATACCCTTCTCTTACGATCGTATTCTCCTCCGTAAGCGATCCCGTCAATATCATAATGAACGGTATTAAACACATGATCGCGAGTACGGAGACAATAAGGTAACCAATGACATTAAAAACAGCTTTTTCGATTGTCCACTTTGCTTCCATCTGCACCCTCCAAACTCTAGTTTTGCATCAGCATCTTTCGTTGTGCTCATGCTTTCATCATAGAAGGAGCAGCAAGCTTCCGTATACTCAAAATACTGTGAAAAAGCCTGTAGATACTATGGTTGATGGAGCTATATTTTTTGCACCTTATTATACTTTTTCATAAATCAGGTCTTTGTCCTCCGCAAAATGTTCCATAGTGAAAGCTTCCCATGGTATAGTGTTGCTACGCTAAAGTCATATCTGCCTCTATTGAAAGGAGCATTCCGGAATAATGAATATGATTGGGATGAAATCCACCAACCGGCTGTACGCGAACATATTCCTTTCCTTAACGATCTGCATCATTGTAACGATGGTTTCTTTGTCGTTCATCTTGTACACCAACTTTGAGAAGATTACGCTGGAAAACACTTATGCGTCCGAACGGAACAGCTTGTCCCAATCGAGCTACAGTGCCAAAGCCATGATGGATTCCGCAACAAAATATGCTTTGCAGATGTATGCGGATCCTCAATTCGACAAATTGCTTCATTACGATGCGCCAAAAGAAAGCGATATCATGTTCGCCTTGAACCGGCTGAACACTTATTTAAACATGAATTATTTTTTTAATTCCATCTACATGTACAGCAATAATTCGCAAACCTTCTATACCATTCCCGATACCGGGGACAGTATCTATAAGAAGGAACGTTTCTTCGATAAAGATGCCGTTCAATTAATAGAAAACTTTAAAGACTATAAGAGACTGGCGCCTATCCCTCGCCAAATCCCGGTACAAGTATCGGGACAAGAAGGGAAATTCTCCAATGTTTATACGTTTATGTTCTATGATCTGCCCGGGTTCTCCAAAAACTTGGACAACGTTATTATGCTTAACATTTCCGAGCAATGGATGAAGGATACGATAAAAAGCCTGGATAGCAGCGGAGAAGGCATTACTTTTATCGTAGATCAGAAAGGAAATATGGTTACGGGCACGGAACAGCACGAATTCATGACGAACATCAGCAAAGAGCCTTATATGAAAAGCATTTTGGAATCAAACAAGGATTCGGGTTACATGGTTCGTAATGTCGACGGAATCAAGTCGCTTGTCATCTATTCCAAGCACTCTCCGTCTGAATGGATCTTCCTCCGGGCTCTTCCTTACGATCATATTATGAACAAAGTCGATGCCATGAAATGGAAGGTTCTTGTCATTTGTTTCATCATATTGGTCATTGGACTTGTCGTCTCGACATTATTGTCCCGATCTTTGTACAGGCCCATTGAGAGTATAATTTCCCGGCTGCATTTGCTGACAAAAAGGGAACGCGACAACCAGTTCCGGTTGAAGCAAAACTATCTGGGCAGATTAATTCATAATTTAGGCAACGAGAAAACACATGACATAGAAGAAAAACTGAAAGAATATAACATCGATTTCTCTCCGAACAGCGAATTCATGGTGCTGCTCCTGGCTATTGACCGTTATGAGGAATTCAGTAATAAATATAGCTTTAAGGACCGGAGCCTGTTAAAATACGCCATCATGAATATTGCGAACGAATGTTTATCAGGATTAGGCAAATGTGAATGCGTTGATATGGAAGAACGGACCATAACCGTCATCTTAAACGGCAATTTGAAACCACTGCTGGAAGAACCCGCATTGCTTGATTTTGCTCTGCATAATATTCAGAACAGCGTTTGGAACCATCTTCAGCTTTCCCTGTCTATCGCCGTGAGCGAGGATGGAGACAGTTTGGCTGTCTTATATGATCTTTATATAGAAGCCCAGCAATTAATGGAGCGGAAATTTTTCAAGGGATACCGCAGCATTATTTACAGCAGACCGCTGCCTGCCACGTCCCCGAGTGCTTTTTTATACCCGCTGCAGCAAGAAAAAGGATTGCTCGAGATGCTGAAACTTGGCAAAGCGGATGAATCGCGGCAGTTGATTCAGGAAATGTCAAAGGATCTGGAAAACGAGTCTTATATGGCATGCAATATGTTCTTTAATCAATTGGCTTATTCCATATGCACGACAGCCATCACGATGGAGAAATCCACCGGTACGGTATTCAACTATGACTACTATTCCTTTATTTATCAATTGCACAAGCAGGAAACGATTACCGATGTGCTGAACAAGTTCTTCGAACTTATCAATGCCATATGCATGGGAATGAAAGAACGCAAAAGCTCCAAACACGATAATTTGATCGCAAGCATTGATTCCATTATCCAGGAGGGCTATTCCGATCCGGAACTCTCCCTGTTCAAGATTGCCGAAACGTTAGATATGTCGCCGGCTTATTTGGGACGTATTTTCAAAAAAACGACGATGAAATCGGTTCCGGACTATTTGAATGAATTCAGAACCCGGCAAGCTAAAGAATTATTGGGTACCAGCACTCTTTCCATCGAAGAAATTTCTCAAAAAACCGGTTACAACAACAGTACGTATTTCTATAAAGTATTTAAAAAATATAACGGCATTACGCCAAACGAATATCGGCAAATATGCCTCTCGTCTTCTGAACCCGTATAGAGTTTAAACACAAATAAGCCTTGCTACCCCTCCTTTACGGAGATAGCAAGGCTTATTTATTTACTAACTATCGATTTCGGATAGATGCTGCTCCAAAAATTGCCGCACATCTACGACGTTGCCGGTAAGACCGCTATCAATCGCTGCGAACTGCAGCGCCGTGCATTGGATATGATCATCGATGTTGTTCGGGGGAGTTGCTCCTCCCTGTATCCATTCCACGAACTGTTTGATCAGCCACGGATGCGTCCAAGATGACTGTTCCAGAAGAGGCACTTCCGATTTTTGCGGGTAAGGAAATCCCAAATCGCTGCGAACCGTTATTTTGCGGTGATCCAGCTCAAGTGTTGCAAATTCGCATTCCGCACGGAAGTAGTCGTTCCCCCATCCGTTCAGTTGGGTAGCGTTAGACTTCGATCCCTCGAAGATGGCGCGTACGCCATTTTCCATTTCTATATTTATCAGTGCTGTTGAATGTTCCTTAAACGGTGCCCAAGCAGGGTTCCATGACTGGGTATATACTTTCTTCGCGTTCGATCCCGCTAATGAACGAATAATATCAAAGTGATGTACCGCTGAAGAAATCAGAAAATGATGATGCGCGTAAGCGCTTGTATCGTTCACGGAAGCTCTGTTATTACAAGTGAAACGACCGACTAAATAATGCGGCAAGCCGTACGCTCCAGAATGAATCATTCGTTGCAGCGTTTGTTTATCCTGATCGTATCGGTGACTGCTCGTAATGGCCATTTTTTTGCCAGCTTGCGTGACCTTTCGATAAATTCTTGCGCTGGCCTCCATTGTATCGGCAATCGGTTTCTCCATCAGAATATGCTTGTCATATTCCAAAGCCAAATCCACCGCATACTCGTGCAAGTGCGCAGGAAGAACAATGGCCAGGAAATCGCAATCATTCTTCTGCAGCGCCATGCGCGCATCCGTATAACATCGGACAGGATCCAGCCCCAAATATTGTATGGCGTGGAGATGTGCTTCCGGGTTAATATCGACGGCCGCTACTAATTCAGCAATACCGTTCTCCCCTATTATATTAGGCAGGTAATTCTTGCACCAGAAAGATCCGAAGCCTCCTGTTCCCAATAAAATAAACCTAGGCTTTCTTGCCGTCATCATCGTTATTCGTCCTCCTGTTCATTAAGCCTAGAAACGACTTCCTCCATAACATGACTAATATGTTCTTCCATAAACCGCGCCGCTGCTTCTGGATCCCGCTTCGTAATGGCTTCCATAATATGTTCTCGGTCAAACTGGGCTTTCTTTGCGATCTTGTCGCTGCTGTTTGCCATATGTCGGACAATATTGATCTGCGCACTCATGGAACTCAATAGCTGGATGAGCATGCGATTACCCGAATAGTTGGCAATCTTGGTGTGGAATTCAGCATCCAGCCTGCCATAGGCTTCCATATCCCCGTTTTCCTGAGCGCTAGCCGTCTGTAAAACGATGTTTGCAATTTCCTCTGCTTCCTCAGCCGTCATTCTCTGCACGGCCTGTCGAATGGCCATCATTTCCAATGTTCTGCGAACCTCGTAAAGATCGATGACTTCACGCCTGGTAAACTTTCTGACAAAATTTCCGCGATAAGGAATTTCGACGACAATGCCTTCTTGAGCCAGCCGGTTTATGGCTTCGCGCAACGGCGTCCGGCTGACTCCCAGGCTTTCCGAAATTTCTTTCTCTTCCAGTTGCTGGCCCGGCTTCAATTGCCCGTTCATGATACCTTGCAGCAAATAATTGTATACTTCCTGTTTCATTGGCAGCTTCGTTAATTTTCCTGAATGCATATCCGTTGTCACAACCTTTTCCAAAGTGAGCTTAATTAGTCCTATTATTATCGTTCTGCCCCCGGAATGCAATTGGTCTGTCTTTCATAATTCGTAATCAATTGTTTCATATAATCCAAATCCTGTTTGTAAATTCCTTTGTCATTCAAACCCGGCTTTGCCTTGCCATGGGAAGGATTAATGCATATAACAGGACTCCTTCCATCCCGAAGAACTTGACCAATCAAATCGGCTGCAGGCCATGATGCATGTTCCAGAGCAGATTTCCATACCAGCTTGTCTCCCTGGTCGCCGGTTTGTCCTCCCTTCACATGAACAAGACCGATATAGGGAGCGAGCTCACTATAAACTTCCATCGTCGGATATGTACCCATCTGCCACAAATTCTGCACGTCATAGGTGAAATAAACGCGGCCATTTCTGTTCAATTCGGTAAAAAAGTCAACAATCTCTCGCGGGGTGGAGAAAATGCAACCCACGCTTTCATTTTCTATTGTCACCTCGAAGCCAGCTTCCGAGATCCGGTCAATCGCCTCGCGGTACAACTCCATAACCCAAGCATGATTCTCAGCTATATAGGTGACACTGTTGTCCACTAACGCTCGCTTTGATGTTCTGGCAGCAAGCAGTCGAATAACTTTTGGCTTCAGAATGTAAGCCAGATCAAGAAGATGCCCAATACGATTCAAATACTCGGTCTTGAAATAAGACTCTCCGAGTTCAATCTCCGATCTGAACAGCTCGGTAGAGAAACAATAAACCGACATTGAACGGTCACGTATAGCCTTGTCCGCCTCCCGCGCCTCCTCCAGAGTCATGTCGATAAGCGACTTGCCAAAAATAGCTTCTTTCAAATCAAGAGATGACAATCCCCAACCTTGTTGGATATCAAGAGATGCAATAAAGTCGGCATCAACCATATTGTTTAGCATCGTTAGCTTTGTCAGCGTCAATTCCCCCTCATTCTATTTTTGCTCGTTATTTACTCTCCGACAAGATTGTATATTGTATATTGTATAAAAATCAAGAGACATTTTAATGCCCTTCCGTTAACTGCGCTGACTTGTAAAAGTTCTCAAGATGCTTGCCCGATATCTCATCGCCTGTCCTTTTGCTTGCCTATATAATAGTACAAAATAGAACATACGACGAGGAGAATGTGAACTATGGGACAGTCCCCGAA
>Ga0065721_10004520_pt1 | contig 32792 bp, 33 predicted proteins | sample Mesricmetagenome_FD_59108 | JGI IMG/M metagenome (GOLD analysis project Ga0065721, IMG submission 59108) | Mesophilic microbial community from rice straw/compost enrichment Sample: eDNA_1 v2 (version 2) | ecosystem: Engineered > Solid waste > Grass > Composting > Bioreactor | place: USA: Davis... | reverse complement strand
GCCTGCCGGATCGCATGGCCCGTTCCGAGCTGCTTCTCCTGCAGGACGTATTCGGCCCGATCTCCGAGCTTTTCCTTGACCGCTTCGGCCCCGTGGCCGACCACGACGACGGCGCGCTCGACGGAAGCCCCCTTGACCGCATCCAGCGCATGCTCCACCATCGGCTTGCCGCATACGGCGTGCAGTACCTTATATAATTTAGATTTCATGCGTTTGCCTTGTCCGGCCGCCAGCACGATAGCCATGTTTTTCATCGGTTGATTAATCTCCTTTCGCTTGCGAAAACCCGCGCCATGATCGTTCCTCAGAATCATAGCTTATTCGCGCGCAAATGAAAAGAGAGCCTGCTCGGCCCTCTTCTCATATTTTACATTATTAAGCCCCTTCGACCATAACGTCTTCATCTTGCGCGGCCCGCTCGTATTCGGCGAGCACGGCAGATTGAATCTTCTCGCGCGTTCCGGAAGAAATCGGATGGGCAATATCCCGAAACTCCCCATCCGGAGTCCGTTTACTCGGCATAGCGACGAACATGCCATTGTTCCCGTCGATCACCCGAATGTCGTGGACGACGAATTCGTTATCGATGGTAATCGAAGCAATGGCCTTCATGCGCCCCTCCGAATTGACGCGGCGGAGTCTCACGTCTGTAATTTGCACTTTGTGTTCACCACCTTTGTCCCATCAGAAGAACTTGGTGTAATATTCCACAAATCCGCGCAAATTCCTTCTTAAATATGGAAAAACTCCTGCTAAATTTGAAATAAATTTTTAATTCCTGACAGTTTCGACAGATATCGCCGCAATCAATTCAATTTCGACAAAAACATCCTTGGGTAACCTGGAAACTTCGACGGTCGATCTGGCAGGCGTATGGGATCCGAAGTACGAGGCGTACACCGCGTTGAAGTTCGCGAAGTGGTTCATGTCCTTCAAGAACACCGTCGTTTTGACTACGTTCTCGAGGCCGATGCCTTCCGCGGCCAATACCGCTTTCAAGTTCGCCATCACCTGATGGGTCTGATCTTCGATCGTTCCGGTCACCAATTCACCCGCCGGAGTCAGCGGAATTTGTCCGGACGTATATAACAGATTGCCCGCGCGCACGGCTTGGGCATAGGGCCCGATCGCCGCCGGGGCTCCCGTCGTGGAAACGATTTTCAGCGTCATTATAGCTCCTCCTCTTAGTGGAAAAAGTTGCCCGGCTGTACTTTGATCTGTCTCGTCTTCAAGTCGACTTCGCTCAGACGTGCCAGCGAGACGTAATCATGCAGCAGCCGTTCCTCGTTATCGATTTCCCCCGACTCCACGAATACGCCGACGCCGGCGACGACCGCGCGGAATTCGTACAGCAGGTCGACCATCCCCTGGATCGTGCCGCCGGCTTTCATGAAGTCGTCGATGATGAGCACGCGCGATTCTTCCTTCAGCGCCCTCCGCGCAAGAGACATCGTCTGAATTCTCTTCGTGGAGCCCGATACGTAGTTGATGCTGACGGCCGAGCCTTCGGTAACCTTATGGTCGCGCCGCACGATGACGACGGGCAGGTTCAAGTATTGCGCCGTCGCGTGGGCGAGCGGGATGCCTTTCGTCTCGACCGTCATGATCACGTCGATGTTCCGGTCCGCGAAAGCCGAAGCGAACATGCGGCCGACCTCTTGCATCATGGCCGGCTGGCCGAGCAAGTCGGTCATATACAGATAACCGCCCGGCAACAGGCGATCCGGCTGCTCCAGATCCCTGCAGATCGAGCCGATCTTCTCCAGGGCTTGATCCTTGCGGACCTTGGGCACGAACCTGACGCCTCCGGCCGCTCCCGCGAGCGTATTCAATTCGCCGATCCCTTCGTCCTCGAACACTTCTTTGATGATCGCCAAATCCTCGCTGATCGACGACTTGGCCGATTGGTAACGCTCGGCGAATGCTGTGAGGGAAATTAACGTATGTGGACGGGCCAATAAGTATTGCGTCATTTCCACGAGCCTGGCGCTTCGTTTCAACTTCTTCACGTTCCCCTCTCCCGTCCAAATCCGAATATTCTGCCTATATCATAACACTTTTATACGGAATTCTTCAAGGATCCGCCTTAGAAATCCCCTTTGCGGGCGATTTATGTTAACATTCTTGCCACATATACCTCTTTGCAAAAGCCTCTGAGCGCGTTGTACACCCTCGCGACCTTGACCTCTTTCGAGACGAGTCCGAAGACGGTCGGTCCGCTGCCCGACATCAGCACGCCTTCCGCGCCCGATTTGACCATGCAGTCCTTGATCTGCTTCACTTCCGGATAACGCTTCAGCGTCACCGTCTCCAGCACGTTGCCCAAAGAAGCGCACATGTCGGAGAACGACTGGCGGGACAAGGCGTCCAGCATATTCGGGGTGGAGGGATGCTCCTTGAGTTCGTTCACCCTGAATTTTCCGTACACGTCCGCGGTCGAGACGTTGATCGGGGGCTTGGCCAGGATGACCCAGCATTGGGGCGGAGGCGAGATCGTCTCCAGCCTTTCTCCCCGGCCCGTGGCGAGAGCCGTTCCCCCTCGGATGCAGAACGGAACGTCCGACCCGAGTTCGGCGCCCAGCTTCTCCAGCTCGCCTTGGGACAGCTCCAAGTTCCAGAGCCGGTTAAGGCCCCGGAGCGTCGCCGCCGCGTCGCTGCTGCCCCCGGCCAAACCGGCCGCGACCGGAATTTGCTTATCCAAATGAATGTAGACTCCCCGTGTGACCCCGCAACGTTCCTTGATCAACCTGGCCGCCTGAAAGGCCAGATTCTTTTCGTCCAAAGGAATAAAGCCGGCCTGGCTGGATAGGACGATCTGATCCCGGGGAAGCTCCTCCATCTCCAGTCGGTCCGCCAGATCGACCATCGTCATAATCATCTCGACTTCGTGGAAGCCGTCCTCGCGCTTTCTAAGAACGTCCAATACCAAGTTGATCTTGGCGGGCGCCTTCTCGTAAATCTTCGACAATCGTCATCACCACTTCCGAAATAAGCGGGGCCTTCGTCTCCCCGAAACCTTTACATATTATAACAAAGGGGGACGGCAAATGCGAAAATCGCCGTTGAACGAAAAAAAGAGGCCGAACTCCCGTACCGGACGGGAATCCTCCTCTTCATGGGCAACGGCCGGCCATCGAAGGCTTCCGGTTTACCCGGTTACGGACGATGGGAGCGCGCGGCCGCCTGCTCGGCGATCTGGATCGCCCGCTTGACCATGTTCCCGGCATCCTTCGCCTTAATGCCTCCCCAGCCTTCTCTTTGCACGGTATCGTAAATGCCAAGATCCTTGGCGATCTCCGCCTTGAACTGCTCCGACATGACGCTTCTTCTTCTGCCCAATCGCTTCGCCTCCTGCTTCTCGGTCGAGTTATATGGGGACGACTCCGCGCCAAGCCAAGCACCCGTTTCGGCTTCGCTTCGCGGGGGTCGTTATAGGATGCCTCCCGGGCTCCTTCGCCATGCAAAACGGGCAGCCATCGCCCGGTAATCGGCGCGATCGCTGCCCGTACTATTCGACCGTGTCAGTGCGACAGATAATTGATGCGAACCTGGCCGTCGTCGTTGCAAAGCATGACTTCCACGGATTCGGTCAATATATCGGCATAACTGTAAGACACTCGCTTAAACGTTTGTTGCTCCTGATCCAGCTTGACGATGAAAACCGATGGGTAGATTTCTTCCAATACCCCCGTGCGTTCGATGGTTTTGCGTCTACCACCGTTGGCGCGGAGCATGATTTTGGAGCCGACGTGCGGTTCCAGGCTTCGCTTGATATCGAGAAGCGTGTTTTTAGCCATGATCCACTACCACCTCTTTCCCTGTAAATTATAACTAAAAACAGGGGAGGTGTCAAATGAATCAAAATATTATATCAACGCGCCGTTTTACTGTCAACGGTCATTTTCCTTGCGAATCGGGGCTTTTTTGAGGCGTCGCTGTTCAGGCTTCTTTTTTGTCACAAAACGTTCACATTTTGACCGGTTTGAACTTCCTTCAGGTTCGGAACGCCGATCCGGTATCTCCCCATCGTCTCGATGCCGCCCACGCCTTGCCTGCCGCTGATCGTGTGCGCGATGACGTCGGTAATGTTGATCGTGTCCCGGAAGGGCGTGAACGCCGCGCGCACGGCCACGTAGACGGGATCCAGCGCGTGAATCATGATCCGGCCCGGCGAGCTGGCGAAATTCGCCCCGGCCTGCAGCAACGCCTCGAAATGGGACTGGCACGCGCCGGCGACGACGACGAGCGAATCCCGGTTGCGTTCGTATTCCCTGGCGACGTTCACCGCCTGAACGAAGTTCAAGGAGTTTTTATAGCTGCTCAGATGGTGCAGATTCTCCCGCTGCTTCAGCACGCCGTCGTGTCCGGTAATGACGACGATGTCGGGATGGAACTGCGGCAGCATCCGCATCAGCATGTGAGGCATCTGCGACTCGTGGCAATGCAAGCCCTCAGCGGGCACCTTTAACTGGGAATACACTTGCATGCTCTTCTTCAAGTAGTTCGCGTCTCCATCCAGATGGAGCACTTTGCCAGGCATCTCGAAGAAAGGCTGCCGCCGGTCGGCTAGCGCCGAATACCCTGCGCGGCCAAGGAGCCGCGCCCGCTCTTCGCCGAACCGCCTCAGCGACTCGTTCGCCTGTATGCGCGCCCTGCGCGTCTCTCCAAGCTCGTCCGGGTTCCGCACCTTCTCGAGATCCTCTACCGGGGCGTCGGCGAGCAAGCGGTAATCCGTTCCCCTTAGCACGGCTTGCCGCGCGGCGAACGCCGCGACGCGGAACAGGACGTCTCCGCCGTAGGATTTGCGAACGACTAGATCCCCTTGCTTCATGGGCTACTCACCTCTTCGTCTATCCTATGGAACGGATAGACGATAAGTGCGCGTCCGAAGCCGGGCAACGAATCGGAGCGCTACCCGAGCATTCCCGCCCGGGAGAGCGTCTCGTCGATCCGGGCGAACTCCGGGATAGACAGCGTCTCCGCGCGTCTCTCCGGCTGAATGCCGACGTCTCGCAGCAGATCGCCCAATTCGCCCTTGCGCTCCTTGCCGGACAGAGCGGCCAGATTGTTCGCCAGCGTCTTGCGGCGTTGCGCGAAAGAAGCCTGGACGACGCGGAAAAACCGCTCTTCGTCCGGCACCCGCACGGCCGGCTCGGTCCTGCGCTTCAGCTTGATGACGGCCGAATCGACGTTCGGCGGCGGGATGAACGCTTTGCCGGGCACGATGCACACCAGCTCCGGCTCGCAATAGTATTGCACCGCGATGCTCAGGCTTCCGTATTCCTTGCCGCCCGGCTTGGCCGACATGCGTTCGGCGACTTCCTTCTGTACCATGACGACGATGTTCTCGATCGGCAGCCGCTCTTCCAGCAGCTTCATGATGATCGGCGTCGTTACGTAATACGGCAGGTTAGCGACAACGCTAACCCCTTCGAGACCGGCGAATTGCTCTTGCCAAAGCTGCCGAAGGTCGATCTTCAGAACGTCCCCCTGAACGATGCTCACGTGCGGATGCGGGGACAGCACGTCCTCCAGGATCGGAATGAGGCGCCGGTCGATCTCGACCGCGGCCACCTTGCCCGCGGCTTGCGCCAGCCGCTCCGTCAGCGAGCCGATGCCCGGGCCGACCTCCATCGCCCCGCGCGTCTTGTCCAGTCCGGCGGCCTCGATGATGCGGTCCAGAACGTTCCCGTCGATCAGGAAGTTCTGGCCGAGGCTTTTCTTGAACGTAAACCCGTGCTTGCGTACGATTTCCTTCGTGCGGTTCGATGTCGCGATCTCCAGCATGATCGGCTATATCCCTTCCTTCTCTTCCTTCTCCACCTGCTCCAGCGCAGCCGAGAACTCGGCCCTCGTAATCCGGAACATGAGGCATCTTTTGTAAAATTGCTTTCCGTTGGCGTACCCGATGCCGAGCAGCTCTCCCATGCGCTCCCTGCGCCGGGCGGAGGAGGCGTGCACGATGAGTCCCGCTTCGAGCAAGTCCTCCCATGCGATATCCGGCGGACCCTCGGCATCGGCCTCCGGACCTCTTACGCGCTCCAGGGCTCTCCGAATCGCTTCGTCCGAAGCATGCTCTACCCCGATGCCCCGTCGGCCTCTCGCTTCGTCTTTCGTCAAGAAAGCATGCTTGCAATCCGGCACCCTTTCCGACACGATCTTGCGGATGCGCTCCCCCGGAGCGTCCGGGTCGGTCAGCACGATAACGCCTCTGCGGGCTTGCGCCAGCTCGATGCGCTTCAGTACGTCCTCGTCGATCGCGGAGCCCCCCGTCTCGATCGTATCGGCCCCTACGGCCCTTCTGACGGCCGTCGTATCGTCCTTGCCCTCCACGACAATCATTTCGCGAATCATGGTTTTTCATTCCGCCTTTGCCCTAAACCGTTCCTACAAGCGTATACGAGTTTGGGGAAGACGGCAAGTCGAGCGGCAGCGTCTGCTCCGTCTCCTGAACGTCCGCACGCAAAAAATCGGGAAGAGGCCGAAAGAGCCCCTTCCCGAATGCGTTCCAAATGCCCGACAGCCTCGCTCGCGGATTCAGTCCGCGGACGGCTTGACCGGTCCGACCACGTATACCGTATAGCCGCGCTTCAATCCGAACTTGTTGGCGCGCGATTCGCTGTCGTAATAAACGTCGATCTTCTTGCCTTTGACCGCGCTGCCGGTATCTTCGGCCCGGCGGAATCCGATGCCTTCGATGTATACCCACCAGCCGATCGGAATCACTTTCGGATCGACGGCGATCGTGCGGCCTTCCTTCACGTAAGCTCCCGAGAAAGTGATGCCGTAGCCTTCGTCGCCTTTGGACTTTCCGGTCGACTCGAAGCCCGCCGAATAGGCGGTCAACGTCACGTTGTTCAGCACCCGCTTGACTTTGACGTTTTGCCCGTTCAGCTTCACGACTTTGGCTTCCGCGGCCGTCGGCGCGCCGTTATAGGAGAGCGTCGCCACTTCTTGCTTCTTCTTCGTCCCGACGGCGACGACCTGTTGAACGGCCGGCTTCGCTACCGTCTTCTCGATCATTTCCTGGCTGACCAGCTTGCCGTCCTCGTACACCCGTTCGGTTTTAAAGACGACGAGTCCGTTCTTGCCCGGGGTCACGACTTTTTTCTTGCCTTCTTCCAGATCCGCGTTTTTCTCCTGCACGACCTTGAACTCGATCGGATAGCGGGTCTCCGTTACTTCCTTGCGCACCCGCACGACCGATACCGACATGCCGTCCTTCAAAGGAGCCGTCAAATCCGGAGTGACCCGGTCATGCTCGTTCAGCGCGATGTTCATCGAACCGATGACGTCCGCGACCGTGTCTTCGGACGTATAAACGACCTGCTGCCGGCCGTCCGCTTGGACCGTTACGCCGACCGCCCGATCGATGACCAGCGTGCTTCCCGGTTCCAAGATGTCCGTAGCCTGCAGGGATAGGCGATCGTGAGGGCCGATATAAATATCTTGTTCTTCCAGAAACCCCAGTACGTTCGACGTCTTCGTCGTCAATACCTTGGATATTCCGTTGTCGATAATCGTGACTTGTTTCGTCGCCGCTTTCTCCAACAACGAAACGAACATGATCGTTACCGCAAATACGAGTATTGCGCCCAATAACGCGACGCGCAAATGCTCATGCTTCCAACGCAGTGCGAAAAGCTTGCCGGTCGGTCGTGGATCATGGGCTTCCCGAGCAGGAAATGCACCCATATATCTCGCTCCTCCTTCATAGCCCCGCCGTCGACTGTACTGCATGACGATTGTCTGACGCGACTAATCTGAAATGGTTAACGACTCTTGGCGATCCGACGGAAATTTCGCGTTTTCCGCCCGATACGGCCAAGCGCCGCCTTCCCCAGTTCATACGTCCGCATACCCGTAAGTGCCGTACCCGAACGCGTACGAGTCCGATGCCTCATTTTTTCAACACAAAAAGCCACCGAGACAGAGGATCTGTTCGTGGCTTCCGCTTAAGTTAGATGACAAGTAAAGATAGCGGCACGAGGCTGACCTCTCTCTATCACGCTTGCGGGGTTAGCTGTCGGATTCGGACAAAGAGAGTTGCCCTAACGGTGTCATGCCGGGCGCGCCACTCAGATAAAGCCGCCTTCCCGATACTTGCCGTATTCACCCCAAGATTGCTCGGACCGCTTCGGACGCCTTGTCGTGATCGCCGCCGCGTTGGGTCCCCCACTCTCCCGCCCGGGAGATTAAGCGCACTGGAAAAGGAATGTCATATTCAAAAGTTTCTGTTGATGATCATAACCTCTTCCCGTTCCGGGTGTAAAGACGTTGCATAGGACGAATTCGTCCATATTCCCGGGAAAATCCGGATATCGCAACGTTTACTCGCCGAAAATGCCACTTTTTTCTTTAAACGAGGCCGTTTTTCTCCGCGAAAGTCCGATTATCTCGATATGCGGAAACAGCGACGCGCGTTTTCGCTTGTAATTTCAGCCATTTCCTCCAGCGATATCCCTTTAATCTCCGCCGCCGTCTCGGCGACCAGACGCACGAAAGCCGTCTCGTTTCTCTTCCCTCGATATGGATGGGGTGCCAAATACGGGCAATCGGTTTCCACCAGAAGCCGGTCTAACGGAACGCGTTCGAGCACCTCTTTCGGTACCCTCGCATTCTTAAAAGTAACCGGTCCTCCGAACGAGATATAGAAGTTCATATCCAGACATTTCTTGGCGGTTTCCCAGCTTCCGGAAAAACAATGCATGATCCCCCCGACCTCCTCCGCCTTTTCTTCCTTGAGCAGGCGGACGACGTCCTCGTGGGCGTCGCGGTTGTGGATGACGATCGGCATGCCCAGCTTCCTGGCCAACCGGATTTGCTCCCGGAAGACCGTATGTTGGACGTCCTTGGGGGACGTGTCCCAATAATAGTCGAGGCCGATCTCTCCGATCGCCACGACCTTCGGGTGTCCGCAGAGCCGTTCGATCCAAGCCAAATCTTCTTCCAGACGCATGTCGACGGCGTCGGTCGGATGCCAGCCGACGGCGGCGTAGATAAACGGATATTTCTCCGCCAGCGCGATGGTTGAAGGGATCGTTTCTCGGTTAAATCCTATATTGACGATCGTATCGATTCCAGCTTCCACCGCGCGGGAGATCGTTTCTTCGCGATCGTTGTCGAACTTATGAGAGTCTAGATGGGCGTGCGTATCGAAAAGCATGTCGGATTTACTCTCCTTTTCTACTATTATAAGACGAGCCTGCGGCGAGTTTCCGGACTCAGGCGATCCGCATGGGGCAGAACCTTGTCCGCGGGGTAGTAGACGTAATATTTTCCTCGGTGCAAGCCCGCGATCGATCGAATGATGTCGGACTTGACCGAAATTTCCGAAAGACGCTCCCGCTCGTCCAGAAGCAGGATCGGCGGCTTCTCCTTCCCGTCCGGCAGAGCCCCCGGTTTGTAGACGTCGTATGGGGAATCCTCGGGAGTATCGACTTCCATATGATACGCCGGATCGAGGCCGATATCCCGCCATTCCCGGCGGATGTCCTCGAGCCATTCCCGGTCTTCCCCGATTAACGGCGCGTACTTGTACAGCTCGCGGTTCAGAAATCTGCGGCACAAGTCGGCTAGCAGCTCGTCCCGCTCTTCCGCCCACTGCCCGAATGCGGTCTGCGCCATCGCCTCGTCCAGCTTCAGGTAATGCCCGAGCGAGATGGAGCCTTCGAGCAGCCGGCGGATCGGAGCGATCATAAACGAGAAGCGATAGCCTTCGGCATGCAGCTCGCTGGCTCTGCGGAAGATTTGCCGGAGCACGATTTCCGAGCTGCGCGTGACGGGATGGAAATACACCTGCCAGTACATCTGGTAGCGGGACATCAAGTAGTCCTCGACGGCGTGCATCCCGCTTTCCTTGACAACGATTTTCCCTTGATGCGGACGAAGCACGCGGAGGATGCGATCCAGGTCGAACGTGCCGTAGTTGACTCCCGTAAAATAAGCGTCGCGGAGCAAGTAATCCATTCGGTCGGCATCCAACTGGCTCGATACGAGACTGACGACGATCGGTTTCTCGTATGTCTTGCGGATGACCGAGGCGACCCGCTCCGGGAATCGGTCGTCCACTTCCCGGAGCACCCGGTTCACTCCGGTGTCCCCGAGCACGACTTCGCACGTCCACTGCTCGTGATCGGTACCGAAGATCTGCTCCAGCGAATGCGAGAAGGGCCCGTGTCCTACATCATGCAACAAGGAAGCGCATAAACTGAGCAATTTTTCCTCTTGCGGCCAATCGGCATATCCATTACGCTCAAACTGCGAAATAATTTTCCTTGTAATTTCATACACGCCCAACGAATGGGAAAACCGACTGTGCTCCGCTCCATGAAAAGTGAGGTAGGAGGTGCCTAGCTGTCGAATTCTTCGGAGCCGTTGAAACTCCGGCGTGTTAATCAGCTTCCAGATCGTCATCTCTTGGACGTACACCGAATGATGAACCGGATCTTTGAACACTTTCTCCTCATGCAATTTCGTCAACATAGGCATCACCTCGGATGGCGGTATGTTTTTTCGACAAATCCCTTAGCCGAAATTCGACATATGTCGAATGATGTCGAAATGTGGTTTTCCTTTTGCTGGGCGAGATCGGTGGAGCGACACGCAGCAAGAATGGCGTAACGGTTAGGTATTCAGGGTTTTTTCAGCTTTTTTTCGGGATGTTAAGCCTTCTTACAGGTTGACTTTTTTGGGAATGGTTGGTACGATAGAAAACGGAAAACAGAGAACTTTGTCGAATGCTGGCGAAAACGGACAAGCTCTGGTCTTCGTCCGTTTGTTTATTTCAATTTTGTCCGTTTGATTATTTCAATTTTGCGAGAGGAGTATTACCAAAATGATGAAATCTACTGGCATCGTGCGCAAAGTCGACGAATTGGGACGGGTAGTCATTCCGATCGAACTGCGCCGCACGCTGGGCATCGGCGAGAAGGACGCTCTTGAAATCTACGTGGACGGAGAGCGCATCATGCTCAAGAAATACGAGCCGGCTTGCATCTTCTGCGGCAACGCGGAGAACGTCACTTATTTCAAAGGAAAAATTGTTTGCAGAGAATGTTTGAAGGATTTGCCTTCACCTGTGACAAATTAAAGAAAATAGTTTATAATGAAATTTGTATTCTAATAATTGTTAATTCCAACCTTTTTATACTCCTTGCCCCCCTCCCACGATATCGATATCGGGAGGGTCTTTTTTTGTCCGCCTTCGCTTAGGCGTCCTCGCTTTCCTCCAGCAACGCCTGATACACGTCCCGCTTGCCGACGCCCCGATCCGCCGCCGCCGCTTTCATGGCTTCCTTGCGGCTATGCCCCGCGGATTCGTAATGGGAGACATGCTTCGCGACCGTCCAATCCGACCACCAGGTTTCGGCCGCGGCGCCCGAAGATTCGCCCGAATTCGCCTTCGCGGAACTCGTTCCTTCTATTAATATACAACATTCTCCCATGGGCGCGTTTTTCTCGAAATGCTCCAAGCAAGCCCTGGCCGTTCCCCGAATCGCTTCTTCGTGTTTCTTGGTCAGTTCCCGGACGATCGCGAGACGACGGCCGCTCCAGCGTTCGTCGATCCAGTGGAGCGTTTTTTTGAGCCGATGGGGCGATTCGTACAGGATGACCGTTCCGCTTTCGTTCCCGAGACTATCCAGAAGCTTATGAACGCCCTTGCGATCGCGGGGCGGAAATCCGACGAACACGAAGCGGTCCGTGGGAAGCCCCGACATGATCAGCGCGGAAAGCGCCGCGTTCGCCCCCGGAATCGGGACGACCGGTACGCCGGCCTTTACGGCGTCTCTTACCAGGTCGGCCCCGGGATCGGAGATGGCCGGCAAGCCCGCGTCGCTGACGAGCGCGACCGATTGCCCTTCGAGAAGCAGGCGGACGAGCTCCGGACCGCTCGCTTCCCGGTTATGCTCATGGTAGCTCACCAGCCGATTCTGAATATCGAAGTGAGTGAGCAGCTTTCGCGTCTGCCGGGTATCTTCCGCGGCAATCAGATCCGCTTCCTTCAAGATTCGGATCGCCCGGAAGGTCATATCCTCCAGGTTGCCGATCGGAGTGGCGACCAGATAGAGCGTTCCCGGTTTTTCTCGAGGCTCGAAGCTCCGCTGTACCGACGCTTGTTCGAGCTCCGCGGTTTCGTTTGGCCCGATGCCGTTCCCCTTGCCGTTCGCGTTCACGTCTTTCCCTCCTTTTCTCCGGATCTCGCCCCGGCGACGGGCGCCCGCCCGTTCGGACGTACGAAGCCGGGCAATTCCGCCGCTTGTCCGTAGAATACGGCCAGCAGCTCGGGCGTATATTCTCCGTCCTCCTCGTAGACGATCAACGGAGGAAGCAATCGCGCCTCGGGCTTGCCGCCCAGCGTTCCTTCTATTAAGATCATGTTCGCTTCCGACTCCCGCCGCGGATGAACGAAGCGGATTCGCTTCGGCTCGATGCGGTAGCGGCGCATCAGATCGATAAGATCGGCCGTGCGGCTCGGCCGGTGCACCATCGACACGCGCCCTCCGGCCTTGACGTTCCGCGCGCAGGCGGCGACGACGTCCTCCAGCGTACAGCCGATCTCGTGGCGAGCCATCGCTTGATGGATATTCTCTTTACGCTCCCCGCTCCCGAGGGGCAAATACGGCGGATTGACCGTGACGGCGTCGTATAAGCCGTCCTCCGGCTTCCATTCCCGCAGGTCGGCTTCCACGACGCGGATCTTCCCGCTTAAGCCGTTCAGCTTTACGCTTCTCTCCGCCATGTCCGCGAGCCGGGGCTGAATCTCGACGGCATCGATCGTCGCATCCGTTCTCGTGGTCAGCAGCATCGGAATGACGCCGTTGCCCGCGCACAGATCGAGAATGCGCCCTCTCGGCGGCACGCCGGCGAATCGGGCCAGCAGCACCGCGTCCAACGAGAAGCTGAACACTTCGGGGCTTTGAATGATGTACAATTGATGGGTAAGGAGATCGTCCAGCCGTTCCCCCGGCTGCAGAAGCTGATCGTTCGCGGCCACGTGCCGGTACCTCCTTCGAATAGACGTTTACGCCATTTAGCTTACTCGATTCCCGGGACTATCGCAATGTATGGCGAACACAGCAGGGACAGACCGGCGGTCGAATGCGACCTCCAGTCTGTCCCTTATCCTTGTAGCTCTGCCCCCGTATGGGATGATTACGGAATCATCGTGTATTTCACGATCGGACTCCATATAGTTGTGTCATAGCCGTTATGCCCGTTTTGAGCGGGTAACGATTTGTTCCAGTAGTTGAAGCCAATAATCGCCGAAAGGAATCTCCAGATTGTGCAGCCTGTTGAATGGAATCGCATCGCCGGTCCGGTAGTAACCGTCTCCGTCATCGTCTCGATCGATGGGACGTCCTTGATGCATTACCCATAGGGTCTGGGTCAGGTCGAAAGCAAAATACCAGGCTTCTCCGGAACCCAGCTTTCTTCTCACGACGGAAGGATGACCCGTCGGGAATCTTCCCGCGTGAAGCAGCTCCGCCATGACCTCCGCGTTACTATCCGCAAGCTCCACGAGCTCCAGGGGCGAGAAGATCGGCAGTAACGCCCCCCGGTAATCGTAGAGTTCGTCTCGTACGTCCCCCTGTTCGTTCGAGAATTGGGCCGTAACCGGCAATCGTGAACTCGTCATCGGGTTGGCCTTGACGACCGGCGACGCGAACGCCGAACAAGCTTGCCGCGGAGGTCGGCGCGACACCGATAGCGTTCCTCCCTGCCTGGCGTATCCATGCCTCGATATTCTTTATCAAGACGGAATCCAAGTCTGTCGAACCGATTCACAAATATTTAAATCGCGCCAGGTATTGGGGATCGATACAGCTCTCGGCGGAGATTTCGGCGGCCCGCAATCCCATTTCATCGAACTTTCAGGCAAATAGGCGTACCAATAATTCCGGTTCTCCGCATTGGCTTCCGCCCGTAACTTCTCTTCGTAGACATAAGCGGTTAACGAGGAAAATCCTTTGTTATTCGGCATTCATGTTCGCCTTCTTTCTAAAATCGGACACCTCCAGCAGAACGCCGCCCTGATTGGAAGATTCCGCCGCAAGGATTGCCGGAGCGGCCGTCTCCACGGCCGCGTAGACGTCCATATCGATCGGCTTGTCTTCGCGAATGGCCAAATTGAGGTTTTGCGTCAGCTCGCGAACCTGCTCGACCTCCAGCCTGAAGGTCGCGTTCAGCTCTTCCGCGTTCTTGGAGCGTCCGATAAAGTTGCGGAACACGCCCTCCAGCATCAGATAATACTTGGCATTGATCGGATAAAGCTGCTTCTCGATCCAGGAGGCCATCGTCAGAATCGGCAGCAGCTTCTCCGCTTCTTCGGGCTTCTCCCGCCAATTGCGCAGCAGCCAGACGTACAGCTCCGGATGGAAATTGGCCATCACGCCGCTGTACCCCGAGATGCCGAGCTTCAGCGATTCGAGCAGCGTCGTCGTGTTGGCGTTATAGATTTTCAGCCCGCTGTTCCCGACCGCTTCCATCCGGTCTCTCAGCATGTCCGCGTCGCAGCACGTGTCCTTCAGGAACGAAAATCGGCCGCTGTCCGCGCACCACCGGAGCAGCTCCGGCGTTACGAGCCTCTTGTAAGGATAAGGACATTCGTAGAAACCGAGCGGCAGATCCGCCGGGAGCTCGGCCAACAGCCGCTCCAAGTTGGCCCTAAGCTTCTCGTCCGATTCGTCGGGTCCGGCTAACCGGTTGGTGATGAGCACGAGCGCGTCGATGCCCGTGCCGGCCATCGCGTTCAGCTCCCGGACCTGGTCCTCGAACCCGTCGGAGATATGGCCGGAAGCGATGACCGGAACCCGTCCGGCGGCTTTCCGAACGACGAATTCCGCGATTCGGACGCTTTCCTCCGTCGTCAGATAGAACATTTCGCTCGATTGGCAGACGGCGAACAATCCGTCCACCCCTTTTTCCAAATACCACTCGACCAGCCGGTCGAGGGCCTCGTAGTCGACCTCTCCGTCCGCCGTAAACGGGGTCAGCATCGTCGGCCATACGCCGTCGGCAATTTCTTGATTCATTCGCGGTTCTCCTCTCGGTTCATCCATGGATACGATAGATCGGTTAGCCGGGTGTCCGCGTTCGGCTTACTTGGCTTTGAGAATTCGGATCGGTTCGAAGATCCCGTAGGGATGAACGAGATATTCCGGGGTATATTCGGCGCCTTCGGTACGGAACGATTCCCAGCCCGTCGACGGAACGGCCCCGCGCGCTTGGTGGAACGGACCGAAGACATTACGGGGACTTCCGGCTACCTCGATCTCCACTCGGTTGGCGCCGTCCTTCAGGCTTTCGGTAATATCGAGCCCGTTCGCGGCCCGCCACGGAATCGATCCCGCTTCCCTTCCGTTCACGGAAACATCGAGAGTGACCGCGGAATAATCGCCCAACCGAAGATACGCCTTCTCTCCCTCTTCCAAGCTGCAGTCGAATTCAAACCGGTAGATCATGCTGCCGGCGTAATGAAAATAGCCCTGCAGGCCCCAATCCCCGAAACGCAACGTTTTCGGCTCCGCGACGACGGCCCTGTCGGGGCTCACTCCGAAGTCCCCGACGAGGTAACAATCCTCCAGCTCCATCCGGTTCTCGTAGGCGCAGGACAAGATCAACTCGTTCTCCCCGAGCCGAAGACCGTCCAAGCGAACGCGCCGAATGTCCCGGTCCAAGTACCAGCCGTCCGGCTTTGCCGTTTGGCGAACGCCGTTCAGAGTAAGCGCGATCCGGTCCGCTTCCTCCAGCGCCAGGTACGCGTCCGTCTCCGGAAGGACGTCGACCCGGAACCGGAACCGCAGCTCCAGACCCGCACCGTCTCCCGGATGCGGCAGATCGACCCACTTATACCGCTGGGGCAACCCGTTGTAGTAGATTTGACGCATGCCGAGCCGATCCCTGACCTGGCGCTGGGCTTGCCACGCGTCCATTTCTTCCGACCAGCTCTCGCCGCCCGCCTCTCCGCCGAGCCGATATCGGCATCGGTCCAGCACGAGCGCGTTCGGCATCGTCCGTTCAAACGCGCATGCAGGCCCGAGCGAGGCATGCAGCTTGACCGCGAACGGATTCAGCGCCGTCTCCCCGTCGTCTTCAGGCGGACGCTTCGGAAGAGACTGTCCTTCCTTCGCGATCACGTACAGCTTCGAGCCTGCCGGAGGATAGACCGCGTCGATGACCAAGCAGCCGTCCGGCGTCGTCTCGGCCTCGGCTTCGGAGATCCGCCCGGTGAGCGGATCCCACTCCTCGACGCGTCCGCCGAACGAAGTCTTCAGGCGGATATTCATCGTTTTGTCCCGGTCGTTGTTCACGACGAACAGCGTGCGGCAGTCGTCCAGCTCCTTCAGCAGGTACAGCATCTCGGGCGCTTCGGTCAAGTATTCGCCCGCCAGGCTGATCCGCCGCGGCAAGAACCGTTCGAGCTCGCCGACGACCGCGTCCGGACCCGGAACGATCGTCAGGTTCGGATGCTCGAACAAAGCCTTGCCTTCGCCGGTCGCCCGCCCGTCGACCAACCGCGGCACGGGCGACACGGCGACCGCCCGTCCGCCCGCGTTCAAGAACGCCAGCAACAGTCGATACGTACTGCTCAGCATCGTGCTCATCGGCGGAAGAACGACCGCCCGATAACCGGCCAGCTTCACGAACAACCGGTCGTCCTCGACGCGGCCTTCTTCCGCGAGGATCGTCTCGTCGCCCAGATCGAAGTCGTAATGGGCGCCGAGCAGTCCCCGAAGGAAGCGGTTGAAGTCGTCCCCGTACCGGTTGATGCCGGGGATGTCCCGGTCCTTGTTGCGGTCCGGGATGCCGTACGGATTGGCGCCCAGCATCGCCCAAGCGGTCGAAGCCGGATGAAGGACGAGCACGTCGCGCACCGCCAAGCCGGGACGCATGACCGCGCCGACCCGCGCGAAATAATCCTCGACGACGCGGTTTCGGTTCCACCAGGTCGTGTTGTAGTTGAACACCGGGGGATAGTCCCGCTTCCGGCAGCCCTTGACCGAATACAGCGCCAAGTGCTGGGAGCGCAGGTTCACCCCTTGCACGTACTGGAAGTCGCCGATCCATTTCTGCCCTTCGAAGGTGAACTCCCAGCCGGCGCAGCCGTACGTTTCCGTGATGACCTGCTCCCGGCCGTACTGGTTGGCGACGCTCGTGCACTGCTTGACGGTGATCGTCTCGTCGACCTGCTCCATCAGCATGTCGATGCCGGGGACGTGCTGGAAGCGGTAGTTGGGCATGATCGCGCCGCATACCCGCGTCGCGACGCCCAGCTTGTTTTCCCATAAATAATGACCCGTGAACAGAAGCCCGTTGTCCTCGCACCAGCGGCCGAGCTGGCCGGAGTAGGCTTCGGAAAACCGGTCCGACACCGTGCGCCAGTAGTCGTGACGGGCGGCCGCCGACCGTTCCCCGTTGAAGAACACGTACGGGATCGTCTCGTAGACGTCCTCCCCCCGCTTCTCCCGGTAGTAGTCCGGGAAAGAGTACGTCCAAGGGATCCACCCCCGGCCTTCCGTGAACCGGCAATGCCGGTCGGCCACGCTCGGCTCGTCGGTGAAGACGCCCGCGACGGTCTTGCCGAACTGTTCGCCGACCGCTTCCTTATAGGCTTCGTAGGTCGTATCGAGGAACAGCTTGACCGAATCCGGATTCAGATTGTCGTGAGGCGCTTCGTCGTTGAACCACTCGCATTTCTCGGCCGCTTCGATCCGGAAGAGAAGCAGCGCTTCCCGCTCCCCCATGCCCTTACCCGAATCCGAACCCGGCTTCGGATACCGAAGCCCCGGACGGCAGTCCAATCTCTCGCAGCGATACAGCTCCATCCCTTCGATCTCCGCCCGGAACAGCGCGACGATCGATTCGTCGACCTCGACCGCTTCCCGGACGACCTCGATCGTCAGCCCCTTGGCCCGATAGGCGTCTCCATGCGCCGGAACGATGCCGCCCGCAGAGCCCGAAGGCCAGCGGTCCTCGTCGTAGAGCCACGCGATCATGCCGCGGTCGGCCGCCGCCTGCACCGCCCGCCGGACGTGCTCCATCCATTCCTCGCCCATGTACCGGGTCTCGAGCCCGTCCCGCGAGTGCATGAAGAAGCCGCCCACGCCCTGCTCCTTCATGCCGTCGATCTGGCGAACGAGCTCCTCGCCGTCCAGCTTGGCGTTCCAGGCCCAGAACGGGGCGGAACGAAACTCCGCCCCCGGATCCCGGAACGTTTCCTTTACCTTCGCCATCTTCGCCGCGTTCATCTCCGTCTCCCTCTCCGCTTATCCTTTGACCGAACCGAGCATCGCGCCCTGAACGAAATATTTTTGCACGAACGGATAGATGCACAGCACGGGAAGAATCGCGACGAACACGACCGCGTACTTGATCGTCTCCGACATCGAGGCGATATCGGCGCCCATCTGCGTCGTCTGCGACGCCATTTCCCCTTGGATGACGATGTTGCGCAGAATGATCTGCAACGGATACAATGCCTTCTCGTTCAAGTAGATCAGCGCCGGGAAGAAGCTGTTCCATTGCCCGACCGCGTAGAACAGGAACATCGTCGCCATGACCGGCATCGAGAGCGGGATGACGATCTGCAGCAGCGTCCGGAATTCCCCGGCCCCGTCGACGGTCGCCGACTCGTGCAGCGCTTCCGGAATTTGCTCGAAGAACGTCCGCATCAGAATCATGTTGAACACGCTGATCGCGGAAGGAATGACGAGCGCCCAGATCGTATCGACCATGCCGAGCCCGTGCACGACCATAAAGCGGGGAATCAAGCCCCCGTCGAAAAACATCGTGAAAATCACGAACAGCGAAAACAGCGATTTGCCGTAAAAGTGGCCCCGCGACAGCGGATACGCGCACAGCGTAGTCAACACGAGGCTGATAAACGTGCCTAGCGCCGTATACAGAATCGTATTGCCGTAAGAACGAAGGACGGCCGGATCGTCCAGCACGTATTTGTAGGCCTGCAGGTTGATCTCTTTCGGGAACCAGATGACTTCCCCCCGGCTGACCGCGCCGCCCGAGCTGATGGACACGATGCCCATATAGTAGAGCGGATACAGCGTCACGACGATGAGCAGCAGCATCAGGAGGATATTGACCCCGTCGAACCACGTTTTCTTGGTTGTCATCGATCTTTCTCCTTCCTAGAACAGTCTCGCGCCGTTGAATTTCCGGGACAGCTGGTTGGCGCTAATGACGAGCGCGAACGACAGCACCGACTGGAAGATGCCGACCGCCGACGCGAAGCTGAAGTCGCTGTCGATCAGCCCTCTTCGGTACACGTAAGTCTGAATGACGTCGGCCGTCTCGTAGGTCGGTCCGCTATAGAGCAGCAAGATTTTCTCGAAGCCGACGGACAGCATATGGCCGAGATTCATCAGCAGCATGACCATGATGACGGTCATGATGCCGGGGATCGTAATGTGACGCAGCTTCTTCCACCGGCTGGCGCCGTCGATCGTCGCCGCTTCGTAGAGCGTCGGATCGATGCCGGTCAGCGCGGCGAGGTAGATGATCGAGCCCCAGCCCAGTCCTTGCCAGATATCGGAGCTGATGAAGATCGTCCGGAACCATTCCGGTAGCGAGAGGAAGGTGATCGGCTCTCCTCCGAACATGCCGCGGAATTGGTTGATCAGGCCGTCCGAGGACAGGAAGTTGACCAGCATGCCCGCCACGACGACGGTAGACAGGAAGTGCGGAATATACGTAATCGATTGGACGAAACGCTTGAACAGCTTGGCGCGCAGCTCGTTAAGCAGCAGAGCGAATAGAATCGGCGCCGGAAAATAAAAAATCAGCGAGTACAAGTTCAGGAGGATCGTGTTGCGCACGACCTGCCAGAAGTACGAATCGGTCAGAAACTGCTCGAAATATTTCGTGCCCGCCCACGGGCTATGGAAAAATCCTTTGACGATCGAATACTCTTGGAAAGCCATCAAGTTGCCGATCATCGGCGCGTAGTGGAAAATCAGAAAATACGCAAACGGAAACAGAAACATCGCGTAAAGCGCCTTGCTCTTGACGATCTTCCTCCGGACGCCGCTCCAGCGGGAGACGGCCGCCGTTTGTTTGCTCAGTGAAGCCATCGGTTTCTCTCCCTTCCCATGGCAAAAGCCGCCGCCCCCGCCAAGGGCCAAGGGCAACGGCTTTATTCATATCTCTTTATTGAACTCTCGCCAGAGCGTCGTTGTAGATCTTCAGCAGCTCGTCGGCGCCTTTGGCCTTGCACTGCTCGACGAAGGAAGCCCACTCGCTTTCGATCGCTCCGTCCTTGATGATGAACTTGTCGATGTTGGAGGTGATGAAGGAATCCAGCTCCGTCCGGAGCTGCTTGAGCCGCTCCCGTTCCTCCTTGTTGAACGGAGGATCGTTCGTGAAGCGGAAGTTGATGCCCTCTTCCACGTTCTTCAGGTTCGTATCGCTCCACGCCATCGAGTCTTCGCTCTGGAACGGAATATTCGGGCGGTCGTCGTAGTGCATCGCGAGCCCCAGATAACCGGTGCCCAGCTCGGATTGCATCGCGTAATACGGAACCGGCTTGTCTTTGTATTTGTTCATCGTTTCTTCGGTCAGCTTAAACTCGCCGTTCTCGATCACGTAGTCCTCGTTCTCTACGCCCAGGGACGTAATGTTCGTTCCTTCTTCCCCGTACATCCAGTCGATGAACGCGATGACCTTCTCCGGATCTTTGACCTTCGAGCTGATCACGTACGATTCGCTGAGGTGGTCCAGGCTGTAGACGAGGTTGCGCTTCGTGCCGTTCGGGCCGGCCAGTACCGGGATCATGTCGAACTTCGCTTCCGGATCCTGCTGCTGCATGATCGTATTGAACGTATTGCCGAAGCCGTTGTTATCCTGGAAGTAGAACGACTTGCCGGAATTCAGCTTCTCTTGCCACGTCTGGGAAGTCGCCGTCGTATAGTCTTGGTCGAGCAGCTTCTCGCCGTACAGCTTGTTCAACCAAGCCATCGCTTCCTTGAACGAATCCGAATAAGGGCCGAACTCGTACCGCTTGGTCGCGGGATCGTAATACACCTTCGTGCCGTTGCTCGTCGTGTAGCCGCTGCCGAAGCCGAATGCGATCGGGTTGATCAAGTTCTCCGTTCCGGTCAATCCGTTGGCCGCGCGGGAAGCGAACGGGAACGAAGCCGGATTCGCTTCCTTCATCTTTTTGAACGTTTCGTAGAGCTCTTCGTACGTCTCGGGCACCTTCAAATTCAGCTCTTCCAGCACGTCCATTCGGATCATCGGAATTTGGCCGGCTTGAAGATCCCACTTCGTGACCAACGGGAAGCCGTACAGCTTGCCGTCGATATAGTTGTTCTTGACTTCCGGATGGTCCTCGAGCACCTTTTTGAAATTCGGCATGCTATCGAGATACGGAGTCAAGTCCAGAAACACGCCCGTGTCCGAGTAGTTCTGAATATCGTCCTGCTTGACCAGGATGACGTCCGGAATCGTGTTCGTCGCGATCAGCGTCTTCTTCTTGTCGTCGTAGTTGCTTTGCGGGACGCTCTGAAGATTCAGCTTGACGTTCTGTCTCTTCTCGATTTCCCGCACGGCTTTGGAATCGTCCACGATCGCTTGGCTCGGATGCTCGTACCGCATCCAGGTCAACGACATCGCCCCGGAGCTTGCGCCCCCTTCCGATTCGGCATTGCCGTTCGAATTTCCGCAGCCCGCCAGCGCGCCTCCCAATAAGAAGAACGATAAAGCCGCGGCCCCGCCGGTCTTCCAGCCGGTCTGTCTTTTCTTCATCCGTTAAACCCTCCCGCAGAAATGTGGTTCGTCGAGCACCCTCATCGTAAACGGACCGCGCGGTCCCCGAAAATAATCAAAACGGAATAACGTGTGCCGTTATTCCGCTTCGGGCCTGAATGATTCAGTTATCCGCTTCGATTCAAAAAGTCGTATTTACCCGCCGTCCTTACGGCCATGGGCGTTCCGGTAATCCATCGGGGAGATGCCCTCGTGTTTCTTGAACACGCGCAGGAACGTCGTCCGGCTCGGAATGCCGATCTTCTCCGCGATCTCCCCGACCTTCAGATCGGTCTCGAGAAGCATTTCCTTCGCCTTCTCCATCCGGGTGCGGCTGATCGTGTCCGTGATGCTGCTTCCCGTCGTTTCCTTGTACAGCCGGGAGACGTATTTCGGCGACAAGCCGATCTCGTCGGCGATCAGCTCCAGATGCAGGTCCTCGGCGTAATGAAGCGAGATGTACTCCGTGATCAGCGCCACGACGTTGCCGGACCGCCGCTCCGGCTTGGCGGCCGTCTCTTCGATAATCCGGCCGAAGAAGGCGTAAAGCTCCTCCGTGCGCTCCTGCCATTCGGTCGGCAGGACGGTTTTCCGCATCAGCTTCATCTGCTGCCGTTCCGTCGCGAACCGGAAAATATCCAGCTTCCGCTCCGTCAGGTAGCGATAGCCGGTCTGGTAGATCGCGGACAGAAGCGCGCCGAGGTTCGAGTAGGAGACGCCGCGCTCGCGGTTCGTCTCGACGATCGCTTCGATCTCCTTCCTCAGCAGATCGGGCTCTCCGATCTTCAGCGCGTTTACGATCTTCGTCTCGTCGAGGAACGAGTAGTAGTAGACGCGGTCGATCTCGATCCCGGAAGCGTCGGCCGTCGCCGCGTCCGGCTTGGAACGCGTCTTGTCGAGCAGGGTGATCGCTTCCGAATAGGAAGCGGACAGAGCGGAAGGCTTCGAATAGACGTTGCCGATGCCGATCAGCAGGTCGCAATAGACCATGTCGTATTCGAACGTCTGGCGGATCGTTTTCAGCGCTTCGTCCAATTTCGCCCGGTCCTCTTCCGTCCGCAGGTTGACCATGCAGACGTACAGGTTGTGCTCGCATTCGACCAGGTAGCAATTCACGTGTCTGCTCATAATGCCCCAGAGCACGAGTTTTAATTTGTCCAGGATGAGAACGCGGTCCGTCTCGGCGATCTCGCGGTAGAAGCGGTCCCGGAATTCGAACAGGAAACAGCAGCTCAAGTATCGTCCTTCCGCGAACCCGATGTCGTCCATGATCCGCGAGACCAGGCTTTCGTCCTGCCACGGGCTGCCGGTGACGAGATCGCGGAAATACTGCTCGATCCTTTCGGCAGAGTTGATCTGCAGCCGTTCCGTAATATCCAGCTTCTCCTCCATCAGCGCGTGAATCCGCTTGCTAATCTCCCCGAACTCTCCTTTCGTCAGGTCCGCGGGCTCGCGGTTTCCGGCCGTCCGGGGCTCGTTCTGAAGAATGTCGCGAATGTTCCGGATCGGGTTATACAATCTCAGGCTGAAGATGAGCGAGAACACGATGCCGATGAGGATGAGCGCGACGCAGATCCAGATGATGAGCGTCAGGACGCCGGAAGATTCGTAATTAAACGCGTCCACCGGAGTCGCCGAATAATATTGCCAGCCGAACGAGGCCGACGTCTGCCGGGCGACGAGCATTTTTCCGTCCCCAAGCTCCATTTTCACGGGTCCGACGACCTCTTCGTCCGCGAACCGCTTCAGGATCCTGTCCCGCTGCTCTTCGTCCATCCCGGGGGAACTCATCATCGGGCGATGCTCCGCATCCGTCACGACGTAGACGGTCGAGTCGTAGACGGAGTTGTTGGTCAGCGCCCTCAGGATCGACCGGGCCGGGATGGTCGTCACCGACGTCAAGAGATGGCCGTTGACGTATTGCGTCGTGACTTCCGGGATGACCCGGCGGACCGTATCTTCGGATAATCGGACGTCGGTCGGCGCGAGCACCTCGAACATGCTGTCCTGCTTCGATTGCTCTTTCCAATAAGCCTCCGGCAAATTCTCGAAGACGTAAAACCGATTAAAGAACGTCGGGAAGTCGACGACTCCGTCGGCGGTATATACTTTCTCGTCGTCTCCGTACAGGAATACCGTGTCGATGAAGGAGCTAAGCGTGCTCCGGTTGGCCGCGATCGTCCGAATAATGGAAGGGACGTTCAGCTTGTCCTGTACGGTCAGCAGCGAATGCGGTTTCAAGTGCTGCTGGACGATATCGTTAAGCAGGAGATTGTTGTGCGTCGTCCGCACCATCTCCAGGTTGACGTCGATGTTCGCGATCGAAGCCGCCAGATTGGCTTGAAGGCGGTCCGAGACGTCCTTGTTCATCAGACGGTCCACGTTCACGTAGACGATGTACCCGATGAGAAGGATCGGTATGAGAAGCGAGATAAAGTAGGACAAAATTTTGAAAAACAGCTTATGCTCCCGCATCGAAGCCTGCAAACCTCCCCTTGTTGCTTTAGGGCCGGCGGTAAACCGGGCGAAAAAAAGCAACGGCCGGTGAAGGTCGTCGCTTAAGTGGTTATGTTACTTGCTCAGGAAAGACAGGCAGAACAAGCAATCGCCTTCCATCCGCAGATGACCATAGTACACGTTGCAAATATGAAATCCTTCGTGATACAAGCGAGCCAAGTTGTCGTAGCCCTCGCCGACTCCCGCGTTCGGCGCGGGCGGCTTATCTCCCTGGGCGGCAGCCGGTTCCTCCGCCGCCTCCTGAGTAGCCGCCACGGGCTCCGTTTCCCGCTTCAATACCTTTCTCAGCTGTTGATTTTCGATTCGAAGCCGCTGGTTCTCTTCAAGCAGCTCTTTGATCTGCAGCTTGAGCTCCCCAAAGTCGGCATGCACTTTCCCTAGATCCGATTCGAGCTCATCCATGCGTAGGAAAATGTCTTTCATGAACAGATATCCACCTCAAGGCATCCGATTATGTCAGGGTTTAAGGGAGACGGGAAAACCCGGCTGCAAGGCGTTGCCGTCTTCGGGCTTGCCGAGCGTTCACTTCAGGACGACATCGTCGAACGGCAATTCTTTCACCTTGCCGAGATCGAACAATTGCACGTGCACGCTTCTGGAGCCCAGGTTGATTCCGACAACTTTGCCCTCCCCCATCGATGTCACGACCGTCTTGCCCACTGCGGGTAATTCTTCTTTTGCGCTTTCGTAGTTGTCGTGCTCGTATTTCAAGCAACACATCAATCGGCCGCACAGACCGGAAATCTTCGTCGGATTGAGCGATAGATTCTGGTCCTTGGCCATCTTGATCGATACCGGCTCGAAGTCCCCGAGCCAAGAAGAACAACACAGCACGCGCCCGCACGGACCGATCCCGCCAAGCATCTTGGCCTCGTCGCGCACGCCGATCTGCCGCAGTTCGATGCGGGTCCGGAACACGCCGGCCAAGTCCTTTACGAGTTCCCGAAAGTCGACGCGACCTTCGGCCGTAAAGTAAAAAATGATTTTATTCCGGTCGAACGTGTACTCCACGTCCACGAGCTTCATTTTCAGCGCGTGATCCTTGATTTTCTGCAGTCCGACGGTAAATGCGTTCTTGGCTGCCGTGCGGTTCTCCTCGACGGCCTTCGCGTCGGGATCTCCCGCTATCCGGATGACCTTCTTCAAGGGAAGAACGACATCCTCTTCTCCTACCGTCTTCGGTCCGACGACGACTTTGCCGTATTCGACTCCTCTCGCCGTCTCCACGATGACATGCTGATCTTTGGATACCGGATGCTCGGCGGGATCGAAATAATAGATTTTGCCCGCTTTCTTAAAGCGGACTCCCACCACATCGTACAACTCTACCCCTCCCGCACGTTCACCAGAAATTGCTCCAGCGCCAATTGCGGCGCCACGTGAGCTTTCATTCGTCTTGCCGCCGTCAGCGCGGCTTCCATGACCGCGACCCAGGACCCGATCGGACGGCTCCACGCCGTCTTCGAGATCCACTCCGCCTGGTCCGGGAACACCATCTGATGCTGGCGGCCGGTCATGGCGTAAATCATATCTCTATACCACAAAGCTAACAATTGTAGCAATATTTCAACATGTTCGGCGAGATCCGTCTTGAATACCTTCTGCTGCGCTTGCAGCATGCTGGCAGCGAACCGGGACGGACTCTCCTTGCCTAATTGTATCACTACGTTTCGGATATCTGCAAACCAATTCTCGTCTACCAGATTCCGGGCCGAACCCAGTCCGGAAGACAAATTCACGGCCGCCCTGGCCAGAAGCTGCGGCTTGCCTTCCTGAACCAGCAGCTTTTCCAGCGCTTCCCGGTCTCCCGGAACGAAAGCGACAAGCTGCGTCCGCGATAGAATCGTCGGCAATACGGCTTGGGCGCTAGGCGCCAGCAGGATGGCCACGACCGGAGACGGAGGCTCTTCCAGAAATTTCAGCAGGCTGTTGGCCGCCTGCGTCGTCATCGTCTCGGCGCCTTCCAGAATATACACCTTATAGCCGGCTCCCGCGCTGCGGTAGGCGAGCTCGCGCTGAAGCGAGCGAATCTGCTCGATCTTGACCGTCGCCCCGTCGGGCCGAAGCAAGTGCAGATCCGGGTGGTTGCCGTGGAGCACCTTCCGGCATTCCAAGCATTCGCCGCAGGCGTCGTCGCCGTCTTTCTCGCAGAAGATCGCTTGCGCGAACGCCTGGGCCATCTCCATGCGGCCGGAACCGGGCGGACCGGCGAACAGATAGGCGTGGGCGATCCGATCCGCGGCAAGCGCGCGGCGCAGAAGCGCCTTCGCCCGCTCTTGTCCGGCAATGCTTCGAAAACTCATCAAGCTTTGCTCCTTAAAAGAAAAATCCGATCGACTTAAAATACGATATTGATAAGGATGCCGCGAATCTCGCCGACCTTCCCCAACAGTTCAAGTCTTCCTTCTTCGCTCTGCAGAAGCTCTTCGCCCATGCCGACGAGCATCGCATCGACTTCCTCCAGCAGCTTGTATCTTTTGCCCCGGCCCCTGCGGTCCCAGCCTCTCGTTTCCTTCAAGGCGATGCCTCGGCGCACGGTATCCTCCAGGAAGGCTTTGACCATCTGCCGGTACAGCACGAGCTCCCGGATCGTCATCGAACGGGTGAGCCGCTCTCCTTGCATCCGGATATCTTCCAGCTTGCGCTGAAGCTCCTCGTGCGTGCGCTGCTCGTCCTGCTGCTGCATCAGATCGCCGAAGTTCTGCGACTGGGCCGGACGGGCCGGCATTTCTCCGCGCTGGATGGATTTATTGACGGGAAACATTCCCGGCTGGATCTTCATATGCCCCTCACGTCCCGCCCGTTAGAAATGTTCGAAGCGTTCGACCGGGAGCACGAATACGGCGGCGCCGCCGACCTGCACTTCCACAGGGAACGGAATGTAGGAATCCGCCGCGCCGCTGACCGGGGATACGGGGGTTACCAATTGATCCCTGACTTTGCAGTTCGAACGAATGACGTCCAAGGCGCTCTGAATCCGGTCGTCCTCGATCCCGATAAGGAACGTCGTGTTGCCCGCGCGAAGAAATCCGCCCGTGCTCGCCAGCTTGGTCGCCCGGAATCCTTCCTTGATCAACGCGTTGGACAACCGGTTGCTGTCCTTATCCTGAATAACGGCAATAAGCAATTTCATGTTCAGGCCTCCTCGTTAATAATATAGGGGTCTGTCGGTCTCTCTCTACCTATTTAAATTGGACAGGATTACGGCAAATTCCTCTTTTCCTTCATTCTAATCTCCGACTTACGAAAAGTATACCCTTTCCCGCATGGGCATAAGCGCAGAACCTGCATGGATAAGTCCGTTATCGGGCGCCGGTACGCGAAGAGGACGGCAACCGGCCGTCCTCTGAGGGGATCCTTCCTACGCTTTCTCTTGTTCGCTAAGAAATTTCTCCAATACCTGCTTCGTCGCCTCGAACACGTCTCCCTGTTCTCCGTTCGCGTCCACTTTGACGATCCGGTCGGGGAATCTATCCAACAACAGAAGATACCCTTCCCTTACGTTCCGGTGAAAAGCCAGCGACTCCAGGTCGAGCCGGTTCACTTCCCGCTCGTCATGGGCGTGGATGCGGCTTAATCCGACCTCGGGTTCGACGTCCAGGTAGACGGTCAGGTCGGGAAAAGACTTATCGATCGCGAATTCGTTCACCGCCAGCACCTCGTCGATGCCTAATCCTCTGGCAAAGCCTTGATAGGCGAGGCTGCTGTCGATAAACCGGTCGCATACGATCGTCGTTCCGGCCTTCAGGGCGGGTACGATCTTCTCTACGTAGTGTTGCCTTCTGGCGGCCGCGTATAGCAGCGCTTCCGTGCGTCCGTCCATCGCGGTATTCGCCGTGTCCAGAATGACCGAGCGAATCTGTTCCGCGATCGCGATGCCTCCGGGCTCGCGGGAAGCGATCGCGTCGATTCCTCTCGAAGCCAGGTAATCGCGAATCAATGAGACGATGGACGATTTGCCGGCTCCGTCGCAGCCTTCCACGGTGATGAAATAGCCATTGCGCATGTTACTAAGTCCCCTGTCCGGTTTTCGGTATGTATTCTTTCCCTGATTATAGGGGAACGCAAGGCGATCTGACAAATTCAAGCTCGGCCCGCTCTTCCATGCGCGGCAGCGGGGGAGGTTCGATGGCGTTCCGCGAGCCGAAACGCCCCATAGACGGCGCTTACGATTACGCTGATCGCCATCAGGTCGAAACAGACGTTGAACATGAACAAATGCTTGGCCAGATCGGCTTCCCCGTCGCCGATCAAGGGCACGGCGCAGGAGAACATCGCCGCCAGGGCGACGATCGACATCGTCTCCGCCGTCAGCCTTTTCCGGCCCGGCGGAGACCTCAACCAAGCGATGGCCAGCGCGCTCAGATAGACGGCGAATAATCCGAAATAGGCGACCGCCCGGCGAGGCATCGCCTCGGCCTTAAACCGGCTCCATCCGCTGAACGTATAAGTGAGCGCTCCAGGGGGCTTTCCGGCGGAAAGATCGTAATTGCCCAGGTAATAAGGACGAATATGCATGGCGTTCTCCGCCGCTCTGTCCAGCTTCTGCATGAATCGGGACGGATGCCGCGCATAATAGGCCGCGATATCTCCGTGGCTCAGCTTCTCCAGCACCTCTCGCCGAAGAACGGGATCTTTCTGCGGAATCGCCGTTCCTTTCTGGAAATAATTCGTTCCCGCGAGGGGGGCGTACTTCTCCGGAATGCCCAATTCGTTCATGTCGCGTTCCAGGTTCGGCGAGTCCTTTAATACGCCGTAGAAGATCGACTGATACAGGTTCGTATGCTTCAGCCGGTCCGGAGCGGCGACGATCATGAGCAAGGCTCCGGCGAGTAATACGGCCGCCCCCGTCCATACTTGGCGCTTCCAGCGGCGATCGCTTCGCAGGCACAGCATTCTCCAGGCGAGCAGGGCGAACGCGAAGCCGAGCGGCGCGTTCTGGATTTTCGACGTCGCGACGGCGAGCGCGGCACCGACGAACAAGGCGAGCAGCTTGCCCGACGGTCGATCGGAAGAGGACAACGCGAGCGCGGAAGCGATCGTCAGCAGCAAGGCGACGAGGGCGTACGGCTCCCCGAAGAACGAATGGAAGTACGCTAAATATCCGATATCTCCGAACACGAACAGCAAGCTTAGCGCCGTCATGCACGCCAACGCCAGATCGGCAGCCCGGGTTCTGCCGCGAGGCGCGTACCGCACGAATAGAGAGATCGCCAAGGCGATCAGAATCGCGTAACAAGCGCCCAGGAAACGAATATCGAACGTTTCCCCGTTGAAGATTCTTCCGATCCATCCCGCGGCGGCCGCCAGGACGACGTGCGTCGAGACGTATCCGCCCATCGCATAGCCGCCGTAGCCGAAATGCTGCTGCGCGTAATTGAAGTACAATTGATCGTAAGGTCTCTCGGGATGCAAAATCCGAAAGCCGGACACGCTAAGCACGCGTCCGAAGTCGCCGCTATCGGCCATGCCGATCACGGGAGGAACCATAATCAAGGCGATCGCCAGCGCGCATGCCGCGAGACCGGCGATCCAAGCGACGCGAATCCGAACGTCCTTCTCCCGGCTTATTTTGAACATGTAACCACCTGCCGATTTTCCGTCCGAACCTCGATCTGCCGGAGCTGAGGATCTTTCGCGCCTTGAATCCGCGCGCCTTCGTGCCTCCAGCGGAGCAGTCGTTCGACGGTGCTCTCCGTTATGGTTTCGCCCGGAAAGAGCATCGGTATACCCGGGGGATACGGAATGACCCATTCCGCGGCTTGGAGTCCCGCGCTCCGTTCGAGCGGGACCGTTCGCGACTCGGCTACCTCGCGGCTAAAGAGCACGGGCTCCGGCACGTCGGGTATTCCGTAGTCGGACGGTTCATGCCGGCGCGTCCGGCTCTCATCCGGTCGGACCGCGCCGATCTCCCGCCCGATCTCGGTTAGCGCCTCCTTCAATCGGCGTCCGTCCTCCCGCTTGGAGCCCGTCCCGAATGCCAGCACCGCGTATCTCTCGTCCGCCATCTCGGCAACGCAGCCGCGCGCAAGCAACGCGTCGCGAAGGGCAAAGCCGGTTAGCGAGTCCGTCTCGTCGAACAAAGACAGCTTCAGCGGGTCGTAGGCGACCCCTGCGCTCGCGTATCGTCCGCGGCCGAGCGCCCGGAACGGCGTGCGCTCCAAGCCTTCCGACGCCTCTTCAGCGGCTTCCAGCGCGGATAGGAACGTGCGTTCCCCATTCGCGTGAATCTGCCTTCTCGACAAGTCCAGCGTAGCCAGGATCGGGAAGGAGGGGCTCGAGCTTTGCACCATCGTCAACGCCTGTCGCACCGCCCGCCTAGGAACGAGGTCGCCTTGCATGTGCAGCATCGCGCCCATCGTCATCGCGCCAAGCATCTTGTGCGTCGATTGGACGACGAGATCCGCCCCCGCTTGAAGCGCTGACCTCGGAAAGCGCGGGTGCAAGCCGAAATGGGCGCCGTGGGCTTCGTCCACGAATACCGGAACGCCGAAGCGATGGGCGTCGGCAATTCGACGGTCCAAGACCGCGCTCATTCCGTAATAGTTCGGCGAGGAGAGCAGAACCGCTTTCGCTCCCGGATACCGCTCGAGCGCCCGCCGGAGAATCTCCTCCGAAGGAAGGGTCGCGAGCCCGGAGGAGCCGTCGATCTCGGGCGGAAGCAGGACCGCCCGGGCGCCCGCCAGCATGAGCCCGTGGATGATCGACTTGTGCACGTTGCGTTGGACGACGACAAGCTCCCCGGGCTGGCAGACCCCAAGGATCATCGCCAGATTGCCGGACGTGCTTCCTCCGACGAGGAATCGGGTTTCTTCCGCGCCGAAGCATTTCGCCGCCAACGCCTGGGCATCCAACAGCGGTCCTTCCGGATGGTGCAGATCGTCCGTGTCGGATAGCTCCGTGACGTCTATCGGAAGCAGCGAAGCATAGACAGCCGACGCCGAATCCATGCCCCAATCGGCCCTCTGCTTATGTCCGGGAACGTGGAAGGGAGCGGCTCCTAGCCCCGCATGGGTCATCAACGCCTCGAACAGCGGCGCCCTTTCTTTTTCGATCAACTAGGTATCCCCCTTGTCCGATTCCGGATTCTATCCTATCCGTTCGGGAATCAGCCTCGGAACCCAGTATAAGGAATCTGCCTAAACGACGCAATTCCGGGCAATAAAAAAAGACCAAGCAAGCTGAGCTTGCCCGGTCTCGGCGCCTTCTAAGCATGGAATCGAACCCACAATTGCTTTAATTGCCGGACGAAAAAAGGGTATTTATCATCCTCCGCGTTCGTTCGCACCATCTCGGATTCGCATGACGTACAGATGAATTCGGTTACGATCGTAATGCCCTCTTCCTTCTCTTCGCCGCATACGATGCAGGTTTTCCGCTCGAGCTCTTCCATGGACAGCCCTGCCTTTCCCCTATAGTTGCCTCTATTATGCCCTTATTCTATGAAAATATACGTATTCATAGCCAAGAAACGCCGACGGGAGTAACAATCGGCCCGTTTTTATCCGATAGTAATGATCAGTAGGCGTTACGCGGGGGGTTATTCGAAATTGATCGATCAGCCGTTAAAAAAGGAACCTACCTTTTACCACTATACACTTATCCGTAAAATACAGGTTCGTCCCGAGAGCAAATATAGTTATATGTCTACCGCTTTGCTCTTGTTCACCGTTCTATTCTTCATCGACGGCTGGCGAGGCGTGGCGTTCGCCGCGGGCGGGGTCGCCCTGATGCTGCTCGTGCATGCTCTCGTGCTCAAGATGACGTTAAAGCGCGTGGACAAGCTGTCCGAGAAAAGATGGTCCTTCCGACGGGATTGGCCTTGGATCGGCCCTCTTCCGATCATGGATACGCAGCTCAGATTGTTTCGCCGTCTGCACTTCCACTTGTTTCTGGTCGGATGCTGCGTCTCGGGCTTGCTCTATCCTTGGGCGCCCTCGTCCTTATTTATCTCGTTGCTGTATTGGCACATCTGGCTGCTTACGCCGCGGCTGCGTCTGCTCGTAACGCTTCGCAAAGAACGGCTGGACGGCATTATCCGTCTCGAAGCCAAAGAAGTATCGTTCTACCATCAGTGACTCGCAATAGCGACGAATGAACGGCCTCCTCTCTCCAAATCGCCATTTGGCAGGATTAGCTTTGCTTGCGTTTTTTGGCATGGAACTCGCCCTTCCTATCGTCAGAGCGAACGGAAATAACTGTAAACCTACAGTTATTTTCTATTGAAAAACCCGAAAATGAGAAATAGCTGGATTGATCCATTTAATAGGGCGGCGGATTCCGACTAAGGCGAGAATTCGTCAAGAGTAACTGTATATTTCCATTTATTATCTCGTTTCCGGATTAAAATGAGGGGAATACCTGTAGAAATCCACTTATTCTGCCCGACAACACAAAAAGCACCCTCGCGGGTGCTTTTCTCGTTTCGTCCAGCCTGGCAGCGTCCTACTCTCCCAGGACCCTGCGGTCCAAGTACCATCGGCGCTGGAGGTCTTAACGGTCGTGTTCGGGAT